>JACXTT010007914.1_pt1 | contig 14865 bp, 15 predicted proteins | sample 9270951 | NCBI WGS metagenome assembly JACXTT01 (sample SAMN15532306, study PRJNA645909) | rock metagenome | isolation source: weathered quartz diorite | place: Puerto Rico | collected 2017-06-21
CAACACCTTGATGTTGGGCGCTGCCTTTGTCGGTTCGCAACTGTTTGCCTGGCGCCAATTGGTTAGGCAAGGCGTTTATTTGGCCAGCAATCCGTACAGCTCGTTCTTTTATTTGTTCACCGCGGCGCACGGCGTGCATCTGCTGGGCGGTCTCATGGCTTTGACGTACTTACTCCTTCGTACCAGAAGAAAGCGAGAGACGTTCGAAGGTGAATTGCGGCGCGTCGGATCCGCGGATGCGGTTTCTCTGTATTGGCACTTCATGGATGTACTGTGGATTGCGTTGTTCATGTTGTTGATGCTTTGGAGATAGCTTTACTCCCTCTCCCTCTGGGAGAGGGCCGGGGTGAGGGTTTAGGTGGCGAGACGTGCAACTAAATTATTTTCTTGTTTGCGCTAAGCCCTCACCCTAACCCTCTCCCAAGTGGAGAGGGAATCAGAGGCAAGTTCGTAACTTGGGTTACTCGGAGGTAACACGTGGCAACTGAAGCACAAGCTCTGACAAACGATTGGGGTGGCGGCGTTCACCCTTATCACGTCGGCCATCGAAAGTTGGGCATGTGGCTTTTCATCATGTCGGACTCGTTGACGTTTTCGGCGCTGCTCATGGGTTACGCTTACGTTCGCGCTTCAAACGTTTGGCCTGAGCCGTTTAAGTTCTATCCCGGAATTGTTTTCTCGTCGATCATGACGCTGGTGCTGCTGTCGTCGAGCTTGACGATGGTGATGGCCGTCTCGGCTTCGGCCAAGGGCAAGCGATCGACGGCGAGCAAGTGGATCGTGGCCACGGCGCTTCTCGGAGCCACCTTTATCGTGCTTCACTTGATTGAGTGGAAGCATCTGATCGACGAAGGGGTGCGGCCATTTCAGTTGCCGCAGGAATGGCTCGAGCGCTGGCCGGGAGCCACGCCGCTCTTTGGGGCGACGTTCTTTGGCATCACGGGTATGCACATGTTCCACGTGTTGACCGGTTGCATTTATCTGCTCGTCGTAGCCGTGCGGGCCAGGAAGCTGAAGCATGAAGACATCGAGATTAGCGGCTTGTATTGGCACTTCGTAGATTTGGTCTGGATGTTTGTGTTTCCAATGATCTATTTGCTTTCGATCGACGGCGGCAAAGGCCACTAACCCTTGAGGGCGGGAGGATCAAAGATGAGCGCACATGCGGAATCGCCTGATCACTTTGCCGGCACGAACCGCCTGTTCATTTCGGTTTGGGTTTGGCTGCTGGCGCTGACTGGATTTGAGGTCTTCCTGGGATACATTCATCTGCCGGTCACTTACATGCTGGTGATTCTGATGGGCGCATCGATCATCAAGGCTGCGCTGATCGTTGCCTATTTCATGCACATGCGATTTGAACGGCTGAATCTCGTAATGACCATCGTGCCGGCGGTGGTTATCTGTATTTGCTTGTTGCTGATTTTCTTTCCCGATAGTTTCCGCGCGCGGGCGTTGCGTTATGGCAATGCGCCGCCGCCCGCGGCTGAGAATCGCTAAGGCTGGTCGACAAACACATGGCTGAAGTTGAAATGGCTGAAAAGTCTCCTGAGCAACGTGAACAGTCGATGCTGAACCTGATCTGTTTGATTGGGGCGGCGCTGTTCCTGGCGCTGGTCGCTTATAACCTGTTTGCGTCCGGCAGTGTCATTAGCACCGACGGATTGTTCTTCACGGTGGTACCGCTCGTGCTCGCGCTTTCGTTTCTCGCCGTGCCCGGTATGGACATGTGGAAGAAACGTAAGGCCGCGAAAGCCGCTGAGGCGGAAGGTGAAGCTGCGGCGCACGCTGTGGTCGAGGTTGAACAAGTCCACTTCGCCGGCACGAACAAACTGTTTCTTTCCGTGTGGGTCTGGCTGTTGGCCCTTACCGGATTCGAAGTATTTCTTGGCTACATCCATTTGCCGGTAATTTACATGCTGGTAATCCTGATGGGCGCATCGATCATCAAGGCCGCGCTGATCGTTGCGTATTTCATGCACCTGCGCTTCGAGCGGGTTAACCTGGTGCTGACAATCGTCCCAGCCGTCGTTATTTGCATTTGCTTATTGTTGGTTTTCTTCCCAGACAGTTTTCGATCGAAGAACTTGCGGTATTCAGGACCGCCGGGCGCCGCGTCTGAAGTTCCGAAATAGATTAAACGAATGCATTGTCGACCATCGATTCGCTGGTTCCTAGTTTTTGTGTTAGCGGCGACGTGTGTTTTGATGCTGGTTCAGCCGACGTTTGCCCAGTGTGTGATGTGTCGCGCGTCGTTGGGCAACAATAGTTCGTTTATCAGGAACTTCAACATAGGCGTGGTGGTGCTGCTGGTACCCCCGGTGACGCTCTTCTGCACGATCTTCATTATCGCGATTCGGTATCGCAAGTCCGGTTGAGAATCCTCAAAAGACTGTGGTAGACGAGCAACAACTGCTAAGCGTGATTGATGTCGAACGGCGCACGACGCGCGGCCGAGTCTGTCCCCGTTGTGGCGGCAAGATCATTCCTTCGCGTCGCGCTGTCTATCAAAGCTCGGGCGATCCCAACGAAGTGTTTCCTGCGTGGCAATGCGAACGCTGCGGTTATGAAGAGTTGATTGCCCGACCGGTGAAAGCGGCGCCCAAACACGGGGCCACGGCAAAACCCGCTGACAAAAAACCAGCAGCTGCTTCAGGTGGATCGATTTCCGCAGCCTCTTCTTCGCATAAGGCGCCCGCGACGCGCGCCACTCCTTCAATGCAAGACAGCAAAGGCCGCGAGCTTCCTCCCGATGTGGTGCGCATGCTGACTGAGATGAACAGAACAGAAAACAGTAAGCAGTGAGCAGAATGCAGCCATCACTGGAAGAGAGTATGTAACCTGTTAGTGAGTAATTGATGCCTTCTTTTGCCTACTGCTTTCTGTCTACTGCCTTCTGTTTTTTGCTTTCTGACTTTTATTCCGTTCTCCCGCACTTAAACGCCACGCTTAATGCCTCAAGCTTCCTTCTGCTAACTGCGGGCTACTACTTCATTCGGCGCGGTCGCATACTCGCGCATCGGCGTTGTCAGCTTGCGGCATTGACGGCCTCGATCATCTTTCTAATTTCGTACGTCGTTTATCATCAGCACCACGGCACGACGCGATTCGCGGGGCAGGGAATTGCGCGCCCTGTCTACTTCACAATTCTGACTACGCACACGATTATGGCGGTGGTGATCGTACCGTTCGTGATTATCACCTTGAGGCGAGCCCTGCGTGGCGACTTCATCAGACATCGGGCGCTGGCGCGTTGGACATTGCCGATGTGGATGTATGTCTCAATTACGGGAGTGTTGGTTTACCTGTTGCTATATCAACTGTACCCGTCGAAATGATTTGGAGTGCGGCGGCTATACTCCTTCTCCCTCTGGGAGAGGGCTGGGGTGAGGGAGCGAAGCTTTGGCCACGGGATTATTTCTATTCTTTTCTGCGCGAGGCTTCGCCCCGCGAAGAAAAATAAATGGTGGGTGGCTCGGCTAAACCCCTCACCCTAACCCTCTCCCAGAGGGAGAGGGAATCCCGACCTCCGTGCTTAAATGGCAAATGACAAATCTCAAATAACAAATGTCAAATGACTTTCTCCCCACGAACGGACAAAGCTCCGCCGGTATTGCCGCTCCGCAACCAAGCCGTCGACCGTCAAATATTTGGCTGATCATCGTTGCGGGTCTGTTCATTGTGGTGCCGTTTCTGACGTGGTACTTCACCTGGTTTGGACGGGCGCTGCCGGACGACAAAATCGCCGAGTACCTCGTTGACGAACAGCATCCCCGCAACGTCCAGCATGCCCTGCTCCAAATTGAACAGCGAGTGGAGCGTGGCGATCAGAGCGCGAAAAAGTTTTATCCGCAGATCGTCTCAGCGTCGAAGAGTGCGCATGCTGAGATTCGGAAGACGGCGGCGTGGGTGATGGGCCAGGACAACACGTCGGACGAATTTCATCGCGCGCTGGTTGAGTTGGTGAAGGACGAGGATCCACTGGTCCGCCGCAACGCTGCTTTGCAGCTGGTGCGATTCAACGACGCCGCCGGACGTCCTGAGCTGCGCGCGATGCTCCAGCCATTCGAGGCTAAAACGCCAATCGCGGGAATCGTTGTGAGCTTGCTTCCCGCGGGAAGTGTGGTTCGCGCCGGCGCGATGCTCGCGCGCATTCGCGATGCCGCCGGTAATGTTGCGGAGTTTCGTTCGGCGGTCGATGGTACGGTGGCCGCACTCGCCGTGAAGGAAGGTGACGCGGTGCAATCCGCGCAAACGATTAGTTCGATCAATCCTGACCGCGCGACGCTGCTTAATGCGTTGCAGGCGCTCGCTTACGTCGGAACCAAAGCGGATCTTGGCTTGGTCGAAGACAGCAGGAAGCTTGATTCAAGTGCCGAAATCTCACAGCAGGTGACCCAGACTGAGAAGGCCATCAATGCTCGTGATAACTCGTTCAAATGAAATCCATGTCGTCAGTCATAAAACTCTTTATCGCCTCAGCTTGACGTTTCTTTTCCGTTCCTCTTAACTACTTCGCCATATGCGCACTCGTATCTCCGTTTTTCTAATTACACTTTCGGGTCTGATTCTCGAAGTCGGACTCACTCGCATTTATTCTGCCAGCATCTGGTATCACTTTGCGTTCGTGGCGATCTCAGTGGCGCTGCTTGGATGGGGTCTTGGCGGATTCACGATTCATTTGTTGAAACAGCGAATGCCTCTGTCGATGAATGCGGCGGCTTTAGTGACGCTGCTTTATGCCGGCACGATTCCGCTCTGCCTGTGGCTGCTGGTCCGGTATCCGTTTGAGATGGATCGCCTGCCGCTCTATTTCCTCGCCCCGTTGTTGCCGTTTTTTCTGGCCGGCATGGCGCTGTCAATTATCTTCGATATTCATCGGGCCGTTGCGGGAAGTCTTTATTTCTACGACTTAATTGGAGCTTCGATCGGAGCAGTCGCAGTTACGTTGCTGCTGCACGTGTTCGGTGGAGAAGCGGCGTTGCTCGTTGCATCGATGGCACCCGCGGTAGCCGCGGCGTTAATTGCGGGAGGCAGAGGTCAGGAGTCTGGAGCCGGTAGAGAAACCAAACCATCACGAGCCGTTCAGGTTGTGGCTGTCGTAGTGATTTTACTGACCGGTGGGTTCGCAGTTTCTGCGATCAAGTTCGGCGCGTTTCGCGTGAAGCCCGGCACGACCAAGGCGATGCGTAATCAGATGGATGCGGCGCCCGGATCGCACATCGTGCAAACCGGGTGGAATGCTTATTCGCGGATCGACTGTGTCGAAGGTCTGCCCAACAGTTTTGCGCGCCTCTACATCGACTCAGACGCGTGGACGGGAATTCGCGGATGGGACGGAGATCTCAACAGCGTGCAGGACATGAAGTGGTCCTATCGCGCTCTGCCATTTCGCCTGACGCCAAACGCCGAGACGATGATCATCGGGCCGGGTGGCGGACCTGACGTCGTTGCGGCGCTCGCTTCGGGAAGCAAAAAGGTCACTGCCGTCGAGATGAATCCGCTGATGCTGAAATTTGTGCGCAGCTATGGCGCGCGCGCCGGGAATCTCTACGACCGGCCGGACGTGGAAACGATCCTGAGCGAAGGGCGCAACTTCATTAGTCGCACGGATCGCAAGTTCGACATCATCCTGCTTGGCTTTGTCGATTCGTGGGCGTCAGTCGCGTCGGGCGGCTTATCGCTTTCCGAAAATTATTTGTACACCGCCGAGGCGATGCGCGCTTATTACGATCACCTGAAAGACGACGGCATTCTGGTGGTGCTTCGCTGGGAGATGGATATTCCGCGGCTGACGTCGAATGCGGTCGCCACGCTGGGCGCCAACGAAGCGTCGAAGCGCGTCGTCGTGTTGATGGAGAAGCAAGCGAATCCGAATGATTATCCGCAGATGCTCTTTATGCTGCGGAAGCAGCCCTTCACAGCGGATCAAATGGCCGAGATGCGCACCAAGTGGACGCAGGCGAATCCGATCATCATGCCTGATGGCACGGCGCCGCTGGGACTAAAAGAAGTACTGGCGGGAAGCAAGACGATGGCCCAGTACGACGCTGAGTCGTCACGGTTTGTTGGCGCTGTTTGGGATGACAGTCCGTTCTATTTTGCGATCGAAAAGCCGTGGCGCATGCCGGGAGCGATTGCGGAACGGATGGTGAAGTGGTTGCTCGGTCCGAGTGTGGGGATGCTCGCTCTATTTGCGATCTTTGGAAAGCCGCGACGCAAACGCCTCGAAGAAGAAGCGCGCAGATCGTCGACGGTTCTTTATGTTAGTTCTCTGCTTTACTTCGCGGCGCTGGGATTTGGATTCATCGCTGTCGAGTTAGCGCTCCTCCAACATTTGACGCTGCTGGTGGGACATCCGATTTATACGTTGTCGGTTCTGCTGTTCACGCTGCTGGCGTTTGGCGGGATCGGAGCGTCGCTTAGTTCGCGTTGGTGGATGTGGAAAGCGTGCGCCGTGGTCGCGGTCATAGGCGCAATTGAAGCACTTGCGTTGCCCAAGTTGGTGCCGGCGCTCCTCTGGTTGCCTTTGTGGGGAAGAATCGTCGTCGCAGTGATTATGATTGCGCCACTCGGTTTAGCGATGGGTATGCCGTTCCCGCGCGGATTGAAACAGACGGGCGAGGGAGCTTTGCCGGCGCCGCCCTTCTATTGGGGACTAAATGGGGTGATGTCGGTGATCGGATCCGTGACGACGGTGTTCGTGGCCTTGATGTTTGGTTTTCAGGCCGCGATGCTGATGGGCAGCGCGTGTTACGTCTTGGCGGCGCTGGCGTCGACGAAGGCGTTTCCGACGGCGGCAAAGAGCTAGGAGCAAAGAGAAAAGCATCCTAGGAACGAGACGTTATAGGTCCGCGAGGTCAAACGTATTTACGAAATGAGGGAATCGCGATTTCGCGATTCCCTCATTTCGTTTTGTAATAGCTGATCCAGGGGAGGCGCGCTTCGCGCTTACCCCTGGCTAATTTCTGCCACACTTTCAGCGTGGAAAGTTGCCGGCGGCGGCGGTGGTGAATCGGGTAAGCTAATGCCGTGCATCATCTCCCAATCTTCAGTCGGAATCATTTCAATCGCATCCCACGGACAACCGTCCAGGAAGGCGCCATCCGGACCCTTACTGGTGCACTTCTGACAGCCAATACAGAGATAAGGATCGACTTCGATGCGGCCGAACGGCGGATGATCTTCGTCGGGCACCCAGAACATACAAGCTTCGATCGGACAATACTCAATGCAAGCGGGCGATCCCGCACAACCAGTGCAGCAGTCGGTAGTGATCGCGAGGATGCGCGGCTTCTTTTTGCGCGTAGCCTTACCGTCGCCAACTGACATCGGCGACTGCTTCTCGACGATGTCGAAGATGCTTGTTTCTGCGAGTGCCGTCATGCGCGCAACATTAACATATGCGTCAGTTTCGCTCAACGAGAAAGGTTTAAGGCGCTAATCAACGCGCCCAGTGCATTTTCTTATGATGTTCTTACATTCACTCTCTAAACCTTGCGACGCTCGAGAACGTGGCACGGTGCGCGCTGGTAAGTTTTTCAAGTCGAAGTTGATTTCAAACAGCGGAGGCAAAAGATGGAAAGTATTGTAGGAATTTTCAACTCACTCGCAGATGCACGACGCGCGGCGGCAATTCTTCAGTCGCTCGGAATATCGGATGAACAAATTACTGTACTTTCGCCGCACACTTCTGAGAGCGAAATCGAAGCACACACTCTCACGACAGATACTGAACAGCCCGGGATGGGAAGCGCACTGGGTGGGACCGTTGGCGCGGCGCTCGGAGTAGCTGGCGGACTGGAGGCAGGCGCTGCTGCCGCATCGCTCCTGATCCCCGGCGTTGGACCCGTACTCGCTTTCGGAATACTGGGTGCGGTGATCCTGGGCGCCGGCGGGGCCGCGGTTGGCGCGTTGGCCGGCAATGCGCTGGAACAGGGAATCGCCAGCGGCATTCCGAGGGACGAACTTTATGTATATGAAGATGCACTCCGGCGCGGACGCTCGGTCGTGATCGCTTTCCATCACGACGAGCAGATCGCCGCGCGCGCCCGAGCGGAGCTGAAGCGCGCTGGCGCCGAATCAGTGGATGCGGCGCGTGAAGAATGGTGGATAGGTTTGCGCGGCGCCGAACGCGAGCACTACACGGCCGAGGGCGGAGACTTTGGTGTCGATGAAGCGAAGTATCGGCTTGGGTTTGAAGGCGCGCTCGACCCGGATTGCCGCGGCCAGAACTGCGAAGCTATGATGAGTAGCTTGAATAAGCGTTACGGTTCAGATTGTGATACGGCGCCGTTTCGCGAAGGTTATCGTCGCGGTCAAGATTATTTGAGGCACGTTGCCGAGCCTCACCGTGGCGACCAACAAAGTTCGAAATCGAGGAAAGCAGCCTAGCCTGAAGGCTGATTCAACGTCCTGCAAACTACCGTCGTGAATTTGGTCATAGCTGTCGCCATTCTGGGCGGCAGCTATGTCATCATGCATCTCTTTGCGCGCGCGATGTACGTTCGTTGCCCACAGTGTCACACCCTGAACGCGAGAAGACGCGCGCAGTGCCGCCACTGTACAAACCCGCTACGCTAGATCAAATCTTTTCGGCGTTTGCATAATCGCCCACCAACAAAATCAAGCACGAGCAGCACTAGAGCGAGGAGCGGCAGTAGATATGCTCCGGTGCCGGCGTGAAAAACGTAACGCCCGAGGAAGAAGAAGAGAATCAGAACGAATGCGACGAACCAGGCCATTTCGATCAAGTTCAACCCAAGCTCATTTGGTCACGACTAAAGCTCTCAGTCTGCGCTTTTCGTCGGCGCGTTACGACTAATACGCCGGCGAAGATCAGCAGCGAGGAAAAGATTGCGCGCGGACTGAGCGCCTCTCCCAATATAATCGGTGCCAAAACAAACGCGAACAACGGCTGAAGGTAAATGTAGACGGCGACTGTACTCGGGGACACGCGCGCCAATGCCCAGGCGTTCAAAAAGTACGCGCCGGCGGTGGGCAGAATAATGATGTACGCAAGGGCAAGCCAGACTCCGAAAGATATTTCGGAGATCGAGATTCTTGAAAGACTGTAAATGCCGGGCGGGATCGTGGCAATGCTGGCGATGATGAATATCCACGTGATCACGTTTAGCACGCTGTACCGCTTCACAAGATCCTTTGAGACGGCGATGTAGGCCCCGTAACAAAACGAGTTTGCCACGATAAGCAAATCACCTTTGCGCGTGGCGCTGGAAAAACTCGCGTGCCCGGGACCGATTAACAACAACACACCCGCGGCGGATATTGCGATGCCTACAAATCGGCGCAATGTTGCGCGATCCGTGCCCAGAACAATCCCGACCAGCAACGTCGCGACCGGAATTGAAGTGCTAATCAGCGTCGAGTTGATGGCAGTCGTTAGAGACAGTCCGCTCACAAACAGCCATTGATTGAGAATTAACCCAAGGGCACTCGAGACGATGAGCAAGCCCCAGTCCTGCCGGCGGATCGGCTTGAGTTGGCCGCGCACCTTTGCGAGGCCGATTAGCAGAACGGCGGCGCCAACGACGCGAAAACCGACGAGCGCGAACGCGGGAATTGTTCGCAAAGCTACCTTGCCGACGATTGGCCACGTCGCGAACAGAATCTGAACCGCTATCAGCGCCAGATGCGGCGTGATAGAGGTGTTGGAGCGTGAATCACTCACGGCACTGCTCACTCGGACACAAAAAAATCGGGAACGGTTCCCGATCTCCTTCCGCTAAGAACTGTCGAGAAAGACTAGCCAACGAATAGATACAGCGGATTCTCCATGATTTGCTTAAATGTCTGGAGAAACTTTGCGCCGGTTGCGCCGTCGATCACTCGGTGGTCGCAGGACATCGTAACGCGCATGGTTTGGCGAGCGACAATCTCGCCGTCGCGCACCACCGGCTTCGCCTGCATGGCCCCGACTGCAAGAATTGCTCCTTCCGGTGGATTAATGACAGCCGTGAATTCTTCGATGCCGAACATGCCAAGGTTGCTGATTGAGAAAGTTGCCCCGGTATATTCTTCAGGCTTCAGCTTGCGTCCGCGCGCCCGATCTGCCAGTTCACGAACCTCGGCCGCTATATCGATCAATGACTTAAGTTCAGCCGCGCGTATCACCGGCGTGATCAGACCATTTTCGGTCGCGACGGCGACGCCCACATCCGCGTGTTCATAATGGCGAATGACCTTGTCCTGGAACGAGGCATTGACCTGCGGATGCTGAATCAACGAGACCGCGGCGACTTTGATGACGATGTCGTTAATACTGAGCTTTAGATCAGGATAGATCTCGTTGATGGATCGGCGCATCTCAGCGGCGCGCTCCATATCGATTTCAATGGTCAGGAAAAAATGCGGAACCGGACCGAGCGACGTTACCAGGCGGCGCGCAATCGTGCGGCGCATCTCACTGGCTGGTTCGTCGCGATACGCTGACGGCCCGTAAACAGCGCCTTGCGCCGATGGCCTCGGCAACGGCCGCAGTCCTGGCTTGCCGGCCGGAGACTCTGATTTGCGGCTCGCGGCGGCCTCGATGTCCTTTTTGATAATCCGCCCGCCCGGTCCACTGCCTTGAACTGATTTGAAGTCGATGCCGGCTTCTGCGGCCATGCGCGCGGCAATCGGCGAGATCAGCACGCGCCCGCCCGCAGTGGCAGTTGGTTGTGGCTGACGTCCATCACCGTCCGTCGAACTAGTCGCCTGAGGTTTCGCTGATTCTTCGTCCCTTGCTTCGACTGCAGGTGCGGCTTCTGATTCAGGCAGCTTCTGTGGGGCTGCTTCGGCCTTTACCGGTTTCGCTTCGGCCGACGATTTCAGCAGCTCCGAAATATCTTCATCGGGTTCGCCGATGATTGCGATCGGCTGTCCGAGCGGCGCGCTGTCTCCCTCTTTGATCAGAATCTTTCGCAGCACACCATTCGAGAGCGCCTGCATTTCCATGGTGGCTTTGTCGGTGTCGACCTCGGCGAGCGGTTCGCCCATGGTCACTTTGTCGCCTTCTTTTTTGAGCCAGCGCGCAAGTTGCCCTTCTTCCATCGTGGGCGACAGCTTTGGCATGACGACTTGAGTAGCCATATTAGTGAGCGGCAGAACTGATCAGTAAGTTACAAATAAGAAACTTCACGCACGGCAGCCACGATGCGCTCGACGTCAGGAAGCGCTAGTTGTTCGAGATTCTTCGCGTAAGGCATCGGCACGTCGGCTCCCGAGACGCGCTTCACCGGCGCATCGAGATAATCAAATGCGCGCTCGGCAATCTGGGCGCTAATCTCAGCGGCGACGCCGCAGAAAGGATGTGACTCCTCCGCGATGACGATGCGATTCGTCTTCTTGACGGATTCAATAATGGTCTTGATGTCGAGTGGGCGGATGGTTCGCGGGTCGATTACTTCGCACGACACGCCCTGCTGCTCGAGTTCTTCTGCCGCTTTCAGTGCTGTTGGCACGGTCAATGATCGCGCGACGATGGTTGCGTCTTTGCCTTCACGCTTAATGTCGGCCACGCCAAGCGGAATCGTAAAGTCCTCGTCTTCGGGTACTTCACCCTTCAGGCCGTACATCCGCTCCTGTTCCATGAAGATTACCGGATCATCGTCGCGAATCGCGCTCTTTAGTAGTCCTTTAGCATCAGCCGGAGTCGAGGGCATGACAACTTTCAATCCGGGAAAGTATGCATACCACGATTCGAGAGCCTGGGAATGCTGCGATGAAACTTGATAAGCCGAGCCATTCGGACCGCGAAACACGATCGGGATCTTGAATTGGCCGCCGGACATGTAGAGCATCTTCGCGGCGGAGTTGATGATTTGATCAGTCGCGAGGATCGAGAAGTTGAACGTCATGAACTCGATGATCGGCCTGAGCCCCGCCATCGCCGCGCCTACGCCGAGTCCGGCAAAGCCGAGTTCGGTAATCGGAGTGTCAATTACGCGTTTGGGACCAAACTCTTCGAGCAATCCGCGAGTAACTTTGTAAGCGCCCTGATACTCGGCGACCTCCTCACCCATCAGGAAGACGGAGTTGTCGCGCGCCAGCTCCTCTTTCAGAGCCAGATTCAGGGCGTCGCGCATGGTCATTACTGCCATAGTTTCCTCGAACGATTAGGCCAATGGGTTCGCGTACACATCAGTAACAAGTTCGCTGGGATCCGGCAGCGGACTTTCATCGGCAAAGCGCACGGAGCGCTCAACCACTTCTTTCACCTGGGCCTCAATGTTGGCCACATCCTTATCAGTGATCACGCGATCATCCTTCAATTTCTTTTCGAACGTCTTGACCGGATCCCGCTCTTGATACTTTTCGATCTCGGCGCGCGTGCGGTAATTGCCCGGATCAGACATGGAGTGTCCCATGTAGCGATAGGTGCGCGCTTCGAGCAGCGTGGGCAATGACTGTTCCCGCGCGCGCTTGATCGCACGCTCGGTCGCGTGACGCATGGCGAGTACATCCATCCCGTCGACGAACTCGGACGCTAACTCATAGGCGCAGGATTTCTGGGCGACGTTTTGGAAGGACATCGCTCGTTCAAGCGACGTTCCCATGCCGTACATGTTGTTTTCGCAAATATAGATGCACGGCAATTTCCAAAGCTGCGCCATGTTGAGCGATTCGTGAAACGCGCCCTGGTTTACGGCCGCCTCGCCAAAGAAGCAAAGCGCCACTCGATCCGTTTCCTGATATTTCGCCGCGAAAGCGACTCCGGTGGCCAACGGAATCTGGCCGCCGACAATCGCGTGCCCGCCAAGGAAGCTGACATCCTTGTCGAACAGGTGCATCGAGCCGCCCTTGCCATGCGAGCATCCGGTGCGCTTGCCGTAAAGCTCGGCCATCACCGCTTCCGGAGAGATTCCCTTGGCGATCGCTTGGCCGTGTTCGCGATAGCTCGTCAAGACATAGTCATCGCGACGTAGCGGAGAAATCGCTCCGACGGCCACCGCTTCCTGCCCAATGTACAAGTGGCAGAAGCCACCAATTTTTCCGAGGCTGTAAGATTCAGCGCACTTCTCTTCAAAGCGCCGAATCAGGAGCATCTGGTGGTACATCTGCACCAGCGTGTCACGATCCTCGGCGAATGAAGGAGCCTCTGTGTCAGACTTTGATTTAGATTTTGCAGGCGGTTCCAGCACCCCGGCGCTGCCGTTGCTCGATTTTGCACCGCGAGCTTCGCTTGGTTGGCTACTCATCAACGTTCCGGTTTTTAAGCGCGAAGGCCAGCTTCGCGCTGGCCATCTTTTGCACGTCTGAATTGACGTCGGGATTATAAAGCGAAAAACGTCTTCAGCCAAATCGCAAAAGAAAAGCACGCCGAACAACACCGGCGTGCCTCAGAACAGCGGCATTCCATTTTGCGCATCACGTGTAGTGATCGATTCGTGCCGGCGTGGGCATGGTGGCCAAATTATGCAAGTTCTTGCGCGTATGCTTGTCGCGCTGCATGTTGCGCGCGGCGCTGGTCAACAATTCTTCGGTGGTCTCGCCGTTGGCTGGGAAACAGGCGATGCCGATGCTCACGTCAACCGTCACGGTCTTGCCGGCCCGCACCGAAAATTCATGATCGGCCACCGCTTTTCGGATTCGGTCCGAAATACCCTCGGCCATGACCTGTGAAGCCATCGGCATGATGGCCACGAATTCATCTCCCGCGTAACGTGAGAGGATGTCCATCTGTCGTAGTTCTTTCCGAATTACCCGTGCCACACTCGCGAGCAACCGATCGCCAATCGCGTGACCCCACTGATCGTTAATGTCTTTAAAGTTGTCCACGTCCATGCTGAGCACCGCAAGTGATTCGCGGCCCAGACGCTGGCATTCCGCCAAACGCTGCTCCAGCATCATGTAGAACCCACGAGCGTTGGGCAGTTCGGTCAACGGATCCGTGAGCGCGCTCTCCTTGGTGCGCTCAAAAGTGAGTGCGTTGTTCAATGCCGATGCCGCGTGTTGCGCCACGGATTCAAGCAAGCGCACATGTTCGGATGTGTACGAAGTACGACCCTTCGAGTACAGCGAAATCGCCCCGAACGCTCCGTCTTCTCTAATAAGCGGGGAAACCAGAACACCGCGATAACTGCGTGAGATGTCGTCCGGCAGTCCGACCAAATCGAGTTCCGGAGAAGAGTTGCACATTGATCGAGAGTTCGCGATTACCCACCCGGTAATGCCTTCACCCACGTTTATACGGCGGAGACGGAACAGATCCGCATGATCGCCGACGACGTGCATCGCCACCGCCTTGCCTGAACGATCGTCAACGATGAAGATGATGCAGGTATCGAAGGGTACGATTGCACGGAGCTTGTTCGACACCAACGTGACCGTATCGTGCATGTTCAGCGATGAGCCGATCGTTTGCGCGATTTCATGCAGTGCGAATACTTCTCGTTGTGCTTGCGTGATCGAGCGGAAGCCAGACGCTCCGTCGGGCGAACCAAGGACATCCGAGGCCAAACCTGCATCCGGCCTGGTACCGGTTACAAGATCAATGTTTTCGGAAGCGACTTGCTCTCCAATGTCTTCCTTTCCGATCAGGTTGTCGAACTCGGCTACGTGCTGCACAAAAAGTTGTACCATTCGCGGATCAAATGACGTTCCCGACATCTTTTGCAAAAGCGACAGAGAATCTTCGCGCTTCATGCCTTTGCGGTATGGTCGGTCGCAGCGCGTGGCGTCATAGAAATCCACGACGGAGATGATTCGCGCCACCTGCGGAATCTGCTCGGCACGCAAACCTTTCGGGTAACCGCTACCGTCCCATTTCTCATGGTGAAAACGAACGATGTCTTCGACCGGGTAAGGGAAGTTAACTCGTTTGAGGATGTCCCCGCCGACCGTCGGATGAATTTTCATCTTCGC
>JACXTT010007915.1_pt1 | contig 14862 bp, 13 predicted proteins | sample 9270951 | NCBI WGS metagenome assembly JACXTT01 (sample SAMN15532306, study PRJNA645909) | rock metagenome | isolation source: weathered quartz diorite | place: Puerto Rico | collected 2017-06-21
CACCCGGGGCGCGCCAGCAACGGCATGTGGCGGCGGCGGTGCCTTCGGCTTGACCGCAATCGGTGGCCCAACGATACTTTGGCGCATACCCCCACCCACACGCAAATCCGCACGCCGATGACGAGAGCCCCCCAAACCGACGCCTCCCAGTCCCGCGGACTGTCCTTGCGACAAACCCTGTTTCTGGGGGCCGGGTTGGGCATCTTGCTGCCGGCGCTGGCCTTGGGGTATTTCCAGATCACCAGCCGCTATGAAAACGAGGTCAATCTGCGCGTGCGTGCGCCCATGCAGCAGTACGCTGACGTGCTGTCGCGCGGCGTGGCGGTGGCCATCTGGAACGTGGACCATGGCGTGGCCAACGAACTGGTCGATGCCGTCATGCGCAACCCCGATGTGGTGCGCGTGACCGTGACCGACGAGTACCGCGATGTGTTCGTGCGCAAGCAAAGCCAGGCCGTGCCCGATACCAACCTGCTGCGCGAGGAGCGCGACGTGGTCTACAACGGGGCCAAGGTCGGCCACCTCAGTGTGGAACTTACGGCGGCACGCATCCAGCGCGAATTCCTGGCCGATCTGATCAAGCTGGCCGCGGCCCTGGCGGCCCAGGTGGGCATTTCCTTTGTCTTCATCTGGTTGCTGTTTGACCGGCGCATGATGCGACCGCTGCGTGCCTTGCAGGAAGGTGCGCTGCGTCTGGCGCGCGGTGAGTTGCAGCAACCCCTGGTGTGGGCGCGCGACGACGAGATCGGCCGCCTGGCCCAGGGCATGGACAGCATGCGCACCGACCTGGCCGCCCTGATTGCCGAGCGTGACGAAAAGAACGTGGCCTTGCAGAACGAGCTGGCCGAGCGCCGCCGTACCGAAGCGGCCCTGGGCTTCAGCCAGGCCAAGTTCGCCGCCATCTTTGATGCCTCACCGGTGGCCATGACGGTGTCCCGCGTGTCGGAAGAATTTTCGATTTTGGATGTCAACAATGCCTGGGTCCGGGTGTTCGGGCGTGAGCGCGCCTCGGTGATAGGCACCAATGGCGCAACCAACGGCATGTGGCGTGAAACGAGCACCCGTGCCGACGCACTGGGGCTGGTTCTGGAAAAAGGCGAAATTGCGCGCTACCAGGCCTGGATGGTGCGCGGCAATGGCCAGGGCGAGATGCTCTGCGAGGTGTCGGGCCGGGTGATTTCACTGGGGCAGGAGTCGCTGTTGATCCTGGCCTACGACGACATCACGGCCAAGCACCAGTACGAGGCGAATATCCTGCACCTCAACGCCACGCTGGAGCAGCGGGTGGATGAGCGCACCCAGGAACTCACAGGCGCACTGGAGCGCCTGACCGCGGCCCAGTCCGAACTGGTGCGGGCCGAGAAAATGTCGGCCCTGGGCTCGCTGGTGGCCGGCATTGCGCACGAACTCAATACCCCCATCGGCAACAGCCTGACCGTGGCCAGCACCTTGCAGGACCACGCCAATGCGTTTTCCAACGAAATGGCCAAGGGCCTCACGCGCAGCCGGCTGGAAGAGTTTGTCGGCAACACCCGCCAGGGCGCGGGCATTCTGATGCGCGGCCTGCACCAGGCCGCCGAGCTGGTCTCCAGCTTCAAGCAGGTGGCGGTGGACCAGACCAGTGTCAACCGGCGCCGCTTCCAGCTGGGTGAAACCGTCAACGAGATCCTGCTCACGCTGGGGCCCACCATGCGCAAGACCTCGCACACGGTGCACAGCGCGGTGTCGACGGACATCACCATGGAAAGCTTCCCCGGCCCGCTGGGCCAGGTGATCACCAACCTCATCAACAACGCGCTGCTGCATGCCTTTGACGGGCGCCAGCAAGGCCACATCAACATCACTGCCGAACGCCTGGAAGACCGCGAGTGGGTGCGCCTCACCGTGCAGGACGACGGCGTGGGCATTCCCGAAGCCCACCTGCCCCGCGTGTTCGACCCCTTCTTCACCACCAAGCTGGGCCAGGGCGGCAGCGGGCTGGGGCTCAACATCGTCTACAACCTGGTCAGCAAAACCCTGGGCGGCAATATCCGGGTCGACAGCAAGCCGGGCCAGGGTGCCTGCTTCACGCTGCTGCTGCCACTGGTGGCGCCGATAGCGGTGCCTGAGACGATGTAGGGGAAGTCAATGCTGCGCAAATACCCCCGTTCGGGCTGAGCCTGTCGAAGCCTTCTACAAGGCCCAGGTTGGAAACCGCTGCATGTCGAACCTTTGACAGGCTCAGGACAAGCCAAGCGCAATGCGAACGCACTTCGTGCGCAAAGCAGTTACTTCCCCCGCTGCGCAGGTCGATGATTCCGTTTTAACGGGGCAGAGGTTCTTCCATCAGCAGCCGCATGCCCACCAGCGTGTAGCGCGTTTGCGGGGAGTTCCAGTTGCGGTAGCTGGCGCGGGCGTAGAGCGCCCAGGTGTGCCAGGAGCCACCGCGGCGCACGTACACGTTGCCTTCTTTCGGCCCTTGCGGGTCGTCTACTGGGGCGTGGGCGTAGTAGTTTTCGTCGTACAGGTCGGCCGTCCATTCCCAGGCATTCCCCAGCATGTCGTACAGGCCGAAGGCGTTGGGGGCGAAGCTGGCCACGGGGGCCGTGAAGGCGTAGCCGTCGTTGCCTTGCAGGGCTTGGGCGGCCAGCTTGGGCCAGTAGGGCTTGGCGCTGGCGTCAAAGGTGTTGGCCACCTGTGCCAGCGATTCGGGTGCATCGCCGCTGTAATAGCGGGTGCGCGTGCGGGCGCGCGCGGCGTATTCCCATTCGGCCTCGGTGGGCAGGCGGTAGGTGCGGCCCTCGGTCTTGCTGAGCCAGGCGGCCATGGCCTGGGCGTCGTGCCAGCTGACATTGACCACCGGATGGTTGTCGGTTTGTGCAAAGCCCGGGTTGCGCCAGCTGTAGCGCACATCGCGCCCCTCGAACAGGTCGCCGCGCGCACTCTTCTCGGGGTCGTAGTCCGGGTTGTAGCCATAGCCGCCGGTGCCGTCGGCGATGGATTCCGGCACATAGCCCGAGGCCTGCACAAAGCGGCGGAACTGGCCTACCGTCACTTCGGTCTGGCCCAGATAGAAGGCCCGCGTGATGCGCACCCGGTGCACCGGTGCTTCGTCACCGAGCGCTTCCAGGCGCGCCCGCTCCATGCCCGGGTAGTCTTTTTGCAGGGACGCCACGGGTTCGTCGCTGCCCATCAGGAATTCGCCGGCCGGTATGCGCACCATCACCATGCCCAGTGTGTTGGTCTGCAGGTCCTGTGCGGCGGCAGCGAAGCTGCACAGCAAGGCCGCGAGCAGGGTGAGGGCCGAAAGCGGCTTCATGAATAGGTGATCCAGTCCTGGTATTCCTGCGCGTCCAGGTGCGGCAGGGTGTTGTAAGTCACCAGCATATGGCGTTTTGGGGTGAACGCAAACTCGGTGACCGAGCTGTTGCGGATGCGGAAGTTCAGCTCGATGGTGGTCTCGGGTGTGGTGCCCAGCAGATGCCCCACGGCGGTGGAGATAGGGCCGCCGCTGGAAACGATCAGCACATTGCCACTGTGGTGCTGGCGCACATGGTCCAGCGCGCTGGTGATGCCTTTGACGAAATCGGGGTAACTAGGCATGCCATGCGGGCTGACGACGCCGTCCATCCATTGGCGCAGCGCGTCGCGCAGCAGGCGAAAGTGGTGGCGGTACATCTCCGGCGTGTCGGGTTTTTCCAGCGGCGTGGCGTGAATGGCTTTGATGACCGCCTCGCTGTCGTATTCATTGAGGCCGGGCCACTGCAGGGCCTGCATGTCCAGCCCGGCACCTTTTGCAATACCGGCCCAGGTCTGGGCATGGCGTTTCAATGTGCCGGTGAGAACGGCGTCGAATGTCAGCGCCTTGGCCGCGAAGTATTCGCCGAGTCGCTCACTCTGCCGGTGGCCGAGTTCGCTCAGGTTGTCGTAGTCGGCAGCGCCAAAAGAGGCCTGCCCGTGGCGTACCAGATAGAGATTTCCCATGGGGGGAATTTAAGCCACCCGGTCTACCGCTTCTGTAATGGCGGCGACAGTGGGATGGATTGGATGTCAATAGTGCCTGTAGCCAGCGCAGATATTGCGCAAGAAGCTATTGATTTTGTAGCGCTTTGGCAAACACATGGCTGTCCACATTGCCCCCGGTCAGGGCGATGCCCACCGTCTGCCCGCGCAAGGTGTTGCGTTCCTGCAGGGCGGCGGCAAAGCTGGCAGCACCCGCGCCCTCGGCCACGTTGTGGGTGCAGGCAAAGAGCTCGCGCATGGCCTGGGCCACTTCGACGTCGGTGACTTGCACGATGTGGTCGATCTGGCCTTGCAGGATGGTCAGGGCCTCAGCGTCGGCGACGCGGCAGGCCATGCCGTCGGCCAGCAATGTTGTCACCGGGGCCTCCACCACCCGGCCTGCGGCCAGCGAGTCGGCGTAGGTGGTGGCGTGGGCGCTGACCACACCGACAATGCGCGCCGGGTGGCCCAGTGCCCGCTTGGCCGCAACCGCCGCGCAGGCACCCGAGCCCTGGCCTATGGGCACATAGACCACGTCGATCTCGGGCGCGGCGGTGAGCAGCTCCCACCAGTAGGTGGCCACGCCGCGCAGCAGATCGGCGTGGAAGCTGGGCACCATATGGGCGCCGCGCTCGGCGGCGAGCCGCAGGGCGTATTCCCGGCTTTCCTGAAAGTCGTGGCCGTGCTCGATCAGGTCTACGCCGAGCGCGCGCATGGCGGCGTTCTTCTCCACGGAGTTGCCCTGCGGCACCACGATGCTGCAGCGCACGCCATGGGCGCGGGCGGCCCAGCCGATGCTCTGGCCGTGGTTGCCGCGCGTGGCGCTGATCACCTCGGTGGGCAGCGCACCGCGTTGGGCCAGTTGGTCGAAGTAGGTGAGCCCGCCGCGGATCTTGAAGGCGCCCACGGGCGTGTGGTTCTCGTGCTTGACCCAGCAGGGTGTGCCCAGCGTCTCGGCCAGCAGGCCCCAGCGGTACTGGGGCGTGGCCTGGAAGGAGCGGTAGACCACCTGGGCAGCGGCCTCGATCTCGGGCAGTGTGGGCAGGCTCACAGCAGCACCGTGCCGCTGATGCAGGTGACCGAGTCGCCGCCCACCCAGATCTGGCCGCCGTCGTCCTGCCGGATGTGCACCCGGCCTTCGCGCTGGATGCAAGTGCCCTGGTGTGCCACGTACTGGCGCGGCGCGTGGCCCTCGGCCATCAGCCACTGCGCCAGGCTGGCGTTGAGGCTGCCCGTGACCGGGTCTTCCAGAATGCCGTTGCAGGCGGCAAAGGCGCGCACTTCCAGCGCCGGGGCCTCGTCGGCCGGGCTGGCCGGCGTGCTGCGGGCCCCGAAGGCGCGTGCCTCGCGGTTGGCGCGTGCTATCAATTGCGGAGCTGCCTGCGCGCTGTCCATGCTGGCTACGCCCACTTTGTAGTTCAAATGTTTGAGGGCCAGGTGGTCCGGGTCGAGCTGCAGCACGGTGTGGGGGCTGTCCACCAGCAGGCCCAGCCAGACGGTGCCGTTGTCCAGGGTCTGGGCGGCCAGCAGCTGCTGCGCGGTCAGGCCCAGGGCCTTGGCAATCTGCGCCAGCAGGGCGGGGCTGGGGTTGCTGCGCTGCAGCGGCGGTGCGGCAAACGCCAGGCGGCTGCCGTCACGCTGGATCTGCACCAGGCCGACCTTGCACTGCTGCACGATCTTGCCGGCGGATTGGGGTGTGCCGCCGGCCTCCAACCAGGCGTGGCAGGTGCCCAAGGTTGGGTGGCCGGCAAAGCCCAGTTCGCCACCGGGCGTGAAGATGCGCACCTGGTAGTCGGCGCCGGCCGCTGCGGCCTCGGGTGTGGGCGGCAGTACAAAGGTGGTTTCCGAGAGGTTGGTCCAGCGGGCGAAGTCCTGCATTGCGTCGTCGGACAGCCCCTTGCCGTCCAGCACCACGGCCAGCGGGTTGCCGCGCAGGGCCTGGGCGGTGAAGACGTCGACTTGCTTGTAGGGGCGTTGCTGGGGCACGGTGGGACTCTCGGGGAAGATGGGTTTCAGGAAAGCGGCAGATCGAGCACGCCGCGCGTGGCGGGGCGGGCCTGGATGGTGGCAAACCAGCGCTCCAGGTGCGGCCAGGCGGGCCGGGGCTGGGGCAGGCCAAACCAGCGGTGCACGTCGCAGGCGACGGGAATGTCGGCCATGTTGAAGTGTTCGCCGCCCACATAGGCGCGCGTGGCCAGGTGCGCGTTGAGCTGGGCCATGGCAGGTTCGGTGGCCGCAGTGGAGCGGGCGATCACGGCGGCATCGCGTTTCTCGGCCGGTGTGCGAAACCACTGCACAAAGGCGGCGCCGCTCTCGCGGTTCAGCGTGGTCTGCTGCCAGTCCATCCAGCGCTCGGCGTCAAAGCGCGCGGGCAGGTCTTGCGGGTAGAGCGCGGCGTTGCCGTACTTGGCGCACAGGTAGCGCACGATGGCATTGCTCTCCCACAACACAAAATCGCCGTCCTGCAGCGTGGGCACCAGCGCATTGGGGTTCATCGCCAGGTATTCGGGCGTGTTCACCACACCAAACGCCATGCCCGCGTCGCTGCGCGTGAAGACCACGCCGCACTCCTGCGCGGCCCACACCACCTTGCGGACGTTGAGGGAACTCAGGCGGCCCCAAATGTGTATGGCCATGGTCAGCCTCGCTTCGCGTGGATGGCGGAGGCCAATGCGGCCACGCCGCGGTGGATTTCTTCCACGCTCGGGGTCACGAAGGACAGACGCATGGTGCGCGCATCGCCATGGTCCGCGTAGAACGGCGCACCGGGCACAAAGGCCACGCCCTTGTCCACGGCGGCGGGCAGCAGGTCTACCGCGCTCATGCCTTGGGGCAGGCGCGCCCACAGGAACATGCCGCCGGCGGGCGTGTTCCAGGTGAAGGTGTCGTCAGCGTTGGCGGAATTGGGGCCTTGCGACTCGGGGAAGTGCTGGGCCAGGGCCTGCAGCATGGCGTCGCGCTGCGCCTTGTAGAGCGCGCGGATGGTGGGCACGTGGCGGTCCAAAAAGCCGTTTTGCATCACCTCAAAAATCATGCGCTGGTTGAAGCCCGGGCTGTGCAGGTCGGCGGCCTGCTTGGCCTGCAGCAGCTTGGGATAGACCGCCTTGGGCGCCACGATGAAGCCCATGCGCAGGCCCGGCGCCAGCACCTTGGAGAACGAGCCCAGGTAGATGCCGCCTTCGGGGTTGCGCGCGGTGAGCGGCGCGGGCGGCGCCTGGTCAAACCACAGGTCGCCATAGGGGTTGTCTTCCATCAGCGGCAGGCCGCTGCGGGCCGCTTCAGCGCTCAGGGCCACGCGGCGCGCTTCGCTCATGGTGCGCCCGGTGGGGTTCTGGAAGTTGGGCAGCACGTAGAGGAAGCGTGCGCCCTCTGATTTCGTGCGCAGGTCGTCAATGTCCACGCCGTTGTCGTCGCTGGCCACGCTCACCACGTTGGGCTCCATGGGCATGAAGGCCATCACGGCGCCGAGGTAGGTGGGCGATTCGACCAGCACCCGGCTGGCCGGGTCGATCAGAATTTTGGCGACCAGGTCCAGGCCCTGCTGCGAACCGGTGGTGATCAGCACCTGCGCCGGATCGACCTTCCACGGCACACCGGCTGCGGCGCTTTGTTTGCCCAGGTTCTCGGCCACCATTTCGCGCAGCGGGCCGTAGCCCTCCGAGGCCGCGTACTGCAGCGCGCCAGCCGGGTCGTCTTTCAACACCTTGGCGCAGGCGGCTTCAAACTCGGCCACCGGAAAGGTTTGCGGCGAAGGCAGGCCGCCGGCAAAACTGATGATGCCGGGCTTTTCGGTGACCTTGAGGATCTCGCGGATCACCGAGGGGTTCATCTTGGCGGCGCGGGTGGCCAGGGTCCAGTGGGTCATACGTGTGTTCCAGAAAGGAGGGAGCGGGAATTGGGGGTGATGTGCGCCAGTGCGCCATCGCCGTAGGAGCGGATCACTTCAGCAATAACAATGTGGAAACCTTTGTACCAGCGCTGGTAATTGCGCTTGGCTTCCAGGTGCTGCGGATGGCTGGAGAAGGTCTTGAGCGCCTCCAGATCGGTCCAGTAATAGGTGGCGTTGTAACGTGTTCCGTCTTCCGAGCGCCATGTCTCGCGGCCCAGGTAGCCGGGGTTGGCTACCGCGGCCGCTTCGATGTCGGCGTCCAGCGCGTGGAAGCGTTCGTCGTAGGTGCCGGGTTCAAAAATAAAGGCAGCAGCGTACATGGTGCTTGGTGTGTTCCGTCAGGTTACCAGCATAGGGTAGAGCGAGGCCACCAGGGCCAGCGCCATGGTGATGTTGAAGATGCGCAGGCTTGTGGGGTTTTGCAGCAGGCTGCGCATGGCCTGGCCAAAACCCAGCCAGACCGCAGAACAGGGGCTACCCAGCACCAGCGACATCAGTGCCAGCAGCAGCACTTGTGCCCCGCTGGCGTCGGGTGGCAGATAGGCGCTCATGGCCGTGACGATCATGACCCAGGCTTTGGGGTTGACCCACTGGAATGCGGCCGCACCCCAGAAACCCAAGGGCTGGGGCGCAGGTGCGTCCGGGTCTGCGGTGGTGGGCTGGGCGCTGGCCAGTTTCCAGGCCAGCCACAGCAGGTAGGCTGCGCCACCCCAGCGCATCAGCGTGTAGACCGCCGGAAACTGTTCCAGCACCGCGTGCAAGCCCAGGCCCACGCACAACAGCATCACCGTGAAGCCGATCTGCACGCCCAGCAGGTGCGGCAACGAGCGGCGTACGCCGAAGTTCACCCCCGAGGCCATCAGCATGGTGTTGTTGGGCCCCGGCGTGATGGAGCTCACGATGAGGAAGAGGGCTGCGGCGATCAGCAGGTCGTGGTTCATGCCGTGCTTGCTTTCAACGCGGCGTGCACCGGCATGCGCCGACCCAGGAAGACGGTGGCGATCACCGCCAGGCCAAAGCCCAGGGTGACCGCGTCCAGATGCTCACCGAGCAGCGGCACGGCAAACAGCATGCCCAGAAACGGCTGCAGCAACTGCACCTGGCTCACGCGCACGGTGCCACCCAGGGCCAGGCCCTGGTACCAGGCAAAAAAGCCCAGCCACATGGAAAACACCGACACATAGGCAAAGGCCAGCCAGGCGCTGCCGGGCACGGCGTCCGCGGGAAACTGCCAGGCCGCCAGCGGCAGGTTGATGGGCAGCGAGATCAGCAGCGCCCAGCAGATCACATGCTCGGCGGGCATGCGCTGCGACAGGCGTGCACCATGCCCATAACCCATGGCCGCACAGGCAATGGCCAGTAGCAACAGCACATCGGCCGTCTGCAGTGCCAGCCCGCTGTGGCCCGAATGCAAAAGCGCAAACGCCACCACCAGTGCCGTGCCCGCCAGCGCGCAGACCCAGAACCCGGGGGACGGGCGCTGGCGGTTCAGGAAGGCACCGACCACGGCGGTGGCCAGCGGCAGCATGCCCAGCACGACGCTGGCGTGCACGGCCTCCACATGGCGCATGGCGATGGACGAGAACAGCGGAAAGCCAAACACCACGCCCAAAGCCACCAGCACCAGCGGGCCCCAGGTGTCGCGCGGCGGCAGCGGGGCCTTGCGCCACCACAGCAGCAGTCCCGAGAGCACGCCGGCCACCGCTGCGCGCCCGAAGGCGATGAACATGCCCGACATCAGCGGTGCCTCGGGTGTGCCCACGGCCAGCCGCGTCATGGGCAGGGTCAGTGCAAAGATGGTGATGCCCAGGGTGCCCAGCCACAGGCCGCGTTTCAGGTCGTGGGCGCTCATAGGGTGGCCATCCAGCCGGCCGTGACCACCAGCACCGCGGCCATGCTGCGGTTGAACCAGCGCAGGCGCCGCGCGGTGGCCACACCGCCCACCACCGGGCCGCCCAGCCAGTCGCGCAACAGCGAGCCCATCGCGGCGTACAGCAGGTTGCTAAAGAAGCCGAAGGCCAGCATCAGCGGCAGCGTGATGGCAAAGCGTGCCCATGCGTCTTCGCGCCCGGCCAGCCAGCCGGCCACCACGGTCAGGCCCAGCATCCAGGCCTTGATGTTGAGAAACTGCAGCGCCACCCCCTGGGTAAAACTCACGTCCAGGCGCGCCGCGTCGGCCTCGCCCAGGCTGCGGGAGCCCGCCATCTTGTACGCCAGCCACAGCAGGTAGGCCACGCCGGCCATCTGGATGCCGTTGCGCAACAGCGGCAGCGCCACCACCAGTGCGCCCAGGCCGCCGGCGCACAAGGTGAACAGCAGGCCCCAGCCCAGGGGCACGGCCACCACAAAGCGCATCGCACGGCGCAGGCCGAAGTTGGCGGCCAGTGCGGTGGACAGGGTGGTGTTGGGCCCCGGCGTGAAACTGGCTGCGGTGGAGAGCAGCAGCAGGGCGGTGAATTCGGCGGATGTCATGGCCCCACTCTACTGGCAATAACAGCACACTTGCAGTACAGTTTGTGTGAACAAATGTGAAACTGTATTGCCCAAGCGGGTGGCACAGACGCCCCCAGGAGCCGCGCCATGCTGATGAAAACTGCGTCGCAGACGCTGACCGAGCAACTCGCTGCGCGCTTTGCCCAGCGCATTCGCGACCGCCTGTTGGCGCCCGGCGCACGCCTGCCCTCGGTGCGCCTGTGCGCGCAGCAGCAGGGGGTGAGCCCGTCCACCGTGGTCGGCGCCTACGACCAGTTGCTGGCCCAGGGCCTGGTGGAAGCGCGCAAGAACCGTGGCTTTTATGTACGGGAAAGTACGCCAGTTAGCGCCGACAGTGCGCAAGCAGCTAGTAAATTCATAGCAAATGCGGAGCCTTCCGCCGCCGCTTCGGCACGCCACCGCGCGCCGCTGAACGCCACGGCGCTGATCCGGGGCATGTTCCACGGCATCAGCACCAAGCCGCAGCCCGGCCTGGGTGTGCTGCCGCCGGAGTGGCTGCAGACGCCATTTCTGGCGACCGCCGTGCGGCGCAACTGCGGCGTGGAAACGCTCAACGCATGCTCGCTGCAGTACGGCGAGCCGGCGGGCGACCTAGGTCTGCGCCGGGCTCTCTCTACCAAGCTGGCGGGGCTGGCGGTGCAGGCCACGTCCGAGCAGATTGTCACCACCATGGGGGCCACGCAGGCGCTGGATGTGGTCACCCGCACGCTGTTGCGCGCGGGGGATTTCGTGATGGTGGAGGAGCCGGGCTGGGGCGTCGAGTTTGCGCGGCTGGACGCCCTGGGCATGCGCATCCTGCCGGTGCCGCGGCGCGCCGACGGGCCAGACCTGGAAGTCATGGCGCGCTACTGCGAGGCGCACCAGCCCAAGCTCTTCGTCAGCGTGAGCGTGTTCCACAACCCGACCGGCTTTTGCCTGAGCCCCAGCAGCGCCTACCGGGTGCTGCAACTCGCGCAGCAGCATGACTTTCACATCGTCGAGGACGACACCTACAGCCACTTTGCGCCGGCCCATGCCACGCGCCTGTGCGCGCTGGACGGTCTGCAGCGCACCATTTATGTCGGCGGCTTTGCGAAGATTCTGGCGCCCAACTGGCGCGTGGGCTACATGGCGGCACCGCCGGATCTGGTGGAGCGCCTGCTCGACACCAAGCTGCTGTCCACGCTGACCACGCCCGCGCTGCTGGAGAAGGCGCTGGCATGGTGCATCGACCAGGGCCAGCTGCGCCGCCACGCCGAGCGCATCCGCCAGCGCCTGGACGTGGCGCGGGCGCGCAGCGTGAAGCTGGCACTCGGCGCCGGGTGCACGTTTGCGGCCGAGCCGGTGGGCCTGTTTGGCTGGGTCGATACGGGGGTGGACACCGATGTGCTGTCGCAGCGTATGCTGGACGAAGGCTACCTGCTGGCGCCGGGTGCGCTGTTCCATGCCGGGCGCACGCCCAGCAGCCTGATGCGCATCAACTTCGCCACCACCCAGAACGCGGCGTTCTGGGACACGCTGGTGCGGCTGCGCGCGGAACAGTGATTGACACGTAGCAGCCGGTGCCTACACTGGGTCTTCTTTTGTGAAGGCAAGGCTGGGCCCATGGTGGTGATGCGATGGATGTCGGTGTGCGTGCTGCTCGCGGCGGGGCTGGCGCTGCCTGCCCATGCCGACGAAATGCAGATCCTCACGGCGGAAATCCCGCCCATGGCGTTTACCAAGGACGGCAAGCCCAGCGGCTACTGCGTCGAGGTGGTCGAAGAGATCCAGCGCCGCATTGGCAACAGCACGGCGATCCAGGTCATTCCCTGGGCGCGGGCTTACCAGATGGCCTTGCACCAGGAAAACGTAATGCTAGTCTGTCCCAAGCGCACGCCGGAGCGCGAGGCGCTGTTCCAGTGGGTGGGGCCGGTGCTGGTGTCGCAAACCCACTTCTATGCGAAGCGGGGCTCGGGCTTGCACCTCAACACACTGGCCGACGCCAAGAAGGGGGAGCCCATCCTGGTGCCGGCCAGCTCCTATGCGCTGGACTATCTCAAGGGCGAAGGCTTTGAGAACCTGGAGCCGGTGGGCACGTCGGAGACATTGCTGCGCATGCTGCTGGCGGGGCGGCGCCCCTTGCTGGTGATGGACCAGCAGCAGATGCCCATGCTGCTGGAGCAGGCCCACGTGGCGCCGGATGCGATCGAGGTGGTGTTGCGCGTGCTGCCCACCCGGGCCTACCTGAGCCTGCCGCACGATGCTCCGCAAAAGACGGTGGCGCAGTGGCAAAAGGCGTTGGACGACATGAAACGGGACGGGACGTTTGCGCGCTTGCACCACCAGTGGTTCCCGGGCGAAGTGGTGCCTGCGCGGGTCCAGGCGGCCCCGGCGGTTAACCGGCCCTAGGTTTTGAGAGGTTTATGTGCCTCGAGCCCAGGTAGGTTGTGCGCAGGTTGCTACCAAATCAGGAGCAAAAACATCAGGCCGCCAGCAGTGTTGATGGCACTCGGTAGGGCGGGCGTTGCGGCTGGCCCGCGGTGGTGACCAGCGCCGGCTGAGCCAGCGTGCGCAGCAGCGCCCGGTTGACCTCTTCGGTGGGCATGTCGTGGGCCCGACAGACTTCGCGGATCACATAGGTGGAGCCGGATTCCAGGGCCGTGGCCACCTCCAGCCAGGGGGCGTAGGGGCCGGTCTGCCCGACGATGGCTGACGCGATGCGCCCCGGCAGGGGCAGGCGGTGCAGGGCTGCGCCTTGGGGCTCGCCCAGCAGCAGGTCCAGTTGCGAAAACAGGCCGCACAAAAACACTTCCCGGCGCAACTCGTCTTCGGCGCCGGCATCGGCCAGGCGTTCCATGATGCGGGCACGCAAAACCATGGCGGTGCGAACCGGGTCCAGGTTGTGGTCGGTGCTGGCATGGGCCTGTTGTTCTTGTAGCCAGACGCGCAGGCGCGCCAGGCCCAGTGTCATCAGGCCTTGGCGCAGGCTGCCAATGTCCTGGCGCAGATGCAGGCTGGCCGAGTTCACCCAGCGCAGAAAGCGGTAGCTCAGCAGCGGCTCGTGGCCCATGAGCCGCTCCAGGCTTTCCAGTGAAGCGTCGGCATCAATGGCCTGCACCAGCGATTGCAGCAATGCCTGCGAGGGCTGCACCTGGCGCAGCCGGTAGCCGTGCAGAACTTCCTCGGCCGGCCAGCCCAGTACGCCCCAGGCGTGCTGGCGATCCAGGGCGTAGTCCACCAGCGCAGGGTTGGCCATGCCTTCAAAAATGAAGCCCGCCTTGGCCGTTCCAGACCGGCCGCCGCGCAGCACGTCCAGCGCCTGTTGCGGCGTCAGTTGGTGCTGCTGGGTGCGAAACAGCGTGGCAACGGTGGCGGACGGCGTCTGCCCGGGCACGCCCCGCCACACCAGGGGCACGCCACGCTGGGCCGCCCGGCGCACGCGCCCGGCGTTCAGGGCCTCGGCCAGCCAGCGGTCGTCGATCTCGATCCAGGGGCCGGATGCTGAAGCGTGTTCCAGCAGGTCGTGCAGCAGTGCCGGCGTCTGTATGCGCAGCACCACATTGGCGCCCGCCGCAGGCCACAGGTCGGCGAGGGCGGCCAGGAAATGGCGCGCGTCCACCGTACCGTCCGCCTGGGCCTCCACCAGCAGGCGCACCCCGCACAGGGCGCGCCGGCGATTCCAAAACGGCGTGTAGCCGAGGGTGACGCTGCCCAGTACGGAAGTAGTCATGGCGATGCCTCGTCAGCGCGCGGTGCAGCTCGGTGAGGTGCGTAGAGCGTGGGGGCAAGTCCGCGCCGGGCCGCCCCAAGCGGACTTAGTCCCCTTGGGGGGCAGCGACCCGCGCAGCGGTGGAGCGTGGGGGCCATATCTCTAACTGATGAAGTTGAACAGCGAGAGCTTCTGCACCTGGGCGTAGGACTGCAGGGCGGCGGAGTAGCCGGTCTGCTGGGCCTGGAAGTCGGAGATGCCCTTGACCATGTCCAGGTCCTCGGCGCGCGAGCGGTCGCCTTCCAACTGGGTGCTGCGTTGGGTCTGTGCGTCGGTGATGCGGTCGGCGCGGTTCAGCAGGTCGCCGGCGAGGCCCCGCACGGAACCCACCCGGCCCATGCCGATGTCGATGTTGGCCAGTGCCTGCGCCACCGCCTGGGTCGTGGCATTGGCGTTGGCGGCCGAGCCGATGTTCTGGATGGCGGTGTCCATCACGCTGAAGATGCTGCGGCTGGTTTTGACCGTGACGGTGTCGCCCAGGCCCGGGGTGCCCTTGATGTTGAGCGCCAGTCCGGGCAACCCGGCCACGGCGATGGTGGTGTCCTTGCCGGTCGGGTAGGTGGCGGTGCCGGAGGGGATGGGGCCGGACACCGGCGGGTTTTCCGTGATGGTGTAGGTTGCGGTGGTCGGCGTATGATTGGAAATGAAGTCGAGCGCGATTAAGGTGATGGTGGAGTCCGGGTAGTGCTTGGCGCAGGCGGATCCGCACGATGCGAGGGCTTGTGGTTTGTCAACGGTTGGGTTGTTGGTACTACCGACATTGGAGGGG
>JACXTT010007916.1_pt1 | contig 14862 bp, 13 predicted proteins | sample 9270951 | NCBI WGS metagenome assembly JACXTT01 (sample SAMN15532306, study PRJNA645909) | rock metagenome | isolation source: weathered quartz diorite | place: Puerto Rico | collected 2017-06-21
GGGCGCGCGCCTGCGCGTCGGTTTGACCGGCGTGACGATGGCCGAGTACTTCCGCGACGAGCAGGGCAAGGACGTGCTGTTCTTCGTCGACAACATCTTCCGCTTCACCCAGGCGGGCTCCGAGGTGTCGGCGCTGCTCGGCCGCATGCCGAGCGCCGTCGGCTACCAGCCCACGCTCTCGACCGAAATGGGCGCGCTGCAGGAGCGCATCACCACCACCAAGAAGGGCTCGATCACCTCGGTGCAGGCGATCTACGTGCCGGCCGACGACCTCACCGATCCGGCGCCCGCCACCGCCTTCTCGCACCTCGACGCCACGACGGTGCTCGAGCGTTCGATCGCCGAGCTCGGCATCTACCCCGCGGTCGATCCGCTGGCCTCGACCTCGCGCATCCTCGATCCCGCGATCGTGGGCGAAGAGCACTACACCGTGGCGCGCACGGTGCAGCGAATTCTGCAGCGCTACAAGGATCTCCAGGACATCATCGCCATCCTCGGCATGGACGAGCTGTCCGAGGACGACAAGGTCACCGTGTCGCGCGCGCGCAAGATCCAACGCTTCTTGTCGCAGCCGTTCCTCGTCGCCGAGGCGTTCACCGGGACGCCGGGCAAGTACGTGAAGCTGGAGGACACGGTCAAAGGCTTCAAGATGATCGTGGACGGCAAGCTCGACGACGTGCCCGAGCAGGCGTTCTACATGAAGGGCGGCATCGAGGAGGTGCAGGAAGCGGCCGAGAAGATGGCGGCCGGAGTCTAGCGGTGGCGACGCCCTTTCGGTTGAGCGTGCTGACGCCCGAGAAGAGCGTGTTCGAGGGCGAGGTCGAGTACGTCGAGGTGCCCGGCGCCGCCGGCTACCTGGGCGTGCTCGCCCATCACGCCGCGCTGGTGGCGAGTCTCGCGCCGCGCGGCACGCTCACGATCCGCGCGATCGGCGGCGCGGAGCAGAAGCTCGAGGTGAGCGGCGGCTTCTTCGAGGTGGCCAACAACCGAGCCACGGTGCTGGCGGATTCGATCGGCGCGGTGTAGGCCGGGGACACAAAGAGACGAAGCGCGGGTGAATGTCCAGTGTTTGTCAGCCACCGATGGGGTCCGGTAAAAACCACGACCATGTGCGTTCATACGAAAGTTAGTCGTCTTACAAAAATCTTGTAAGTCAACAAACAACCGCATAAATTCGCCCTCGCATGGATCCCGTCCACAATCCATTTGCTCCAGGCGCGGGCAGCCGACCCCCGGAACTCGCTGGGCGCGACGAGCTCAGGGAACGAGTCCGCATCGCTATCGAGCGAATCCGCCTAGGCCGTCCTGCTAAGAGCATTCTCATGGTGGGCCTTCGGGGCGTCGGCAAGACCGTGCTTCTCGACAGGATGATGGAAGATGCCCTCGCGACTGGGATTCACCCGGTCCGCATCGAGGCTTCCGAAAGCAGGTCCTTACCCGCACTCTTGGCTCCCCCACTTCGCGTATCTCTCCTGCAGCTGAGCCGATCTGCGAAAGCGAAGAATCTGGCGCAGCGTGGGCTGCGAGCTCTAGCTGGGTTCGCGAGCAAGCTCAAAGCGAAGTTCGGGGACCTCGAAGTGAGTCTCGATCTTGCACCCGAAGCGGGCCTGGCCGACAACGGCGATCTCGAACAGGATCTCCCTGCGCTGCTCGAAGTGGTTGGCGAAGCCGCGAGAAGCGACAACAGCGCGGTCGTTCTCTTCATCGACGAGTTGCAGTATGTCCCAGAGGAGCAACTCGCGATTCTCATCGCGTCGCTCCATCGCTGCGCACAGCGCCAGCTTCCGATCACGATGGTCGGTGCCGGACTGCCGCAGCTTCGCGGGCAGACGGGCAAAGCCAAATCCTATGCTGAGCGCCTCTTCGATTTCCCGATGGTCGGCCCGCTAGACGCGACGGATGCCTCACGAGCGATTGAAAAACCGATCGTGGACGAGCAGGCCGCGATCGAACAAGAAGCCACTGCGCGGATCGTCGCCACGACGCGCGGCTATCCCTATTTCCTGCAGGAGTGGGGTAAGCACTCGTGGGAAGTCGCGAACAAATCGCCAATTACCCTGAATGACGTTGAGTCCGCATCGAATCTTGCGGTCGCGGCTCTTGACGCTAGCTTCTTCGGAGTTCGGTTCGATCGACTGACGCCGCTTGAGAAGCGCTATCTGCGCGCGATGGCGGATCTCGGACAAGGCCCTCATCGCTCTGGCGACATCGCGACGCGATTGGGCAGAAGCGTCACGTCATTGGCTCCAACACGGAATAAGCTCATTTCTAAAGGAATGATCTACAGCCCAGCTCACGGAGACACAGCCTTCACCGTGCCAATGTTCGACGAGTATTTGAAGCGCACCATGCCCGGGAACAGCTGGCGTGAGAATTGATTGGTGACCGTTAGCCTCATGGACTCCCCGAGACCAGACCCACGCGAAATCTCCCGGAGATGGCCCGGCGATCAATTGGCTCGAAGCCAAACGTGGCCGAGGGCAAAGAGGCGTCGGTGACGCGCTCCTCTACGAAGCGGCTTTGCGGACGTACTGGTAGCGCTGGTCGCCGCGGAAGAACTTGAGCAGGTCCTTCCGGTTTCGGCTCTGCTCGAGCGTGACGAACCGCTCGACGCCCCGCAGCGGGTCGAACTCCAGCAGCCGCAGCCGACCGCGGCGGCGCTCGTCGTTGAGCGCCTGCACCAGCTCCGCCATGGTCAGCGGCTCGCCGTCCAGGTCCGCTTCCCAGATGCCGAAGGTCAGATCCATCCACACCCAGCGGTCGAGCCCGCGGTCGTAGAGCTCGGTGGTGCGATGACCTTCCGCGATCTCGAGGTTGACCTTGTCGCGCGATGACCACACGTACTGCAGGTCGATCTTGCGGACCGGAATCCCGAGCGCGTTGCAGGCGCCGCTGAAGATGTCGGCGTAGTTGGCGCACCAGACGCTGTCGCGGCCGGACTCGGCGCGAACGAGCTGCTCGAAGGGCGCCGCGTCCCGCATGTGGCTGGAGGGAATCCCGGCGTGGGGTCGGAGCGCGCGGACCAGCTCGCGCGCGATCGCCTCGGCCCGGGCGTGGTCGTCGCGCAGCGGCGCGACCATTTCCGCCCACCGCTTGCGCGCATAGGCCCGACTCTCGGACGAGGACGGCTCGACGATCCAATCCTCGACCGAGCTGCCGCACAGCGCGAGATCGGAATCCTCCACCACCATCCAGCTCGGCGCCTTGTGACGCGCGGCGGCGTAGAGCTCGTGAGGATGGTATGCGAGCCCGATCGAGTAGGGCTTGCTGGTGTATCCGCCCGCCACCACCTCCACGACGACGACCGCGTGCTGCGAGCGCGGATCGAGCGGGTCGAAGGTGACGGTGATCGACCCGGTGCGGTCCTCGCGCCGCCGCTCGGCGGGCTGCGCGTCGCGGCGGATCGTGTAGCGGTAGTGCGAGAAGTGCGCGACGTCGTTCCGGAGCGTGAGCGTGATCCCGGGCGGGTCGCTGGTCTGCGTGTAGGTCACCAGGCACAGCTCCGTGCGGTGGGGATAGAGCTGCGACAGGTTGGACTCGAGCCACACCGTCTCCGTGGCGGGGCGCTGGGCGTCGGCGGCCGCGCTCGGGCGAGCGAGCGGCGCGAGAGCCAGCAGCGCCAGTCCAGCAACGATGCGACGGCCGAGGCTCATGGCTGCCCGCTCCCGTCCACGCTCTGCGCCAACGGACGCTGGCCCGGAGACCAAGCCGAGAGCTTTCCCGAACGAGCGGCGAGCCTGAGCGCGTCGATCTCCTTCGACTGGAGCGCGAGCTTGGCCAGGTTGGAATCGAGCGCATCACGCTTGTTCCGCGCGAGCCACAGCGCTTCGTACTCGCGGCTCAGCTCGGCGAGCTGCTGAGCGAGCGTATCCAGCAGGCGCGCCGCGCGCGGCTGGGCGTCGGGCGCGCCAACCTCGAGGATCCCGGCGATCGCGTCCATCGTCAGCTCGCGGTCGGCGAGATAGAGGAACTGCGTCGCCGCGAGGCGCAGCGCGCGCAGGTGGTCCTGTCCGCGACGAGCGTGAGGGGCTTCGGCATCGATCAGCCGGATCGCCTCCTGCATGTCGGACCGCAGCGCGGCCATCTCCGCGCGCCGCGCCGATCCCGCGCGATGAACGCGAGGCGCGCGGTGGTAGGCGCGGCCGACGTAGTCGACACCGTTCAGCGTCCGCAGCCCGACGAGCCGCGAGGCCCGGGCCAGACCGGGTCCCTGCGCGCCGTACTCGACGCGCGCGAAGTCGTCGAAGAACGGCTCGATCGGGGGCGAGTCCCGCTGCCACGCGGCGGCGCCGCCGTAGGCGTAGCCGAGGCGATTGTTCTCGCGGAGGCACAGCGAGGCGTTGTCGCCCCACGCCGACGTGATCGCCCCGACGGCGCCGGCCGCTTTGCCGGTGTCGATGAAGGCCTGCGCGTTGGCGAGCCCACGCTCGTAGTTCGGATAGAACGCGTTCCAGCTCCAGAGGCCCGGGCTAACGAAAACGTTGCGGAAGCCGGCGGCGATGAATCTGCGAGCCGTGGGGTACGTCGCGTTCGGGTCATAGTTCCAATCCACGATGCCCGTGGCGCGGTCGAGCTGATCGATCAGGCGGGGGAACTTCAGGAGAAAGTGGCTGTAGACGAATGTGCGCTGACCGTGTTCGCGCAGGAGGTGGTCGCTCAGGAAGCGCACGTACGCGCCGTGGGTCGCACCATCCGGCAGTACGGCGTGAGCCTCGGGATGGGTCAGGCCGAACGTGCCGACTTCGTCGCCGCCCAGATGGAACCAGGGTGAAGGCACGGCGGCTGCGATCGTATCCACGTCGCGCAGGATCGACCGCGTGGCCCCGGGAGAAAAGGGCGAGGGCGGCGTCCCGCGAGGCAAGTGGGACCACATCCACGCCGGGGGCTGCCGTTCCAGCGCTCGCACGATGCCCCCGTTCCACCCCATGGTCTGGAAGATCGGCAGCAGCCTGATGTGATTGCGGCGGGCCTCGGCCGCCAGCGCAGTCAGATCGCTCGCCGTGATTCCGCGCGTGGAGTCCGGCCGGGCGGTGACGACGTCTTCCAGATAGATCCCGTAGAGATTGATCTTGTAGTAGGCGAGCTCGCCCATCAGCTCGCGTAGATCCCGCAATCTCGACATCTGCCCGCGGCTGACGTCGTCCGACACCCCGCGCCACGCCATCGCGGGCCAGTCGACGATCTCGAGACACGGCAGGCGCGGGCCGGCGGAGGAACGCACGAGCTGGCGCAGGGTCTGAACGCCATAGAAGCGCCCTTCCGGCGTGGCGGCGCGAATCGTGATCCGATCCGGAGTGATCGAGATCCCGTAGGCCTGTCGGGGGAAGGCGCCGGCCTGAACCGATGCCGTGGACAGCACGATGGATGGGCTGGCGGCGGAGGCCGAGCGGGCGCTCGGCCGCCAGCCGAATCGAGCTTCGAGCTCGCCCGCGAGCAGCTCGGCGGCGTAGGCGTCGCTCGCGGTGTCCTGGACGACGAGAGTCCATCTCGGACTCAGGAGCGCTTCCCCGGCGCCCATCGTCACCGAGCGCGGCGCCGGAACGAGCTGCGGCGCGTGGCGCTCGACGCCGGATCCGTCCGCGTGATCAGGGAGCGAGATCAGGGCCGTGCACAGGGCGATGAGGACTGGGCGTTTCACCAGGGCTTCATCGGCAGCTTGGACGCGCCGCTTCACGCGGCCGCGGCCGGCGGTGCTAGGATCGCGGTCCGCTCATCTTCAGGAATCGCGCACGGGGCAGCCAGCATGGAGGCCGATTGAACGACACCCGCCAGCTCCTTCGGCACGCGACCGCGACCCTGGCCTATCGTGGGGCCAAGACGCTGCGCGGCGCGCCGCCCGAGTTCGCGCACTTCAAGGCCGGCCCGACCACGCGTACGCCGCTCGAGCTGTTGGCCCACATCGGTGACCTGCTCGAGGTCTCGGCCGCGCGCCTGCGCGGACCGACGCAGTGGAATCCTCAGCCGCCGGACACGTGGGACAAGCAGGTGGCGCGTTTCCACGCCGCGCTGAAGTCGATCGACGAAGCGCTCGCGTCGGACGCGCCGATCGACGTGCCGCTCACGACCTGGTACCAGGGCCCCTTCGCCGACGCGCTCACTCACGTCGGGCAGCTGGCGATGCTGAGGCGCATGTCGGGAAACCCGATGAAAGGCGAAGCTTACTTCTATGCCCCGATCGAGGCGGGTCGCGTGGGGGCCGATCAGATCGCGACCGACCCGAAGTACGAGTTCGACTGAAGAGGCCGGATCGGCTCACCCGAGCGAGCGACCCGGCCTCCGGTTTCAGGGCCGAGGGCGGCCGCCGAGCTCAGCGGCCCTGTGCCTGGAGCGCCTTGACGTCGGACGCGGTCAGCGGCTTGCCGCCGATCGCCCACTCGCCGCTCGCCACTTCCTGGACCCGCACCCAAGTGACGCCGCGCATCGACTCGCCCTCGATGTCCACCATGGTCTGGGTCACCTTTTCGATCATCTCCCGCTTCTGCGCGTCGTTGAAGACGCCCTTGATGAGCTGAATGTCGACCAACGGCATTTGACCCCTCCTGTATCGTGGACGGAGAGATTTCCGTCACGCACCTCATGAGACTAGGCGGCGTGCTCCCCGGTTGCTTGAAGATGATCTGGATTTTTCCTGAAGACCGCGCGCGAGCCGGGCAGGACGGGCCGCCCGAACCCGTATGACCTACCGTTTCGAAACCTTCGAGCTCGACATCGATCGTTTCGAGCTCCGCCATCAGGGCGCCCCGCGCGCGATCGAGCCCCAGGTGTTCGCGCTGCTCCGGCTGCTGATCGAGAACCGTCACCGCATGGTGCCGCGCGACGAGATCGTCGGCACCATCTGGTCCGGGCGTGTGGTCTCGGAGGCAGCGCTCAGCAGCCGCGTCAAGTCGGCGCGGCAGGCCATCGACGACGATGGCTCGGCTCAGCGGCTGATTCGCACCATCCACGGCCGCGGGTTTCGTTTCGTGGGGGACGTGGAGTCGGCGGGCGCGCCGCCGCCGTCGCCGGCGATCGAGCCGGCTGCGGCGCCAGCCTGGAGCGTGGTGCTGGCACGGCCCAGCATCGCGGTGCTTCCCTTTCAGCACGAAGGCGAGGCCCCCGAGGACGCCTACTTCACCGACGGCCTCGCCGAGGAGCTGATCGCCGAACTGTCCTCGTGGCGCTGGTTCCCGGTGCTGTCGCGCGACTCGTCGTTCGATCCGCGCCGGGCGGGACAGTCGGCCGCGGCGCGCGCGGTCGAGCTCGGGGCGCGCTACGCGCTCACCGGCCGCCTGCGGCGAGCCGGCGCCGAGGCGCGTCTCAGCGTCGAGCTCTTGGACGCCGCGACCGACACGCAGCTCTGGTCCGGGCACTGGGACGGCGACCGGGCCCGCCTGAGTCGGCTGCAATCGGAGATCGCTGGGCACGTGTTCCAGAAGATCACGCCGGAGCTGACGTCGGCCGAGACGCGGCGCGTCCTGCGCCAACCGGCCGAGGTCATGAGCGCGTGGGATCTGACGCTCAAGGGACTGTGGCACCTGCACCGCGCCACCGCTCACGACTTCTCCGAGGCGCTGCGGCTGCTCGACGCCGCGACCCGGGTCGACGCCGGGTTCGCCTTGCCGTGGAGCCTGATCGCGCTGGTGCGTTTCGAGCTGGCGCTCAAGGGCTGGACCGGGCCGGCGCGCGGCGCGATCCACGAGGCGTTCCGCGACATGCTGGCCGCGGCGCACACCGCGGTGGATCTCGATCCCTCGGGTTGGATGGGCCACGCCCTGGTGAGCGCGGGCGAGCTGTGGACCCACCTCTCTTTCGGCAAGGCGCGCCGGCACGTCGACCGCGCGCTCGAGCTCAACCCCAGCGGGTCGATGGCCTACCACTTCTCTGGATGTATCCACGGCTTCGCGGGTCAGCTCGAGACCGCGATCGCGACCGAGCAGGCGGTCTACCGGGTCGATCCCGCGTACGGGCACACCGACGTCGTCGAGGCCGATCTCGGATTGTGGCGTCTGCTCCAAGGCGAGCTCGAGGAGGCCGCGCGGCATCTGGATCGGTCGATCGCCTTCAATCCAACCAACGTCCGGGCCCGCCAGCGCATGGTCGCGCTGGCCGGAGTGCGGGGTGACCAGGAGGCGGCGCGCGCCGCGCTCGTGGAGCTCGAACGCGTGGGCGGGAAGATGAACGAGACCTATCTGGCCGCGTCCTATCCGTTCCGCGATCCCGGCCACGCGGCGATCTTTCGCGACGGCCTGAGGCGGGCCGGCCTGCGTCTGGACTGAGTCGGTCCGCGGGCTACAGCGAGCGCTTGCGGATCAGCTCCGCCAGCCAGCGCGCACTGGGTCGTACGATGCGCTCCTGGGTCTTGAAGTTGACCCCGATCAACCCGAAGCGCGCCGCGTACCCGTCGGTCCACTCGTAGTTGTCGAGCAGTGACCAATAGAGGTAGCCGACCACCGGGATGCCGGCTGCGATCGCCCGCATCACCTGCCACAAGTGCAGGTAGATGAAGCCCCAGCGGTCGTCCTCGTCGACCGAAGGGATGCCGTTCTCGGTGATCAGCAGCGGCAGGCGATAGTGGTTGAAGTGGTGCAGGAAGCGCCCCAGGCCCTCCGGATACACCTCCCAGCCGAGGTCGTTGCGCTTGCCGATGCGCCGCTCCATGTCCATGGTGCCGGACGCGCCCACCAGCCCGGGCAGGCTGAGACCGGTGTTCTTCACGAAGTCGCGCGTGTAGTAGTTGATGCCGATGAAGTCGAGCGTGCGGCCGAAGGGGAGCCGCTCGAAGAACTGCCCCGGGATCGACAGTCGTCCGGATTGCAGCGCGTCGAGGAACAGCTGATTGAACAGGAATCCGCGCGCCCGCGTCGAGACCCAGTCGAACGGGTTGTGCGGATGGTTGGGCGTGAGCGCCAGGCAGTGCTTGGCCACGCTCACCATCGCGTCGGGCCGGTGCTCGTGGATCACGCGATACGCCAGCACGTGGGAGCGCAACATGCGGCGCACCGCCTGGAGGGCGCGCGGGTAGTCGCCGCGCCGGCCCGGCGGCCACTGCCCGATCAGCCAGCCCTTGAAGATCTGCACCACCGGCTCGTTGAGGGTGATCCACCAGCGCACTTGATCGCCGTAGGCGCGCAGCACGCGATCCACGTAACGCACGTAGTAGCGCTCGATGGTCGTGCAGTCCCATCCCCCTTTCTCCGCCAGCCAGCGCGGGAAGGTGTAGTGATGGAGCGTGACCACCGGTTCGAGGCCGCGAGCGCGCAGCGCCTCGATCACGTCGCGGTAGTGCTGGAGTCCCTCGTCCGAGAATCGCCCTTCGGCGGGTTCGATGCGGCTCCACTCCAGCGAGAAGCGATGGGCGTTGTGGGCGAGGTCGCGCGCCAGGTCGAAGTCGCCCGAGTAGCGGTGGTAGTGGTCGCAGGCGATCCCCGACTTCACCGCGACGCGGCCGGCGTCCTCCCACGCCGACCAGTCGTTGTTGGACAGGTTGCCTTCGACCTGCTGGGCCGAGGTGCTGGTGCCCCACAGAAAGCTGGGGGGAAAGCTGAAGCGCGCCGCATCGGGCCGCATCACCGGGACTTCGGGTGCCGCGGCGGGCGCGCGTCGTTCCGGATCGGTGTGGAGCATGAGTCCGTGCCGCGCCGTGCGGCGCGGTTACCAGCGCTCGTCCGCGGTCGGCCCGTAGATCGAGGGCAGCGGCACGTCGACGAGTCGCAGGTAGACCGACAGCTGACCGCGGTGGTGGACCAGATGATTGATGGTCTGCCTCACCACGGCGACCCGCGGCAGGGTCATGAACACGCGCTCGCCCGAGGCCAGCGACCACGGCACCATGAAGTCCTCGTCCCGCGCCCCCAGCGCGGCGCGCGCCTCGGCGACGTGGCGATCGAACTCGGCCAGCAGCTTCGGAGTCGACTCGTTGCTGTAGGCCGGGGCACCGCTCAGGTCGAGCCTGGTCTCGCGCATGATCTGAGTGATCCACCCCGGCATCCGCGCCACCAGCTGCGCGAGATGCGCCATCGAGAAGGACTTGGGATGGGGCTTCCAGTCGGCCTTGTCGTCGGGCACGCGCTCGAGCAGGCGGCGCGTGGTCTTCATCTCTTCTTCGTACTCGGGAATGAACGTGGAGGAGATGCTCATGGGAGCCTCGCGGCAAAGTGTTCGATAGGATGCACGAGCGTCGCGGCGCGGCACCGTACGACGCCGCATCGGCCGCGTCAACGCGCGGCCGCCTCTTGTAGGTTCTGCTCCACCGCGGAACGTCCTACCGGCAGCGACCGCCGACAACCGTCGGGCTCCTCGAGCATCTTCCATCGTGCGTTGAGGCTACGCGGCCACCGTGCCTTGGCATCGGACTCGCTTGTCTCTCGCTTGGCGGAGCGCCGCGCGCCGGATGAGCGACGCGAACCCATGTGCGAAGGGACGGGGATATGGCGAGGAAGAGCTCGAACGACGTGATGACCCGGGCGCGGCAGAGGGTCGTCGGCGCGCTGGAAGGGGCCGGAGACGTCACCGGTGCGCTGATCGATGGAGTGAACGGGACCGTGGTCAGCACGTTGAAGGGCGCGCGCGCGGCGAGCCCCGAAGTGACCGGTCTAGTGTTCGACACGGTGACCGGCGCCGTGCACGGCGTGGCCGAAGTCGGGATCGAAGTCGGGGATGCCGCGAAGTCGATCATGATCGGCGCGATCCGCGGATCGCAGCAGGTCGGCCACGCCACGGTCGACACGGTGGTCGGCAGCGCCGGCGCCGTGGTGCGCGGCGTGCACGATCTGGGCGGCGACCTCGGACATGCGGCGCACGGCGCCGTGGAGGGGCGCCATCGAGGCGGCGCGCGACCTCGGGCTGAGCGCGGAAGAGACGGCGGCCGCGGCCGCCTCCGGAGCGCTGCGCACGGCCGGCGAGCTGGGCAGCGAAGCGGTGGAGCAGGTGCAGAAAGTGGTCCACGGGACCATCGACGGCGTGAAAGTCGTGCCCAGGATTGCCCGCGACCGTTGAGGTCGTGGCCCAGACCAGCCCCAAGTCGGGTATCCTGTCGCTCCATCTCAAAGGAGCCGACGTGAGCGCGCCTTCCGCTGCGAACCCGCCGCGCATCGACCACGTGCGCGGGCTCGACTTCCGCGACGTGGCCGAGGCGATCCGCCCCGGCGTCGAGAGCCTCGAGCAACGTCTTCGCACCCTGGCGGCGTCGTTGTCGCCGCAGGACTCGATCCGACCCGAGCGTCGCCGGCGTCCGCGCGCTTGAGTGCCGCCTTTCTCTCGGCCGCGGCGCTGCGGCGCGCCTACGCGCGAGGCGAGCGTTCGCCGGTCGAGGTGACGGAGGAGCTGCTCGGCCGGATCGAGCGCTTCGACCCGGAGCTGCGCACCTTCATCACCGTGACGCCGGAGCGCGCGCGGGCCGACGCGCGCGCGGCGGAAGCGACGATCGCGCGCGGCGCGGGCGGCCCGCTGTGCGGGGTTCCGGTCGGAATCAAGGATCTCTTCGACCTGGCGGACGTGCGCTGCACGGCCGGCTCGAAGATCCTGGCCGGCCACGTGCCGAGCCGTGACGCCTTCGTGGTCGAGCGGCTCCGCGCCGCGGGCGCCGTCTGCCTCGGCAAGCAGAACATGCACGAGTTCGCCTACGGCATCACCAATACGAACGAGCACTGGGGCGTTTGCCGGAACCCGTGGAAGACCGACCGCGTCCCGGGCGGATCGAGCGGCGGCAGCGGGGCGGCGCTGGCCGCGGGACTGTGCACGTTGGCGATCGGGACCGACAGCGGCGGGTCGATCCGCATCCCGGCCGGGGCGTGCGGCGTGGTCGGGCTCAAGCCCACGTTCGGGCGCGTCAGCCGGCGCGGCGTCTTTCCGCTGGCCTGGTCGCTCGATCACGTCGGGCCGTTGGCGCGCACCGTCGAAGACTGCGCGACGTTGCTGTCGGCGATCGCGGCGCCCGACGCCGAGGACGAATGGTGCGACGACCGAACCCCGGAAGACTTCACCCGGCAGCTCGCGAGCGGAGTGCGCGGGGTGCGCGTCGGCGTTCCGGGTGCCAGCTTCGAGCCCGAGCTCGAGCCCGCCGTCGCCCACGCCATCGACCAGGCCTGCGCCGTCCTGGCCGAGCTCGGCGCCGAGCGCGTCGCCGTCGACGCTCACGCGTTGCACGCGGCGTACACCGCCTTCTACGCCATCCTGGCCACCGAGGCGAGCGCGATCCACGAGCCCTGGATGCGCGCGCGGCCCGAGGATTACGGCCGGCCGACGCGCGAGGCGCTGGCGCGCGGCTACTTCGTCTCGGGAGTCGATTACGTCAATGCCCGCCGCGAGCGCGCCCGGGTCGAGCGCGCGCTCGACGTGATGCTCGAATCGGTCGACGTCCTGGTCACGGCGACCCTCCCGCGCACCGCGCCGCCCATCGGAGAGCCGATGTCGCGCGAGCCGAGATTGGCGTGGAACCGCATGGTGGCGCCCTTCAACCTGGCCGGGCTGCCGGCGCTCAGCCTGCCGTGCGGTTTCGACGATGAAGGCCTGCCGATCGGCCTGCAGATCGTCGGTCGCGCTTGCGACGAAGCGACGGTGCTCGGCGTCGGCGCCGCCTACGAGCGGGCCGCCGGTTGGGTCGAGCACCATCCTGCCGCGTTCACCGCGGCCGGCGCGCCGCCCCGCGGTTGACCTTTGCGGTCCCGCGTCATAGCGTGCGCGCCGATGCGCTCCGCTCTCTCGTGGCTGCTCGTCACCCTGCTGATCGGAGTTTCGGGCTGCTCGCTCAAGCGCTTGGCGGTCAACAGCGTCGCCAACTCTCTGGCCTCGGGCGGCGACGTGTTCGCGCGCGACGACGATCCCGAGCTGGTGCGCGACGCGCTCCCGTTCGGGCTCAAGACCATGGAATCGTTGCTGGAGACGGTGCCCAAGCACCGCGGACTGCTGCTCACCGCCTGTGAGGGCTACACGCAGTACGCCTACGGCTTCATCCAGCTCGAGGCCGAACGCATCGAACCCACCAACTATGACGAAGCCCAGCGCCTCGAGGGGCGGGCGCTCAGGCTGTTCCTGCGCGCGCGCGACTTCGGTGTGCGCGGCCTCGAGGTCAAGCACGCCGGGTTGTCGCGCGGGCTTCCGGTGCGTCCCGACTCGGCGGTGCGCACGCTGCGCAAGGAGGACGTGCCGTTGATCTACTGGACGGCCGCGGCCTGGGGCTCGGCGATCAACCTCGGCAAGGATCGCGCCGACCTCACCGCGGACATCGAAGTGGTGCGCGCTCTCATCCAGCGCGGGCTCGAGCTCGACGAGAGTTACGATCAGGGCGCCCTGCACGAGGCCATGATTCTGATGGAGTCGCTGCCGCCGGCGATGGGCGGTTCGCCCCAGCGCGCGCACGAGCACCTGCGCCGCGCCCTCGAGCTGTCGCACGGCGAGCGCTCGAGCCCCTACGTGACCTTCGCGCAGAGCGTGTCGGTGTCGACTCAGAACCGCCGCGAATTCCGCGACCTGCTCGACCAGGCGCTCGCGGTCGACGCCGACAAGTACCCGCACCGCCGGCTCGAGAACCTGCTGATCCAGCGCAAGGCGCGCGCGCTGCTGGCGCGTCAGGACGATCTGTTCCTCGAAGCCGACACCACCACCACGGAGAAACCGCGATGAGATTCCTCGCCCTACTCGGCGCCTGCGCGCTCGTCGCCTTGCTGCCGCTCGACGTCGCGGCCCAGGTCACCGGCAACGTGGTGAAGCTCGCCACGCTCGTTCCCGACGGCTCGGTCTGGGACAAGGTGCTGAAGGGCATGGGCGCCGAATGGTCCGCCGCCACCCAAGGACGAGTCTCCCTCCACATCTATCCTGGCGGTGTCAGCGGCGATGAGCCCGACGTCGTGCGCAAGATGCGGATCGGACAGCTCCACGCCGCGGCGCTCACCATCGCCGGACTGTCGGACATCGACGACTCGTTCCGGGTGTTCGGGATTCCGATGTTCTTCCAGAGTTATCCCGAGCTGTTCGAGGTCATCGATCGCATGGAGCCGGAGTTCAAGAAGCGGCTCGATGCCAAGGGCTTCGTCCTCCTCAATTGGGGGCACGGCGGCTGGGTCCATCTGTTCTCGCGCACCCCGGTCCACGACATCGACGAGCTCAAGAAGCTCAAGATCTTCGTGTGGGCCGGGGACGATCGCGGCGTGCAGATGTGGAAAGCCAACGGCTTCAACCCGGTCGCGCTGGCGGCCACCGACATCCTGCCCGCGCTCCAGACCGGCATGATCGACGCGCTGCCTTCACCGCCGCTGGCCGCCAACCTGCTGCAGTGGTATCGCAAGGCGCCCTACATGGCCGACATCGGGCTGGGGCCGCTGGCCGGAGCGTTGGTCATCACCAAGTCGGCGTGGGCCAAGATCGCGCCCGCCGACCAGGCCGCGATCCTGGCGGCGTGCAAGAAAGCCGAAGGCCGCCTGGAGCGCGAGATCCCGGGGCAGGACTCGAGCGCGGTCGTCGAGATGAGCAAGCGCGGGCTGAGCGTGGTCCACATCGCGCCGGCTCAAGCGCAGGTGTGGCGCGCGACCGCGGAATCCTTTGCGGCCCAATTGCGGGAGAAGACGGTGCCCAAGGACATCCTCGACCTGGCCACGCGCGAGCGCGACGCGTATCGAAAGAGCAGGCACTAGGAGCCGAGCTCGGCGCGGGCGCCGACTCGAGCACGATCGCGAGATCATCGCGACCAGGATCGAGCGGTTCAGCGTTGGACCGGGTTGTCGACCGCCAGCGCCAGCTTCCAGTGGCCGGCTTCGCGGCGCCAAACGTCGAGGAACACGCTGGTGTCGGGCGCGGCCCCGGCCCTGAGGCGCTCGCGCACGCCATAGGCGTAGCCGAGATCGCCCGAACGCGCCGCGCCGCTTCCGGCCGGCGTCCAGCGCACGCGCC
>JACXTT010007917.1_pt1 | contig 14861 bp, 14 predicted proteins | sample 9270951 | NCBI WGS metagenome assembly JACXTT01 (sample SAMN15532306, study PRJNA645909) | rock metagenome | isolation source: weathered quartz diorite | place: Puerto Rico | collected 2017-06-21
CGATCCAGCCGACCACGGGCGAGATCAGATAGCCGGTGCCGGTGGTGTAATTCGGCAGCATGCCCAGCGCTTCGATGCGTTCCATCGGCACGCCGGTTTCCTCGAAAGTTTCGCGCAAGGCCGTATGCAGCGGATCGCGGTCATCGTCCTCGACGCGCCCACCGGGGAAACTGATCTGCCCGCCATGATCGGTGAGATGCGGCGTGCGCTGCGTGAACAGCACATGCGGCGTATCCGGACGGTTGATGACCAGAATCAATACTGCCGCCGGTTTCAGCACCGCACTGGGCGCAACGGGTGGATCCACCATCAGTCCCGCCGTTTCGCCATCATCGCTGAAACCCGCATCGCTGCCGGCGGCAATCGCCGCCGATGCCGACAGCCATTGCTGCAATTCCTCACGCCCCGGGGGCGACACTCTATAATTGTCCATCGCTCCATTATAGTCAGGGACTGTGCATGATTCTTTACAGCTTCTTCCGCTCCTCTGCCGCCTACCGCGTGCGCATCGCCATGCACCTCAAGGGCCTGAAACCCGAGCAGCGTTTTATCCACCTCGGCAAGAAGCTCAACCGCCTGCCTGAATACAAGGCCGTCAACCCGCAGGGCTTCGTGCCCTATCTGTTGATTGGCGAAGGCAAGGACCAGGTTGGACTTGCCCAATCGCTGGCCATCATCGACTACTTCGACGAGATCCAGCCCGAGCCGCCGCTGCTGCCAAAAGACCCGCTGGACCGCGCCTTCTCCCGGTCGATCGCGCAAATCATCGCCTGCGATATCCACCCCCTCAACAACCCGCGCGTGCTGGATGTGCTGACCGGCGATTTCAATGTCAGCAGCGAGCGCAAGACACAGTGGTATTGCGGCTGGATTCACGACGGGTTCACCGCCATCGAAAAAATGCTGGTCGAGCGCGACAAGCGCACCGGCCATAAAACCAAATTCTGCGCCGCCGATTTTCCGACCGTTGCCGATATCTGCCTCATCCCCCAAGTCAACAACGCCAACCGCTTCAAATGCGCGCTCGATGCCTTTCCGCGCATCATGGAAATCTACGACACCGCGATGAAGCATCCGGCATTCATTGCGGCGATGCCGGCGAATCAGGCGGATGCGGAGTGAGCAACGCAACAGCACCCTTTCCATTTACATATTCGCATCCAGTCAAAACTGAGTTTTCGAAATCGGCCCACTGCAGTCATAGAAGCTATTTGCTCAATTTTCTGATAAGCAGTCATTGAATCGCGCATTTCATTTCCAGCAACCTAGATGAGCATCCAATCAAGATGAGTGAGGAACTTCACGAACAACTCGAAGCGGTAAAGGATGAAGCGTCGTTCTTGAAATTTGTTGAGGCGTTGTGCCAAGACCGAATTGCCGACGAGGCTGCACAAAAGACCTTGGGAATTTACCCATCCGAACGAGGCCCCAAAGGCTGGGCGAACCACACTATTGACGCGTTCTTAATGGCTGCCTGCGCATGGGCCGAAGCCAGTGCCTTTGGGAAAACGCAGGGGATTAACGACGAGCAGCTTTGGAAGAAGTTTGCAGTGTTCCTTTACTGTGGAAAGATTTATGAGTAAGGCTAACCGCCGCAAGACGCAAACCGGCCCAAAGCCGTCATCCAACGTGAAGAAAGGCGAAAAACAATGAAAGCCCGAATGGCGCAAACAGCACTGATCCTGCTGACATGTTCGGCATGCGCATCAATGCAGACGCTTCCTCCTGGTAGATCATATGTTTCACCATTGGGCGAATTTTCTTGCATGCCATATCCAAATTCAGAGATGGGAGTACAGGCAGCTTTTGGGCCGCACGGAGGTACTGCTCGCCTGATGTTTTACGATCTGGACATGACGCGCATAGATGTTGAAGAATTCGAGCCCAAGATTGAAGACCCGGCGTACTTGAAAGCGAACGAACAACGTATCTATGAGGGGCATCTGACCGACACCATTCTTCCGCTGGTCAAGCAGGGAGTACCGAATGCGAAAATCGTGCGAGGCACCCATGCCGAATTAAATGGCCACCATGTACACGTTTCGGCAATTCTTCTGCCCGAGAAATCCAATTTTATGTTCCCAAGCGGAAAGTACGCTGATGGAGTTCGCTCTCAGATTCAGTACACGAATGGGCGATTCATCTACACGGTAAGCAGGATAGACCACGTGAATATGAGGGCTGACTGGAACGCGGATCAAAATATTGACAACTCCATCCGCATCATTTCGGAGGCATTCGGAAAATGCACATTTCCTAAATAAATGCTTGCCGCCTCGAAATAGGAAATGGGTTCAAACGCTGCGGTACTTTCCCCCTTGAACGACCGCTATACAAAAGCCTGACCGGCATCTTGGGGGCGCTAGCGGCCATTAGTCCAGCAGACAAAAAACGTAGAACGCCATTCCACGCGCCTCTCCGAGCAAAAATGCTTCAAAACCCACGCCAATGCTGGACTTTGGTGTTTCGTTTTCTGGGCGCGCCGGCATCGCAAATGAGGCATTTTTTGCACCGAACGGTGTCTCGATCGACCGGATCGCGCGGCGTCGATCCCGGCCCCGGATTTCACGCTTAACTTTCGCGTTCTCGACGCCACTGGCGGAAGGCGCCGCCTGCCGAGCGCACGCACCAAAATTCACGATTTAACCCTTTTTGCCGGGTGCCACCGTTTAACGGTGTAGCCACACTCAAAAAGGAGAACACCGTGAAACGCCTGCCCCTGGTCCTGCTTGCCTTAACTGCACTCGGCTTTGCGTCGTTGGTCAGCGCACAGCCCAGCCCGCTGCCGAAATCGCCGCCCATACAAATCTGGCAAGCACCACGCCTCGTGCTGCCCTCGCGGGTCGATCAGCCGATCCAGTTGCAGTCGCTGCGCATTCGCGCCGAGATCAGCGGGCATTTCGCGCAGACCGAAATCGAAATGACTTTCTTCAACCCCAATCGGCGCGTGCTCGAGGGCGAGTTGCAGTTCCCCCTGCTGCCCGGCCAAAGCATGGCCAGCTTTGCCATGGATGTAAACGGCGTGCTGCGCGAAGCGGTGCCGGTGGAAAAAGCGCGCGGCCAGGCGGTGTTCGAGGATGTGATCCGTGGCCGCATCGATCCGGGCCTGCTCGAAGTCACGCAGGGCAATAACTTCAAGCTGCGGGTCTATCCGATCCCCGCGCAGGGTTTGAAGCAGGTAGTGCTGCGCATTGTTGAGACGCTGGCTGACAGCAATGGTCACAGCGTCTATCGGGTACCGCTGGGTTTTGCCGACCGCGTTGGCAATTTCAGTCTGGCGGTGCGCGTTGATGGCGGCGCAAAGGCTCCGCAGCTTGTTCGCAACGCCTTTGGTGAAGGTAAATTTACCCGCGAGGCTGATGTTTGGCAGTTACGTGAATCGCGCCGCGATTTTGTCGGCCAGGGCATGCTGGAAATTGCCATCGCGCAAAGCCGCGAAGCGCAGATCGCCACCCAGGTGTTCGAGGGCAAAGCCTATTTCCTGGCCGATGTTCCGCTGGCTGCGAAGGAAGCGGCGCGCAGCATCCCGAATATTGTTGGCCTCATCTGGGACAGTTCCGGCAGCGGCGCCGAACGCGACCATGGCCGCGAGCTGGCCTTGCTCGATGCCTATTTCAAGAAGATGGGCAATGGCGAAGTGCGCCTGACGCGAATCCGCGATATTGCCGAAGCGGCCGGCAGCTTCCGCGTCCGCAATGGTGACTGGAGCGAATTGCGCAGCGCGCTCAGCAAAACCGCTTACGACGGCGCGACCAATCTGGGCGCGTTCTCGCCCGAGCCGGGCGTGGGCGAATACCTGCTGTTCAGCGACGGCCTCGGCAATTATGGCGACAAGCCCTTCGCCAAACTGTCGGTGCCGCTGTTTGCCGTTTCCGCGGCAACGAAGAATGACGCAAACTTTCTGGCACACATTGCCGAATGCAGCGGTGGACGCTTCATCGATCTGCTGGCGGCCTCGGCCGCCGAGGGCGCCAGCCGGCTGCTGAATGCCGGTACGCGCATCACCTCGATCGACGCCAATGGCGCCACGCAGTTGATCGCGGCCTCGCCCTTCGCGCAGGATGGTCGGGTGTTGATCGCCGGCATCTTGAACGAAACCGAAACGACATTGCGTCTGCAACTGCAATCGCCGGCTGGCAAGGCCAGCAGCATCTCGCTGCCGATCAAACGCGCCACTGCCGATGGCACCATTGCCGCCGGCCAATGGGCGCGGCTGCGCATCAGTGAACTGGAAGGCGAGTATGAGTTCAACCGCGCCGAAATTCGCCGCCTCGGCCAGCGCTTCAAACTGGTGACGCGCGAGACTTCGCTGATCGTGCTCGACCGCGTCGAAGACTATGCGCGCTACGAAATTACGCCGCCGGCCGAATTGCGCGCCGATTACGAACGCATCCTCGCCAATGCGGCGCAAGTGCGCAACCGGGATCGCCAGTCGCATCTGGAAACCATCGTGCGTTTGTTTGCGGAAAAGACTGCCTGGTGGAATCGCGATTTCGCCAAGGACAGCCCGGTGAAAAAAGAAGCCAAGATTGCGCCGGCGCCCGCTATGGTGGGTGAGCTGCGTGAGCAGGAAATGCGTCGCGATGCCGTCTCGCAACAACGTCAGGCGCCGATGGCAACTCCCAGCGTGGCCGCGCCGCCGCCCGAGAGAATGGCCGCCAACGCGCCCGCCGCACCAGCCCCCATGTCCGGTTACATCGGCCGCGCGATGCAGGATAAATCAGTGGACGCGACTCAGCAGTCGGCGTCGGCTATGGTCGCCACCATCCGCCTGCAAAAATGGCAGCCCGATGCGCCCTATGCCACCCGTCTGCGCAGCGCCGCCAAGGACGATCTCTATCGCCTCTACCTCGACGAGAAGCCGAGCTATGCCAACAGCACCGCCTTCTATCTCGATGCCGCTGATATTTTTTTCGACAAGGGCCTGAATGAACTGGGTGCGCGCGTGCTGAGCAATTTGGCGGAGATGGATCTGGAGAATCGCCACATCCTGCGCATCCTCGGCTATCGCCTGATGCAGGCCAGGCTTGCGGCGACCGCCATCCCGGTGCTGAAAAAGGTACTGGCTCTGAGCCCCGATGAGCCGCAATCGTATCGCGACCTCGGCCTCGCCTATGCGGCCGATCAACAGCCGCAGCGCGCCATCGATTCGCTTTATGAAGTGGTGATCCGCCCCTGGCATAACCGCTTCCCGGAGGTCGAGCTGATCACATTGGCCGAGCTGAATTCGATTGTCGCCCGCAGCAATGTGGCGCTGGATACCAGTCGCATGGATCAGCGCCTGATGCGCAACCTGCCGCTGGATGTGCGCGCGGTGCTGAGCTGGGATGCCGACAACACCGATATCGATCTGTGGGTGACGGACCCGAATGGCGAAAAGGCCTATTACGGCAATCGCCTGACCTACCAGGGCGGACGCATGTCGCAGGATTTCACCGGCGGCTACGGGCCTGAGGAGTTTTCACTCAAGACCGCCAAGCCCGGCAAGTACAAGGTCGAGGCGCAGTACTTCGGCGATCGTCGCCAGAACGTGACCGGCGCCACCACCCTGCAAGTGAATCTCGCCACCCATTTCGGCACGGCTGAACAGAACGAACAGATCATCACCATGCGCCTGAAAGACAGCAAGGACGTGGTGTTCGTCGGCGAATTTGAAATCAAATAAGGAGTAATCATGAAAAAGTTTGCACTGATTCCGTTGACTGCCATGCTGCTGGCGGCTTTGCATGCAAGCAGCGCGCAAGCCATCGGCCGCCTCGCCAATATCGAAATCCAGGACCGCAACGAACAGCGCAGCTTGCCGATTTACTGGCACGGTGGCCGCGCCTATATCGTCGGCCGCCCCGGCAATGAATACCAGGTGGTCCTGCGCAACCAGACCGATGCCGATGTGCTGGCGGTGGTCTCGGTCGATGGCGTCAATGTCATCAGCGGTGAGACCGCGTCGCCCAAACAGAGCGGCTATGTGATCGACTATGGCCAGCGCATGGAAATCGCCGGCTGGCGCAAGAGCATGGACCGCACCGCCGCGTTTTATTTCACCTCATTGGGTGACTCCTACGCCGCCCGCACCGGACGGCCGGACAATGTCGGCGTCATCGGCGTGGCGCTGTATCGGCGCAAGGCGGATGCGGTGTCCATTACCCCGTATTCGCCCTCCTACCGGGAAGGCCGCAGCGATGTGGAGGACAAGGATTACCGCAGCGGAGTACCCAACAACGCGCCAGCCGCACCGGCCACGGAAGGCTATCTCAATCAGGACCGCGCCGAATCGGCCGCGCGTCCTTCGCTGGTGCCGCAGGCCAAGGCCGAAAGCCCGCTGGGCACCGGCCATGGCCGCAGCGAATATTCCGGCGCACGCTACGTCAGCTTCGAGCGGCGCACGCAAAACCCCGAGGAGCAACTGAACATTTACTACGACAGCTACGCCAACCTGGTGGCGCGCGGCATCATTGCGGCACCAAGGCCGCGAGAGCCACGTGAACCACAGGCTTTCCCCGGCACTTTCGTGCCCGACCCCTGGCGCTAGGTGCGTTGTCGGCATCGCCCGGGAGTAACGCAACTTGCATTACACTTCCGGGCAATATGCATGAAGACGACACCGACGAATCGCTGATGCTGCGCTACCAGGCCGGGGATGCGGGCGCCTTCGATCAGCTCTATGCGCGCCACCGCGGCGGCCTGTTCCGCTTCATCACCCGCCAGTGCCGCACGCGTGAACACGCGGAAGAGCTGTTCCAGGAGGTATGGATGAACCTGATCCAGGCGCGCGAGCGCTACCGCGTCGAGGCACAGTTCCGCACCTGGCTGTTCACCCTGGCGCACAATAAGCTGATCGATTATTTCCGCAAACATGCGCGCAGCGAGGTCCATCTCTTCGAGCGGGAGGACGGTGAGGAACCCGCCATCCAGCTCGTCGCCGGCAGCCGTGTGGAGGAACCGCATATCCGCGCGGAATCCAGCGAACAGGGCGCGGCCATCTTGCGGGTGCTGAACGCCCTACCCGCGCCGCAGCGCGAAGCGTTTTTGCTGCACGAAGAAGGCGGACTCGGCGTGGAAGAAATTGCCGCGGCGGCCGGCATCAGTTTTGAAGCCGCCAAAAGTCGTTTGCGCTACGCCATCGCCAAGCTGCGCGAAGGCCTGAAGGAATACGCATGAGCAACACCGACAAAGACGATGAAGTGAGCCGCGCGTACCGCGCCGCCGCGCATGAAGAGCCGCCGGCTGCGCTCGACGACGCCATTCGCGCCGCCGCACGACGCGCGGTGCAGGCACGTCCGCAAGCGACGACAAAAAAATGGGTGCCGCGCTGGGGCTCGCCAGTGGCAGCCGCCGCGGTGATCATGCTGGCGGTGTCGCTGCTGTTTGTGGCGCGGCAGGAGGCGCCGGAGGTGGTGCCCTTGCCGGAAGTCGTATCGCAGCTGAAAGAAGTACCAACGCCGGCGCTCGTACCGGAAGTGCGCATCGTCGAGGAAGCGCGCAAGAACGCGGATGTGCCACCGCCGCCCAAGATGGCCGCGGCTCCCTCCGCCGCAGCCCCCGCTTCTAACAGCGACCGTGTTTTGAGTGTGACGAAGGACAAAGCCGTTGCCGCGGAGTCCGAGCGCCAATACAGCGAACGTCGCGCAGAGGCGCCCGCGGTGATGGCCCAGGGAAAGCTGGAAAAACCGGCGCCGCCACCCATGGTCGCAGCGGCACCGGTTGCTGCGCCGCCAGCCGCCTCGCCCTCTGCATTTCCGGCCGCACCACCTCCGCCGATGGCTGCCGCCGGCGCCAGCGCCGATCACATGCAGGCGCGCGACGAGGCCGCAAACACCGCCGCCCCGACGGTCGCGCAAATGGAATCCAAGCAACTCGCTGCCCGAAAAAAGGTGGCCGAAAGCCAGATGCAGTCTTTCGCACGCAAGGAAGCTGCCGGCGACAGCGACGCAAGACGCAACGATGCGCCAGTCGTCGTCGCAACACCAGGACGCAGTGCACCAGCGGCGGCTGCACCGATGGTCTTGATGCGAAGCGCCGCGCCCCCGCTGTCCTCCGCCGATTGGCTGAAGCGCATCGAGGAATTGCGTGCACAAGGCAAGCTCAAGGAAGCGCGCGAAGAACTCGCGAAATTCCGCAAGCAGCATCCGGATGTCGTGCTGCCGAAGGCGCTGGCGGAGCTTCCGGCGGAGTGAATTGGCGCTTTACGGCGTTGCGCTGCGATAGCGAATAGTCGAAATCAAAAATCGTAGAACGCCATTTGGCGCGGGTTTCGAGGCGTTTTTGCTCCGAAAGACGCGCCAATACTGGGGTTTGCATTTTTCAAAAAGGAATTCGCCATGTCTATCATCACCATTCGACTGCCTGGGGAACTCAAAAACAGAATCGCCCGCGCCGCGAAGCATGCGGGAGCCACAACGCATGACTTCATTTTGGAAGCGATTGCTGAAAAGGCGGATCTTGCAGAGGAGAGCAACGCCTTCCTTGCAATGGCGGAAGCGCGCTACGCAGACATCGTAGCTTCTGGTCGAACGATTCCCTGGGTGGATATGCAGCGCCATCTGAAAGATCGGATTGCAGGCAAAAAGGCAACACGCCACAAGGAAAAAGAGCGGGATCTCTAGGCAAAATGCAAGACCTCAACGCTCTTTTAGTCGCACTTTTCCGCTTAAGAATATAGTCAAGGACGGTATGCCTAGAATTCCAGATAGCTCTGTAAATGTTGCGGTCTTCTTGTATCGCAATAAAAGCGATGCACTTGTCGGCAGCAATAACGGGGGTACTGGCTTTCTTGTCGGGTTTGATACAAAAAGCCAAATCCCATGTGTTCACGGCATTACCAACGCCCATATCGCTTGCAACTATCCAGTCATTCGCCTGAATACCGACAATGGCAAGCCGGATGCAATTGAGCTAGACCCATCCGATTGGCATTTCCATCCCGAATATGATGTAGCTGTTACGTGCAAGCCGCTTCCGATTGATGCGACTTTTCACAACATTGTGCAGATCAATCACGAAATGTTCATCACCGACGAAATGATTAATGATTGGGACATCGGATTAGGTGAAGATCTTTTCATGATCGGGCGATTTATAGATGCGGATGGGGGTGCCGAAATGAATGTTCCATCTGCTCGATTTGGACACATAAGCGTTATGCCCACCCCTCTTTACCACGCTCATTCAAAAAAAATTGTTCCTGCCTATATTGCAGACATGCGGTCGCGGTCTGGATTTTCGGGTTCACCCGTTTTCGTTTATAGAACTCCTGGCGGCAATATCGCCCAATCTGCAGTAACTGGCGAGATTGACCTCGGGAACAATTTTATGAATTTCTTTGGTATCCATGTCAGCCAATTTGACGAAGCGTTGGAATCTACTATTCAAGGTCAACCGCCTGTTAAAGGGTTAAGCGGTATGACTGTTGTCGACCCAGCCTCAATTATTTCCAAAATGCTGCACCTCAAGGAAATTAAAGAAGCGCGCGACCTATACATCACCGAAGTAAACCAGCGTTCTCGTTAATTGGGTCACACTGCTGCAAGAATTGAGGCAACGGAAAATAGATCACCCAGTGATAACATTCTTAAGCGAATATTAATGGGGCCGCGTCGATATAAATTTCGCGAAAACCGAATAGCGACGCACACAAACTCGAATTATAAACCCCAGCATTGGCGGGCCTTCCCAGCCATTTTTGCCCCAAAACCCGCGCCAATGCTGGACTTTAGCTTTCCGGAAATCGACTATTTCAAGTCGCACTCAAGGTCGACGGCGCCAGTTCGCAACTCCCCACGCGCCATTCCTTGTCGGCCTGCTGTTCCACGGTGTAGAGCGCGACAATGATCTCGCCATCGCTGGTGAGGATTTTCAGCGGTTGCACCACAACGCCATCGATCACGGCAGCTTCGAGGAATTCACGCGAAGTGTGTTTGTAGAGCGCGGAATAGCTTGCGCGCACCACGTCCATGAACGCACGCGGCGTGCCGAAGTAGCGGCGCGCATTGGGAGTGGCGTAGGAGAAGGCGACGGCTTCGTCGTTGCGTTCGAAGGCGCGGATTTGCAGGGTGATGACGCGCTGGATTTTTTGCCGGTCCGCGGCAGTCAGTTTGGTCGGCTGTGCCGGTGCCGCGTTTTGCGCCTGCGCCAGTTGCGCGCCGCGCCCGGAACCCGTGAGCGCTGCCGCTGCAACAGCGCCGCTGCCCAGCCAGATGCCGGCCAACAGCGCTATGCTTGCCAGGCGTTTGTTTGAAATATTCATGGTGCAGCCCTCATTCGCGTACTGACGAAATTCACTCTACTACGAATGCTCAAAGGCGACCAGCGCGGGCTCCGGTGGCTTCGATAAATACCGCAGCCGGAAACTGTTTCAAATTCTCCTGGAACTTTCGGGCGGGCTCACCGGAATACTGGCAAACCCGCCCCATCATGCCATTGACCGATCCCAGCCAAGACCTCGCCCTGCTCAGAGAAATGCGTAACGGCAATGCCGCCGCGTTTGAGCAACTTTACCGGCGGCACCATGCGCCGCTGTACCGCTTCGCCCTGCTGCGATGTAGTTCACGCGATACGGCGGATGACGTCGTTCAGGAGATTTTCATGGGCCTGCTCACCAACAGTTTCAATTTCGACCCGACGCGTGGCGCGTTGCAAAGTTTTTTGTTCGGCGTGGCGCGCAATCTGGCGATGAAGCGCGATGAGGCGCAGCGTCGCTTTGTCTCGAATTCCCGGCATGACGAAGACGGCAGCGACAGCAACGACGACGCTCTGCTGTTGGATGCAAGCCCCGATGCCGAAACCCAGTTACTGACCAGCCAGCGTGCCGACACGGTGCGCCGCGCGCTGGCAGGGCTGGCCCCGCACTACCGCGATGTGGTGATCCTGTATGAAATGCACGACCTTTCGTATCTGGAAATCGCCGAGATTTGCCATATCGATATCGGCACAGTTCGTTCGCGATTGTCGCGGGCGCGGGCGCAGTTGGCGGCATTGCTGCAGGAATTTGCGGCGCCAACTCAAATGACGGAAACATCAGCAGCGCGGCAACATTGAAAGGCCAGGCAAACCAAATGAACATGAATACCGACAATCTTCCCGCCGACATCAGCGTGCAGCTCGATGCCGATCTCGATCTGTTGCGGCGTGAAACCGAAACACTTTCACCGGGCGCACATATCGCTCCAACCTTGATGGCGGCCTTTGTCGCGCATCAGCGCAAGCAGCGGCTGCGCGAGCGCATTTCGCGCTGGTTCGCGCCTGGCCTGGGTCTCGCCGCCAGCGTCGGCATGGCGGCTTGGATCACGCTGATGCCGATGCACCAGGCGGCAATCGACAACGGCGCCAATGTCGATGTGGCCTTCAACAACAGCCCTTTTATTGCCCTGCAATCGCTGGAGCAGATTGCGCTGGAGCCGCGGCCCAAGCTGGTCGAAACCACCATGCCGCGCATGATGCTGGCGAGTTACGGCGTGCCAGTCAGCCCGGAATCCGCCAACGACACCGTGCATGCGCAAATGCTCATCAGCGCCTCCGGCCAGCCGCTGGCGCTGCGCTTCGCCCAATAAATTCAAATCACCATCAACCCGCACTTTCGGAAGGAACGAAAATGAAATCGCAAACAAAATTTCAAACTCAATTTCAAACGACATGGCGCCTGAAACCCATGGCCATTGCCCTGCTCGCCATCGCCGCGCCGGCCTGGGCTGCGGATGCGCCAAAGCCACGCGCAGAGGAGCGCCCCAACCAGCGTGTTGAACGGCAAGTGGTGATCATCAATGATGAAGTGATGGACTCAGGCGATGTGCTGATGGCCCAGGCCGGCCCCGAAGGCGGGCGCCATCGCATTGAAATGTTCAATGGCGGTGAGTTTCCACAAATGCCGCCGATGCCGGATATGCCGGATATCGATGGCATTGTCTCGGCGGCGATGGCGGAAGCATTCTCCGGCATGCCGGGCATGCATGGCCGCCAGGTGGTGAAGAACGCGCCCTATTCCGCCGAGGTGATTGCCGAGCGCATCCAGACGCTGTCGGACGGCAACCAGATCGTCAAGCGCACCTCGACTGCGGCCTTCCGCGACAGCGTCGGCCGCACCCGCCAGGAAGTGCGCGATGCCAAGGGTGAGGTGCGCAGCGTGCAGATCAGCGATGCCGCCGACGGCACACGCTATATCCTGCAACCGGCGCGCAAGACCGCGACCAAGATCAGTGTCGACAAGGATTTTGCCAAGCGTATGGAAGCGGTGAAGGAAAAAACCGAGGCGATGAAGAAGGATGGCAAGACAGTTGTCATCGAGCGTTCGGGGCCGGGTGAAGAGACGGTGATCCGCACCATCGAAGTGCCGGGCGATGGCGGCAAGGGCGAATCGCGCCGTGAAGTCAAAGTGAATGTGGTGCGCAGCGGCGGGCCGGGCGAGAACGTCAATGTGCAGGTATTCGGCGGCCCCGGCGCGCTGGGCCACCCACCCATGAGCGGCATGATGAGCGGCCCCATGGCGCTGTCCTTCGGCGACATGAAGTGGGAATCAAAAGCAGTCGTCAAGGAACTCGGCACCCGCGACATCGAGGGTGTACGCGCCGAGGGCAAGAGCCGCAGCTACACCATCCCGGCCGGCGAGATCGGCAACAAGAATCCGATCACGGTGACGACTGAAACCTGGTATTCGCCGGAACTGAAGGTGACGGTCCATTCCAAGCGCAGCGATCCGCGCGCCGGCGACACCGTTTACCGGCTGGCCAATATCAAGCGCAATGAGCAGCCCATTGCCCTGTTCAGCGTGCCGGCCGATTACACCGTCAAGGAAGTGCCGCGCGTGCGTGTCGAGACGCGCGTCGAAAACCGCGGCGAGACCCGTATCGAAAAACGTATCGAGAAATAGATTCTCTGGAGTGAGCGGCCCGTGGCAACGCGGCGCCGGTTCAATGGGGCACATCGATTCGATGTGCCCTTTATTCACGTCGCGCTCAGGAATCCTCGCCGGACGACAATCCTGTGCTGCTGCGCCGCGCACGCGCAAAGGCGCGCTTGTCGGCGCCCCAGATCTGGCGGAAGGTCTTGAACTTCTCGCTCCAGGTCAGGCCCTCCGAAGACAGCGCCTCCATGAACGAGGCGATGCGCCGCGACAGGATCACGGTATACAGCGCGAGGATGGTGGTCGGCACGAAGGTGGCAAAGAAAATCATGAACTTGGTCAGCGTCGGCAAATCGGAATGGCTGTAGAGGTTCATGCCGAGGAAGCCGGTGACAATGGTGCCGACCATGCCACAGGCGGACACGACGGTGAGGCGCATGGCGTTGTCGGTCTGCTTGCGCATGCGATCGGCATCGAGGTATTCATTGATGTCGCGCGCTTCTTCGCGCACCTCGTTGTACAGCGCGTCGGAGCCCAGCTGATGGCTCCAGCGTTTGAAAAAATCGCTGGCCTGCACCTGGTTGGACAATTCATGAAACCAGTAGCGATGATTGAAGCGCAGAAACACTTCCAGGGTTTCGCGCACGCTGCGCTTGAAGCGATTGACGCTTTCGAAGTCGCGCACATTGAGGCGCTCGACCGCGCGTGAAAAGCGGTTCGACAGCGACAGCAGTGCGGCTTTGTGGAAATGCGCGATCAGACCGATCTGGAAAAACTGGTGGCGGAACTGGTGCGACAGCACCGTGTGTTCCGCGTCGACGCGCGTGATCATGGCGAAGGACACGCCGCAGAAAAAATAGCGTGTGTGCATGCCGGGATTGTCGCCATGATGCGGCTCCCAATAGCGATCGTAGCAATATTCGCTCTCGAAATTCTGCAGGAAGCCACTCGAATACGGCAGGGTATTCGACGGCCCCCATTTGGCGGCGAAGCCGAGGCGCACCATATCGCCGCGCGAGAGCTGGTGCGGATCGTCGAAAGCGAGGTAGCTCATGATCGGGATACGCTTGTTCTCGAGCTGGTAATACTTGATCGTCCCGCTCTCTTCCTTGTAGGCCGGTACCAGCGGCGCCAGCAGATATTCCCAGTGCCGGGCCAGCGGCGTCTGCCGTCCCTGCCGCACCAGTTCCAGAAATTTTCGGTAATCGCCGTAATCGGATTCGCTCAACACGCGGCCGTCGGCGGCGAGCATTTCCACGCGATGCGGACAATGCGCGCCCTGGCCGTTCGGCTCCCAGGCCGGCGGATAGGGCCGGCCGAGGCGGTCCATGATCTCGACGGCGTCTTCCAGCGCCAGGTCCTGGGCGGCGACCTCGAAAGCTACCAGGGCGACATCGATATCGTAGAAGAAATACAGGCGCACGCGATCGACGCGCAGGCTGATGAACTCGCGCTCCGCCTGCAATTGCACGCGCACGCTGGCGATATCGTCGCGGGTGAAAATATGCAGTGAGGATTGCGCGCCGCGGCCCTCGTCGCCGACGCCGTACAGGAAGCGCTGCACATAGGGCAGGAAATAGACAAACTCCTCGTAGCCGATCTTGCAGGAGGCGTCCTCGATCAGCAAGGCGTCTTCGACGTATTTCCAGGGCCCGGGGTAGCGCTTGAGAATGTCCCAGTAGTGGACCACATCCATGCCGGCTTCGCGCCGCAGGGAGCGCAGTTGCACCGGCCAAAGGAGAGTGTGGTTGAAGTCGCGAACGATCTTGTTATTTTCCATGCCGAGATGCTACTCCCGATTGCCCGCGATGCGCACTGTCCCGGGCAGTCGCCGGCGCGCCGTTGACAACTTTTTACCAATAGTTCTCGACGATGATATGACCGGGTTCGAGGCGACGATTCATGCGGAAGCCGCGCCCTTTGAGCAGGGCGCGCATGCTTTCGACCATGGCCGGATTGCCGCAGAGCATGAAGCGCGAATGCTCGTCGCTCAATTGCAGGCCGACGGCTTTTTCCAGCTCGCCCGATT
>JACXTT010007918.1_pt1 | contig 14860 bp, 10 predicted proteins | sample 9270951 | NCBI WGS metagenome assembly JACXTT01 (sample SAMN15532306, study PRJNA645909) | rock metagenome | isolation source: weathered quartz diorite | place: Puerto Rico | collected 2017-06-21
AAGGGTTCCACCGCCATTTTTCAATTACGCATGTAATTGAAAAATGAAGAAAAGCACCATAATTTAATCTTATGGCCGCATTTTTGCTTTTTGCCGGGCAGGACGCCTCAACATCAGCGGCCGTGCTCTGAGAAGTAGTCGCTCCCGGCATCCTGCCTCCCGCGACACTAACACATCCCTGTGCGTCGCAGGATGGACTTATTCAGAGCTTCCTTAGGGAAACGCTGATTAAATCAGCGTTTCCCAAATAACCCAGGACTTACTCGTTACGAATCACAAAGGCTTTTTCCGTGGTGAAATTACCGACGCCGCGGTGAGTGGTGGGAGTCCAGCCGTGATGTTCCAGATAGGTGCTCATTTCCTTGTTCATGTCGGGATTACCGCAAATCATCACCCGGTCATGTTCCGGGTCGGCCTGCGGCAGGCCAAGCTGGGTGAACAGCTCTCCGGTGCGGAACAGATCGGCGCCGCGCTGCGGTGTCGGGAAAGGTTCGCGCGTCACGGTCGGGACATAGAACAGACGTTCATTGGTCAGCGCCTCAATCTCGGCCTTGTAAGCCAACTCGGGCACGGTGCGCACGGTGTGCACCAGAATGACCTGCTCGAAGGCTTGGTAAACCGCCGGATCGCGGATCAGGCACACGAACGGGGCCAGTCCGGTGCCGGTCGCCAGTAGATAAAGGTTGCGCCCGGGCCGTATGTACTTCAGCGTGAGCGAACCGGTAGCCTTGCTGTTGACCCAAATCGTATCGCCCTCGCGTATCTGCGCCAGGCGGCCGGTCAGCGGCCCCTCCGGCACGTGAATGCTCAAGAACTCCAGATAATCGGCGTCGTTGGTCGAGACTATCGAATAGGCGCGCGAAATGAGCTTGCCCTCGGGCCGCAGGCCGATGGTAACGAACTCCCCATTTTCAAACTGGAAGTCGCTTGGCCGGGTGGTGGTGAGGCTGAAGGTTTTATCCGACCATTTACGGACGGAGGTGACGCGCTGTTCGGAGTACGGCACTGCTGATTCCTCGTATAAGTTTGCTTTACTATGGGCGGTTTAAAATTAGATTTTAAACGATTTAATAGGTTCGCTACGCCTGATTATCAAGGTTTATTCCCTACTCACCAAGGCTTGGATCCAGGCTCGGCTGAAGCTATCTACAGCCATATCAACCACTTGGCTAGGCAAAGGCCTTAATCCTATGTTATTATGGCGATTCGGTTATTGCCCTGCGGCGCTGTGGGCGACTATCATTAAGGTAGCCAATGATAAAACAACGCACACTCAAAAACGTTATCCGGGCGGCAGGGGTCGGCATCCACACCGGGGAAAAGGTCTACCTGACCCTGCGTCCGGCCGCAGCCAACACAGGAATCATCTTCCGCCGCACCGACTTGTCGCCACCGGTCGGAATTTGCGCCCGCCCCGAAAACGTGGGCGACACCTCGATGTCCACCACCCTCATGAAGGGCCCGGTGCGTATCTCCACGGTGGAGCACCTGCTCTCCGCCTTGGCGGGCCTCGGTATTGATAACGCTTATATTGATCTCAGCGCCGCCGAGGTGCCGATCATGGACGGCAGCGCCGGGCCGTTTGTGTTTCTGATCCAATCGGCAGGCATCGAAGAGCAAAACGCGCCGAAGCGCTTTATCCGCATCAAGCGTTCCATCAAGGTTGAAGAGGGTGACAAGTGGGCCCGCTTCGAACCGTTCGAGGGCTTCAAGGTTTCGTTCAGCATAGACTTCGACCATCCGGTGTTCCGCGGCCATAGTCAGGAGGCCAGTGTGGACTTCTCCACCACCTCGTTTGTCAAAGAGGTGAGCCGCGCGCGCACTTTCGGGTTCATGCGCGACCTGGAGATGCTGCGCGAAAAGCGCCTGGCCCTCGGTGGTAGTATGGACAACGCCGTTGTCATGGACGATTACCGCATCCTCAATGAAGACGGCCTGCGTTACGAGGATGAATTCGTCAAGCACAAGGTGCTCGATGCCATCGGCGATCTCTATCTATTGGGCCACAGCCTGATCGGCGCCTTCAGCGGCCACAAGTCCGGCCACGCCTTGAACAACCGCCTGTTACGCGCGCTTACGGCCGACGCAAAAGCCTGGGAAGTGGTGACTTTCGAAGACGAGAGTCGCGCGCCGATCTCCTACCTGCACCCTGTCGTCAGCGGCTAGAGCGTTTTTGGTACAACTATATACATAGAGGCGTCTCTAAAAATGCAAATTTCCGTCATTCCCGCGAAAGCGGGAATGACGAATGGTTTAGAAACACCTATGTATAGACTTAAATCAAAAATGCTCTAGCTTACAGGGCTAGTAGGATGTTGATAAATGCCCTCCATGGCATTTATCAACCCGCTTCGCCGCGGTACACGCCCGCGGCTTGCTCCATTTTTCAAACACTTGCGTGTTTGAAAAATGATGCGGCGGAACCCTTCGCTGCGCTCTTCCCTGCGGCGCTTAGCAGGGTGTTTATCAACACCCTGCTAGCAGTCTGTTGAAAAACAGACTGTGTGTGGCACAAGGAAGAGCGCAGCGAAGGATTCTGCCGGGCAGGATGCCGGGAGCGACCGAGCAGAATTCCAACGCCGCATAAAGACAAAAGACGCATTTTTAGAGACAGCCCCGAATTCATTCGGCTTTGCCTGTTGCCGCCAACCGCTCCAACACAGCCCGCAACTCAACATCATCCATGCTTTGCGCTGCCCTCCGCAAGGTGCTGGCGGCGCTTTGCGACAGTTGTGGCCCATGACGCGGAACCGCCGCGCGGGCTACATTGACAGGGCTCACCTTAATACGCAGTGTGCGCAACTCCGCAAATCCCCGCTCACGCAGGATCTCCAGCATCGCACCGGTCTGAAGACGCAGCCTGGTGGCCCACACCGGTGAATCGGCCATCATGATGACGGTGTCGCCCTTGATGTTGACGACCCGGCAATGCTCGCGCAACGACGCCTCAAGCTGATTGCGGAGCGCCTCATGCGCCTTGGCTACACGCGCGCCGTGGGCGAGTAATTTATCCAGCGCGCCGCTGTGCAGTAGCTGTTCCAGTGATTTGGCTGCGCTCATAAGTCCAAGCCTTGGCAAAGTGCTATAATGCCTCCATTATAAAGCCTGTCAAAGCCTTGTTACCCACCCCCCCTTAACGCTTCTTCGTTAAATCAGAGTTATGGCGAGCAAACTTCTTACCAAGATTTTCGGCAACCGCAATGAGCGGCTGCTGAAGCGTATGTACAAGACGGTAGCGCAGATCAACACGCTGGAGCCGCAATTCGCCGCACTCACCGACCAGGAGCTGCGCGCCAAGACCTCCGAGTTCCGCGACCGTCTGGCGCAAGGCAAGGCCCTGGATGACCTGCTGGCGGAGGCCTTTGCGGCGGTGCGCGAGGCCGCTAAGCGGGCGCTCGATATGCGCCATTTCGACGTGCAGTTGATCGGCGGGATGGTGCTGCATCAGGGCAAGATCTCCGAGATGCGCACCGGCGAGGGCAAGACCCTGGTCGCCACCTTGGCGGCCTATCTCAATGCCCTGTCTGGCGCAGGCGTGCACGTGGTCACGGTGAATGACTACCTCGCTAAACGCGACGCCAAGTGGATGGGGCAGATCTATGAATTTCTGGGCATGACCACCGGCGTGGTGGTGCCCGGCATGGAGAGCGATCAGAAGCGCGCCGCCTACGCGGCCGACATCACGTACGGCACCAACAACGAATTCGGTTTCGACTATCTGCGCGACAATATGGCCTTCATGGCCGCCCAGCGCATGCAGCGCAAGCTGAACTTCGCCGTCGTGGACGAGGTGGACTCTATCCTGATAGACGAGGCACGCACGCCGCTCATCATCTCGGGCCCCACCGACGAAAGCTCCGAGCTGTACACCAAGATCAACGTCCTGATTCCGCGCCTCACCAAACAGCAAGCCGCAGACGGCCCCGGCGATTACTCGGTGGACGAAAAGGCGCGGCAGGCTTTGCTGACCGAAGAGGGCCTCAGCCGCGTGGAGCAATTGCTGGTCGAGGCCGGCATCCTCACCGAACACGAGAGCCTCTACGATCCCGCCAATATCCGGATCATGCATCACCTCGATTCCGCGCTGCGCGCCCATGCGCTGTTCCAGCGCGATGTGGATTACATCGTCAAGGATAATCAAATTATCATCGTGGACGAGTTCACCGGGCGCACCATGCCCGGCCGGCGCTGGTCGGAAGGCCTGCACCAGGCCGTCGAGGCCAAAGAGGGTGTGGCGATCCAAAATGAGAATCAGACGCTTGCCTCGATCACCTTCCAGAATTATTTCCGTTTGTACCGGAAGCTCTCTGGCATGACCGGCACCGCCGACACTGAGGCCTACGAATTCCAGCAGATCTACGGCCTCGAGGTGGTGGTGATTCCCACCCACCGGCCCATGATCCGCAAGGACTACAGCGATCTCGTTTATCTCACCGCCAGAGAAAAATTCAACGCCATTATCCAGGACGTCAAGGATTGTCTGGTGCGTCGTCAGCCGGTGCTGGTGGGCACGGTCTCCATCGAGACGTCGGAGTATTTGTCCAAGCTGCTCGACAAGGAAAAGATCAAGCACCAGGTGCTGAACGCCAAGTTCCACGAAAAAGAGGCCGAAATCGTGGCACAGGCGGGACGGCCCGGCACCGTGACCATCGCCACCAACATGGCCGGCCGCGGTACCGACATCGTGCTCGGTGGCAGTTTGCAAACGGAATTGGCCGCGCTTGCGCAAGAAACCGATGAGCGGGAAAAGACCGAGCTGCGCGCGGCGTGGCAGGCGCGTCACGATGAGGTCATCGGCGCCGGAGGGCTGCACATCATCGGCACCGAGCGGCACGAGTCGCGGCGCGTGGACAACCAGTTACGCGGCCGCTCCGGCCGCCAGGGCGATCCCGGTTCGAGCCGTTTTTACCTATCGCTGGAAGATAACTTGATGCGCATCTTCGCCTCGGAGCGCGTCGCCGGGCTGATGCAGAAGCTCGGCATGAACGAGGGTGAGGCCATCGAACATCCGTGGGTCAACAAGGCTATCGAAAATGCCCAGCGTAAAGTGGAAGGGCGCAACTTCGATATGCGCAAACAATTGCTCGAATACGACGATGTGGCCAACGACCAGCGCAAGGTCATTTACGAATTGCGTAACGATCTGATGGCGAAAGACGATGTCTCCGACATTGTCGAGGCCAACCGCAACGATGTCTTGAACGAAATCATCGTCAGCCACATCGCGCCGCAGAGCATCGAGGAGCAGTGGGATGTGCAGGGACTGGAGGAAGCGCTCGACCGCGATCTGGGTCTCAAGCTCCCGCTTCGCCAGTGGCTACACGACGACGAATCGCTGCACGAAGAAACCCTGCGCGAACGCATCCACGACGAACTGGAGAAATCCTACAAGGACAAAGAGGCGCTGGCCGGACCCGCGGTGGTGCGCCATTTCGAAAAGGCCATTATGCTGCAAGCGCTGGACGCCTTTTGGAAGGATCACCTCGCCGCGATGGACTATCTGCGCCAAGGTATTCATTTGCGCGGCTATGCCCAGAAAAACCCCAAGCAGGAATTCAAGCGCGAGGCCTTCGAATTATTCGGGCAGATGTTAAGCCGCTTCAAACAGGAGGTCGCGCGTATCGTCTGCAAGGTGCAGGTGCGCGCCGAGGAAGACGTGCAGGCCGTCGAGGAGCAGCGCCGCAGAACCGCCGCGTTACAATTTGTGCATGCCGCCCCCGCGGCGGCTGTCGGCGAACAGCCGGAAGGCGGCGAGGCTACGGCGCCGCCCGAGCATCCGGCAGCGCCGTTTGTACGCGAACACCCCAAGGTTGGCCGCAATGAGCCGTGTCCGTGCGGTTCGGGGAAGAAGTATAAACAATGCCATGGGAAGTTGGCGTAGAGGTTGAGTCGCCATAGGCGACGGTGTTTTTAATGCCGGGGGCCTTTTCGCTGCGCTATCCTGCTGCACTCAAGGACCAGGGTGTCCATCCATGGGCCCCCGTTCGCTGCCCCACAGCTCACCCCGGCGGCTGGGTACTTTTTCTTGGCCACGCAAGAAAAAGTACCTCGCCCTCGGGGGCGAGACCCCGATTACTCAGGGGCCACAAAGTAAGACTACACCGCTAAGGATGTGACTCCTGAGTAAATACCCTGTTTTACCTACCCCCAGCCTGTCCCCTTTTGCGCTGTGCTGTCCTTGCTCTGCGCAAAAGCCCAGCCAGGCCATCCTGGCCTGGCGTTCGGCCGCTACGCGGCCTCACCCCTACATAGGGGGCGGGGGCATAGCGGGAAGTGTAGCTATACTTATTGACTTATGAGTAAAACCAGTCTAGCCAACGGCGACACCATCCCTCTTGACATACTCCTCCAGATAGGAATAACCTGAGCTTACATACATCATATTGTGATGCTTGACGTTACCAACCACATTTTGTAGTGTTAGCAGGCTGTTGAAAAACAGCCTGCGTGTGGCCCACGGACGGGCCGCCATTTTTCAAACACGCCGTATGTATTTGAAAAATGAACCTGTTAGTACGATTGACGCAGTTACCTCAGCAGGCCACCGCAATCAGCGGCCCTTAGAACTTGAATATTTGGCCTAACATCGGAGGAATTATGCAGACCCACACCCATTCGTCGCTCTCGGCCCGCACTGAGATTGTTGAATCCGGCGCCGGTTCTAGCCAGGGCGGCCACCCCGGCCCGGAGCTTAGCACCATCGCGCCCGGCCAGTTTCGCGTGATCCGCCGCAACGGCAAGGCCACCACGTTCGACCCGAACAAGATCGCCGTCGCCCTGACCAAGGCTTTTTTGGCCGTCGAGGGCGGCAGCGGGGCGGCCTCGGCGCGCATCCACCAAATCGTGCAGCATCTGGCCACGCTGGTAAGCGAGTCGCTCACCCGCCGCCTGCCCGGCGGGGGGACTCTGCACATCGAGGACATCCAGGACCAGGTGGAGCTGGCCCTGATGCGCGCCGGCGAACACAAGGTGGCGCGCTCCTATGTGCTGTACCGTGAACAACGTGCCCAGGAGCGTGAACGCAAGCAGGCGATGGAAACACCGCCAGCGCCCCCCACCCTGCACGTCACGCTGGCCGACGGCGGCGCCCGGCCATTAGATCTGCTGCGCCTGCGCCAGGTGGTCGGCGAGGCCTGTCAAGGGCTGGCGGAGGTCTCGGCCCAGGCCATTATTGACGATACGCTGCGCAATTTGTTCGACGGCGTCTCCGAGGTGGATGTTGGGCGCGCCCTGCTGATGAGCGCGCGGGTGCTGATCGAGCAGGAGCCGAACTACACCTATGTCGCTGCGCGCCTGTTGCTCGACGATCTGCGCCGCGAGGCCTTAAGCTTTGTGGCGCGCCACCGCAGCGCCGCCACGCACACCGAGATGGGCGAGCGATACGCCGGCTATTTTCAGGACTACATCCGCCGCGGCGTGGAGCTGGAACTGCTTGACCCGCGCTTGCAGCAGTTTGATCTGGACTGTCTGGGCCAGGCGCTGGTCGCCGAGCGCGACCTGCAATTCGGCTATCTCGGGTTGCAGACCCTCTATGACCGCTACTTCCTGCACTCCGAGGGCGTGCGCTTTGAGTTGCCGCAGGCGTTTTTCATGCGCGTGGCTATGGGCCTCGCCATCAATGAGCTGGACCGCGAGACGCGTGCCATCGAGTTTTATAATCTGCTATCCAGTTTCGACTTTATGTCCTCGACGCCGGCCCTGTTCAACGCCGGCACCCTGCGTCCGCAGCTCTCCAGTTGCTATCTGACCTCGGTGCCGGATCACCTGGACGGCATCTACAGTGCGATCAAGGACAATGCCTTGCTGTCCAAATACGCGGGCGGTCTTGGTAACGACTGGTCGCGGGTGCGCGCCCTCGGCGCCCACATCAAGGGCACCAACGGCAAGTCGCAGGGCGTGGTGCCGTTCCTCAAGGTCGCCAACGACACCGCCGTGGCGGTGAATCAGGGCGGCAAGCGCAAGGGCGCGGTATGCGCCTATCTGGAGACCTGGCACCTGGATATCGAGGAATTCCTGGAGCTGCGCAAAAACACCGGCGACGAGCGCCGCCGTACCCATGACATGAACACCGCCAACTGGATCCCGGATTTGTTCATGAAGCGCGTGCACGAGAACGGTGAGTGGACACTGTTCTCGCCGGACGAAGTCAGCGACTTGCACGATTTGTACGGCCAAGCCTTCGAACAGCGTTATGCGCATTACGAACGGCTCGCCGCCGAGGGCAAGCTCAAGGTACACAAACGCATCGGCGCGGTCGCCCTGTGGCGCAAGATGCTCGGCATGGTGTTCGAGACCGGCCACCCCTGGATGACCTTCAAGGATCCCTGCAACCTGCGCAGTCCGCAGCAGCACGTCGGCGTGGTGCACAGCTCCAACCTGTGCACCGAGATCACTCTCAACACCTCCGACGCCGAGATCGCGGTGTGCAACCTGGGCTCCGTCAATCTGGTTGCTCATGTTACCGAGCAGGGGCTCGATACCGACAAGCTTTCCCGCACCGTGCACAGCGCGATGCGCATGCTCGACAACGTGATAGACATCAATTACTACAGCGTGCCGCAGGCGCGCCGCTCCAACCTGCGCCACCGCCCGGTGGGGCTCGGTATCATGGGTTTCCACGATGCCCTCTATAAGCTGCGAGTCCCCTACGCTTCGCAACAGGCTGTCGAGTTCGCCGACCGCTCCATGGAGGCGGTGAGCTACTACGCCATCCACGCCTCCACCGAACTCGCCGCCGAACGCGGTAGCTACGAAAGCTACAAGGGCTCGCTGTGGAGCCGCGGCATCCTGCCGATAGACAGCATCCGCCTGCTCGAGGAGCAGCGCGCCGGTTATCTGGAAGTGGACCGCGGCCAGAGCGCCGAACTGGGCCTCGATTGGGAGGCGCTGCGCAAACGGGTGATGACCGTCGGCATGCGCAACGCCAACTCCCTGGCGATCGCGCCGACCGCCACGATCTCCAATATCTGCGGCGTGACCCAAAGCATCGAGCCCACTTATCAGAACCTGTTCGTGAAATCGAACCTGTCAGGCGAGTTCACCGTGACCAATCCCTATCTAGTGCGCGACCTCAAGGAGCGCGGCCTGTGGGACGAGGTGATGGTGCACGACCTTAAATATTTCAACGGCGTCGTGCAGCGCATCGGCCGCATCCCTGATGACTTGAAGACGCTCTACGCCACCGCCTTCGAGATCGAGCCGCAATGGCTGATCGAGGCTGCCAGCCGCCGCCAGAAGTGGTTGGACCAGGCGCAGTCGCTGAACCTATATATGGCCGAGCCTTCCGGCCGCAAGCTCGATGAGACCTACAAACTCGCCTGGCTGCGCGGCCTCAAGACCACCTATTACCTGCGCACCATGGGCGCCACCCACGCCGAAAAGTCCACCATCAGCGACGGCGCGCTGAACGCGGTGAGTGCTGCGACGCTACCCGGCGTATGCGCGATAGATAACCCAAGCTGCGAGGCATGTCAGTAAATCAGTTACAAGTGACAAGTAGCAAGTGACCAGATGAAAATCAGAATTAACGTTTTTTCTTGCGACTTGTAACTTGCAACTTTATATTTAGGAGAGAAACATGTTGATATGGGATGAACCGGTTGCAACGCGCAAGACTGATCTTGTGCCTCCCGCCGCCAGTGGCGCGACGGGATTAGATGAGCTGGAGATGGGCGCCTCGCGCATCCGCGTAGACGATAAGCAGATCATCAACTGCCACGCCGACCTCAACCAACTGGTGCCCTTCAAATACACCTGGGCGTGGGACAAGTATCTGGCCGCCTGCAACAACCATTGGATGCCGCAAGAGATCAACATGTCCGCCGACATCGCCTTGTGGAAAACGCCCAACGGCCTCACCGAGGACGAGCGGCGCATCATCAAGCGCAACATGGGCTTCTTCTCCACCGCCGATTCGCTGGTTGCCAATAACCTGGTGCTGGCGGTATACCGCCACATCACCAACCCGGAGTGCCGTCAGTATCTGCTGCGCCAGGCCTTCGAAGAGGCGCTGCACACCCACGCCTACCAATACATCGTGGAGAGTCTGGGGCTGGACGAGGCCGAGGTCTTCAACATGTACCGCGAAATCCCCAGCGTGCACGACAAGGCCGCCTTCAGCCTGCCCTTCACGCAGGAACTCGCCGACCAGAATTTCAAGACCGGCAGCGCGGAGGCCGACCAGCGCCTGTTGCGCAACCTGATCGGCTTTTACGTCATCATCGAGGGCATCTTCTTCTACGTCGGCTTCGTGCAGATGCTCTCCTTCGGGCGGCGCAACAAGATGGTCGGCGCCTCCGAGCAGTTCCAGTACATCCTGCGCGACGAGTCCATGCACATGAATTTCGGCATTGACGTCATCAACCAGATCAAACTCGAAAACCCGCACCTATGGACGCCCGAATTCCGCGCAGAAATCGCGGCGCTGATCCGTCAGGCGGTGGAGCTGGAATACCGCTACGCCGTGGACACCATGCCGCGCGGCGTGCTGGGTTTGAACGCCGCCATGTTCAGCGACTATCTGCGCTTTGTCGCCAACCGCCGCTGCGCGCAGATTGGCTTGCCGGCGCAATACCCCGGCGCCACCAATCCGTTCCCGTGGATGAGCGAAATGCTGGATCTTAATAAAGAGAAAAACTTCTTCGAGACGCGCGTGATCGAATATCAAACAGGCGGGGCCTTGAATTGGGATTAAGGTGCGCGAAAAATGTGCATGTTGGCGCAACTATTGCACGGATATGTCCGCACCTTTTGGCAGCTCGTTGTCTTGAGCTGTTGTAGTCGCTGTAGCAGTAGTCATTAACATCAACTAAAAGGAAGGAGGTGATTATTATGCCAGTGAAGAAAGCAAAAAAGCCTGCTGCGAAAAAAACCACTGCTAAAAAGTCAGCAAAGGCGAAGAAAAAGTAAAGTAGTTGCCGGCTAGCAGGGTGTACAAGCACCCTGCTAGTACGGTATAGACGCCAGATGTCGTTTTGCCGCGACGTTGCACTTTCAACCCCATCCCCTGACATCTCAACAGTTTCTTGAGAACGCTCAAGTTTCTCCAAAGCAGGCCGTTATTACCCAACATGGATACCTTGATAAGGCATCCTGATGTGTTTGTTAAACCTGATAAAAGGAGATAACAATGCCTGTACGTAAAATGAAGAGCGCAATGAAAAAGAAACCCGCTGTGAAAAAGGCGAAAGCCAAGAAGAGGTAGGTCAGTACCCGGCCCGGGTGCACGCAGCGCGTTTACCCGGGCCGATCATCCTGTTTACGAGTCCGGTTTAAGAATATCCGCTTCCCCCTCCGAGCGCGCGACAATCACCGCGCCGCACATGTCGCCGAACACATTCACCGTGGTGCGGCACATATCCAGCAACCGGTCCACCGCCAGGATCAAACCGATACCCTCCGCGGGCAACCCCACCGCGCCCAAGATCACCACGATCGCCACCAGGCTCGCGGCGGGAATCCCGGCCACCCCGATCGAAGTGAACAGAGCCAACACCACCACCAGCGACTGAGTGGCGAGGTTCAGCTCCACACCGTAGGCCTGAGCGATGAACAGCACCGCGACACATTCGTACAAGGCCGTGCCGTCCATGTTGACGGTGGCGCCGAGCGGCGCCACGAAGCTGGAGACACGATTCGAGACGCGCGCGTTTTTTTCCAGACACTCCATGGTGAGCGGCAGGGTCGCCGATGAGGACGCGGTGGAGAAGGCGGTGAATAGCGCGGGCGCCATTGCACGGTAATGCGCCACCGGGCTGACCTGCCCCAGCCGCCGCAGTAGCAGCGGCAGCACGCCGAAAAAATGTATGGTGAGCCCGAGCAATACGGTGAAGAAAAACATCGCCAAGGGCTGGATGGCGGCGACGCCGGTGGCGGCGGCCACCTTGGCGACCAGGGCGAACACCCCCAGGGGGGCGAACTTCATCACCCAGTCGGTGATGTGCATCATTACCTCAAACACACCCTGCCAGAACGAGAGCAGCACCTCGCCATTACGCTTGGGTATCTGAGTAATAAAATAGCCGAACAACAGGCTGAAAAAAATCAGCCCCAACATCTCGCCCTCCACGGCGGCGGCCACTACGTTGGCCGGGATCATCCGTAAAAACAGATTGACCAGGTCCTGCGCGCCCTTGCCTTGCACCTGCTCCGTTACGGCGGCCGTATCCTCGCTGAGGCCGATCAGCGTCTTGGCGGGTTGTCCGTCCACCAGGCCGGGCGTGATGAGGTTGACCAGAGCGAGGCCCAGCAGCACGGTGATCAGCGTGGTGGAGAGAAAGTACGCCAGCGTCTTTATTCCGATGCGGCCGAAAACGCCAGCCGAGCCGATCGAGGCCATGCCGGTGATGAGAGAGGAAACGATCAGCGGCACGATGAGCATCTTGAGGGCGTTCAGAAACAGGTTGCCGATGAAGCCGTACACGCTATAAAAACTCACCCCGAGTACGCCGGTCTGTTTGCCGCTGAGAGAGCCGGCGATCAGCGCCAGAATCAACGCGACCAGTATCTGCCAGTGCGATTTTATTTTTGTCATGTGACGCCGTAGAATGGCTTCACGTACTGGCTTTTTTTACGGCCCCAAAAAACGACGAGATGAGATCCATGGGTAAGGGGAAAATGATGGTCGAGCTCCTTTCGCCGGCGATCTCGGTGAGTGTTTGCAGATAACGCAGTTGCAGGGCCTGTGGACTCAGGCTGATGAGTTGGCCCGCCTGGACCAGTTTCTCCGCGGCCTGCAATTCACCCTCGGCGTGGATCACCTTTGCGCGCCGTTCCCGTTCCGCCTCGGCCTGGCGAGCGATGGCGCGCACCATGGTGGGATCAATGTCCACATGTTTGATCTCCACGGTGGCGACCTTGATGCCCCAGGCGTCGGTGGCGGCGTCGAGAATCTTTTGAATATCGGCGTTGAGCTTGTCGCGTTCGGCCAGCATCTCGTCGAGCTCGTGTTTGCCCAATACCGAGCGCAAGGTGGTCTGCGCGAGCTGGCTGGTCGCCATGTAATAATCCTCCACCTGGATAATGGCGCGCGCCGCGTCAATCACGCGAAAGTAGACTACCGCGTTGACCTTGACCGAGACATTGTCACGCGAGATGACATCCTGCGCGGGGACATCCATGACGATGGTGCGCAGGTCCACCCTGACCATCTGCTGGATGCCGGGGATGATGATGACGAGTCCCGGTCCCTTGACCTTCCAGAACCGCCCCAGTTGAAACACCACGCCGCGCTGGTATTCGCGCAGGATGCGGAAGGAACTTACCAGCAGGGCAATGATGACGAGTATTAAAAATCCTGTCGGAATGGCCATGTCATCTCTCCAGTTTAAATTTCAGGACGAACGATCAGTGTAAGGTCCTCTCTAGCGATGACGCGCACCTTTTGACCGGTGCGCAAGGGAACATCGCTACGCGCCTGCCAATCCTCGCTGTGCACCCTGACGCGCACCACATTGTTATATGCCTCGATCACTTTGCCCAGGCTGCCGATCAGCTCTTCCGCGCCGCTCACCACCGGCCGCTGACGGGCCTTGAGCGCAAGATGGACTACCAGCGTTATAAACGCCGCGCTGACCAACGCCACGCCGGCAATCAACCATCGGTCTACCTGCAAGCCGGTAGTGTCAGTATCCCACAGCATCACCGATCCGATTACAAAGGCGATCACGCCGCTGATGCCGAGCACTCCAAAGCCGCCTACAAAGGCCTCGCTCACCATGAAGGCGATGCCCAGCACGATCAGCGCGAGGCCCGCATAGCTCACCGGCAAAACCTGAAAGGCATACAGGGCCAATAATAAACAGATGCCGCCGATCACCCCGGGCAGCACATAACCCGGGTTCCATAATTCGAAGAACAGGCCGTAGATGCCGAGCAGCATGAGGATGTAGGCCACGTTCGGGTCGGTGATGACGGCCAGCAAGCGGCTGCGCCAGTCGGGTTCTATAGTGATGACGGCAAGTCCGACGGTGCGCAAGGTGATCTCCGCCCCGAGGACATCGACCTTGCGCCCGTCGAGTTGGGCGAAGAGATCATTCATATCCTTCGCCAGCAGATCGGCGACGTTCTGCCGCACGGCTTCTTCGGCTGGCAAGCTCGCCGCCTCGCGCACCGCCTTCTCCGCCCATTCGACATTGCGGCCGCGCAGTTGCGCCAGGCTGCGGATGTAGGCGATGGCGTCATTCACCTGTTTTTGTTTGAGGGTGTCGCCGGTCTTCTCGCCGGACTGGTCTTTTTTATCCTTCTTGTCCTGACCTAAATCATCGGGATTGGGCGCGCCGCCGATCTGTACCGGCGTGGCCGCACCCAAGTTGGTGGCGGGCGCCATGGCGGCAATGTGACTGGCATAGAGGATGTAGGTGCCGGCGCTCGCGGCGCGCGCCCCGCCGGGCGCGACATAGGACACTACCGGCATTTTCGCCGCAATGATATCGGCAATAATCTTGCGCATGGCGGTGTCCAATCCACCCGGCGTGTTGATGCGCAAGATCACCAGCGCTGCATTCATGTCCGTGGCCTTTTGCAAACCGCGGTGTACGTAATCGCTGGTCGCCGGACCTATCGGGCCGTCTACTTCCAGCACTACCGCTTGGCCCGTTGCAGCACCGTCACCCCACAGCGGCTGAGTGACGAGTAACAGAACAGCCATCAGGCGTATGTATGACATAAGATGCCCCGGCCCAGTGTGGCGAGTGCTATGCGCACGAACAATCAAGGTTAAACCAGCATGTGCGCGCAGCGCACGCTAGAGCGTTTTTGGTACAACTATATACATAGAGGCGTCTCTAAAAATGCAAATTTCCGTCATTCCCGCGAAAGCGGGAATCCAGAAGTTACTGATTTAACATCCGTTTCTAAATAC
>JACXTT010007919.1_pt1 | contig 14860 bp, 18 predicted proteins | sample 9270951 | NCBI WGS metagenome assembly JACXTT01 (sample SAMN15532306, study PRJNA645909) | rock metagenome | isolation source: weathered quartz diorite | place: Puerto Rico | collected 2017-06-21
AAATCGCTCCCTTAAGTCGCTACAACAGATTCAATCCCCGTGGGGGCGCTTAGCTACGTGGGTGTACCGTGTGGATCTTAATCGCCGGGCCGTAGGTTCGACCCCTACACGGCCCACCAAATTTCCCAAGACTTTACACTCCTAACGCAACGGGTACCGGCCCCGAGCGGCCTAGTTTTGTACCCAGGGCCGGGAGGCGATCCAACAGCTCCACGCCATCGCGCAAGCTTTCCGGATAATGATGTGCATAGCGTTGCGTCATGACAGGCGATTTATGACCCAGTAGACGCTGGACCTTATAGATGTCGATCCCTCCTTGGACCAGACGCGTGGCGAAGGTATGCCGCAAATCGTGGAAATGAAAATCGGTAATCTCCGACTTGTTTAGGGCCAAACGAAACGAGCGGCGCAAATGGCCCCCCTCCAGCGGCGTGAAGGTCCGGCTACAGAAGACGAGGTCGATCTGTAACGACCGAATCTTATTCTTCTGCCGTAGAATCGAGAAGACTGTCTCATTGACAGGAATCGTGCGGCGTTCGCCATTCTTCGAGCGCAACACCGTCACCGTCCTCCGAGTGAAATCGACGCCTCTCCAACTCAGCTCCAAAATTTCACCCATGCGCATGCCCGTATGCAGCGCAAAGGTGACCAGATCATGAAGCCAGGGAGCGCAGCCCTTCAGCAGCCGTGCTTCCTCTTCCAGAGTGAGCCATCGATCTCGCCGGTTATTCTCACGCTCCATTGAGACCCGTGCAACGGGATTGTCTCGACACCATTCCCACTCCCGGACTGCCAGATTGAAGGCTTTCTTCAGAGTCGCGAGCTCCCGATTGATGGATGCTGGTTTCAAGCCCGCAGCATAGCGACGGGTCTTGTACTCGGCTATGACTTTGGGTGTGATGTCCACCAAAGGTCGTCCTCCGAAAAACGCCTTCAGACTCGTGCCATATGTCCGATAGTGGCGCGGCTGAGCTTTTCGCGAGGCATGCTCTAAGAGGAAACGTTCCATTAACTCATCAAAGGTTCGGGTCTTCTCCTCTTGCGTTTCGAACCATCGGCCCTCAATGAGCTGACTTTGCACCTTGCCCCAGATCGCCTCTGCCAGTCGCTTTTCGCCGGTTCCGGTCGAGCGCCGGACCTGCCGCCCTTGATACATGAATCTCATACACCAAACTTTTCCTCTCTTAACGAGCCCCATGCTGGTCCTCCTCCCGTGGTGGGCTCGCTATTGGTCTAGTTTCCCCGCGTGAAGTATAGACGGCGCGTTTGGCGTTCTCAATGAGGCGATCTACGTCCATAGCGGGCTTGGTGCGTGCGCATTTGACAGAGGCAGAGGCTCGTTCTCTAGTCATCTGACAATTCTGGAGCCATCGCTCAATCGCATCCGACTCAAATCGGAGGACGCCATTGATTTTAAGTGCGGGGATTTTCCCTTGAGCCGCCCAGGCATAAATGGTTTTGTCCTTAACTTGAAGCTGTGAAACCATGTCTTTGATCGTCAGGAGCATCGACACACCTTTATTATCAGTGTGCTAATCGCCAACGAGATCCAAGATGTCCAGCGAAGGCTGAAAATATTGTTCAGTGCTCAATAGCGTCAATTGGGAACAGGTGAGTTCACCATTTTCAGCCATAGTACTTAGCCTTTCTCTCCCTGATCCCCTTCTCAAGAATGTCTAACCCTTCCTCCGAAACACCTCTTGCATCTTGATAATTCAAATACCAATCAAGCGCCTCTTCAAAGTCCACCTTAGCTGGCCGTCCAGGCCGTTCAGGTTGCCGCACCGGAAGACCATTATTTTCCCAGGAATAGATAGTTGTTCTGTTCACACCGAAGAGTTTTGCAATTTGTTGCTTTGAAAAGGTCTTAAATAGTGTCATCGGCGTTGATGTTGTTTAACTGTCAACTGTCAACCTCGATTTGTACGCTATCACTAGTGAGGATCTGCGGCATTGCTTACCCTCATGTGAAACGTCTGTGGAAGGACCCAAGATTTAAAGGCTGACAAACACTTGATCGTCCTCCCTCATTCACTTGCTTAAGGAACAGCGTCACATCCTGCAGAATGATCCCAAGTCGCATTAACTGCAGTCGCTGCACATAGTCGGGCAACATCGGTAACCGTACTTGAAGCTCCAGTTCGGACAGTCGCTGAACTGTCGAAGCTGTGCGACATCGAACGAGCTCTCTTCTGTGGGCAGACTTCCTGGCCGGGATATATTCACTGACATAAAGCCTCGCTTTGTTTCTGCGTTGATCGCCTATCGTTGCAACTCCCCCTCTCTAAAGAGAGGGGGGTTGCAATCAACGATGACGTGCAACGGTCACTGTTGCAGGCAAGTCCTTTGTGAAACGCGAAGTTAGACAACCCTGCAGCGGTGCACCGATCTGCAACGATAAAAGCGCTGCAACGATGAGTTGCAACGATGGGGGTCATGCGGCATCGTTGCAGGCCAAACCCTTGTGGTGCTTCATTATTTTTGACTTTTGCAACGGTGCACCGATCTGCAACAGTTGATCTGCAACGATGGAGAGAAAAGATAGCGTTCATCGTGTCACGCATGTCCATTTGGTTTCTCGCCCAGTACCGATCGAATTCCATTTCAGAGTATTCTGGCGCGAGAGAGTGCTCTTGACGGTGGCTACCGGGGCGCCCAACGCATCTGCAATCTCTTTCGCCGTATAGAGCCCACCATCCTTCTCCATGAAGTTGCGGATGCGGCTCGCAATAGGAAGCCCCTTCTCCAGTTCCAGCGTCTGGCTCAAATCGCACGGCTCGTACGACATGGCCGTATTCGTCGAGTTTTGGCGCACCCGTAGGCCGATAGGCGCATGCAGTCGGCTCAGGTTCGATTTACGGTTGAACAGACCGAGCACCGACTCTTCGGCACCGACCTCCTGCTCCTTCTTCAGCTCCCAGGTAGAACGTGCGAAGTTCTTGTAAAAAACGGAGCCATAAATCCCGGCTTCCTGTTGCTGTTCGTTCGTCTTCGGAATATGGGCCAGCACAAGGGCTCCGCGATCGAGCATCCGCAAGGCACGAAACGCTTTAGTAGCGGCCTCCGCACTTGCATCCCCACACGTAGCAGCAGCCAGGCTATCGAGAATGATGAAGTCAATGCGCTCAAGCTGGACCAGTCTCAGCAGCATGGGCAGGACGTTCCACAGGGGCTCGTGATGGGTCTGATAGATGATCTCGGCGGATCTCAGACTAGGATGACAATTCGTAATGGCAGCGCGGCGTCGGGCGTGCACATCGAGTGTATCTTCGTAGTCCAAGAACAAGACTCGGCCACGCACAGCACTCAGACCAGCCACTGTTTCACCGGTTGAGACCAGAAGGCCAATCAAGAGGGCCAATGAGCTTTTCCCAAGCCCGCCGTCACCATAGAGAATCGTGACCTTGCGTTGAAAGACGAGGGGATTGAGCTGATAGCAGAGGGATTCAACCGGTGTCTCCGCGTTCAGCCGATGGGGCGGTTCGCCTTCACGATAGCGGCGTAACACCAGCACAGCTGTGGCCTCGATCAGTCTAGCCCAGTCGGGCAGTTTCAAGCGTTTATCGTATTCGTGTACCTTCTTCGCGACACGGCCTTTATCTCCGTTGAGGTTGACGCGCTGGCCTTCGCAGAGGGTCGTTTCTCCATCGATCACCGTGAACTCAGCCAGAATGCCTTGAGACTGGCGCGTGAGGTATTCGACGAGAAAACAAACGTTGCACTCGGGCCAGTACACGGAGAATCCATTTCCCAGATCAGCGAGCTCAGGCTCGGGACGGGACATTTAATCCTCCGCGTGGAATAGAGACGTTCGCCGTGCGCCCTACGACTGACTGCAGCGCCATGACTTCAGACCGAAGCTGGACAAGCTCGTCTCTCAATTCACCGACAAGGTCCAGAATATCGGTGCAGGCATCTGGCATCCGACAACCGTTTCTGAGGTACCTGTCAAACTCTCCATCATGCAGAGAGAGGAGCTGTTTAAGCGAGGGACGCCTAGGGTATCGGCGAGAATGGAAGCCCTTCCGGTATGGACGAGGTCGCGTCTCGGAAACGAATGTCTCTGACATCACATAGTCAGAGGTATCGGCTTGATGATCGTCAGGTGCCATTTGATACAAGTTCATTTCCGTCCTTGGCGTTAGGTAAAGAGCACCGTTCGATCGCCTGACGTACATCTGATTCTTTAAATCGACGAACGCCCAGTTTTGGACCGACGCGAATGCTGGGAATAAGCCCGGCATCGGCCATGCGATAGATGGTCGAGCGTGAGACCCCAAAGCTCGACGCTAATTTGCAAGCAGGCACCCAAACGTCTTGGCCTGAGGTGTGTGGCGTACTCATCGTGTGCAGGGTATACCCTCTGCGCATGATGCTGAGAAATGAGGTAATTATTGCGAGGAAGAAATACCCTACTGCTAGGCTAGACGAGACGTTTTAGACGCCTCAGACCTTCTCCATGCACGCACATAGTTCTTAGCGGATTCCATGCTTATACCGAGCTTTCCCCTTAACTGCATTGCAAGCCGATAGTTACTTTGTATTCGTTCAGGTTCGGACAAAGTGTTGAGGAACTGTTGAGCAATAACAGCTTTAGTGGCCTTCTTATTCTTGGCTGGATGGTGCCATGCAAATTCTAAGCTTTCCTTGATAAGCCTACTCAACGACGATGGGCGCAATCCTGGGAAAAGACGAATCCTCAGAACCAGCCACTTCGACCCTAATTGATCAATGATTAATGATCGTCGCCATAGCATTCTCGGAGATCCATCATAGCTCCCTGTTTGCATCGTGAACACACCATCTCTTAGTGTCGCTAGGTCATAGCGAGAATCGTTACTTCTCGAAATCACGGGATCGTTGGGAGCTGGTAGCGGTACACAACCGTCCCACGTCTTGATGACATATCGAAGCCAATCAAGATCGGTAATCCAGTATTTCCGAGCAATGGGAAGCAATCGTTCGTTCAGCCGTTGCTTGGCGCGGTGAATATCTTTCACGAAACCATTATGTCCAGCCAACTCAGCCAGATCCGATCCTTGGAGCTGCAGCTCTTGATTCGGCGATAATTCCATCTTGTTCCCTCCTCATAGGGCCTCGCGTGTGGAAGGACAAGCTGGAGCCGCGAGGACGACTCTATCACACCGGGGATCAGCCGGCGCTCAGCCCTTCGAAGTCTTCAGATGTTCTGTGGGTTGATGACCTTTGCCAATGATACGGGACATGACAGCAGGCATTCCATTCTCTGCACAGTATCAACCTACAGGACAAAACTGGATTAGCCCATCTTAGAGTAAGAGTTTGCCCTATTGGACTGGCGTATTTCTAAAGCGGTACCGAATGAAGTCAGAATTTACCGATGGGATCAAATGCAGCAATTGAATGAATTTAGCAGGCTTCTTCTTATTAGATAGTGCCCTCTTTCAAGATGGATACAGTTCCTCTATAACAACGGACCGGAAAGGTCAAATCCGCTATTGTACGTATATTGTTTAGCCCGTTTCTTAGATAAAGCAGATGATATAAAATCACCTTTCTGAAACCGATACACCTCATCGAGTGACTGGTATTGCACCGAGGCAATTTCTTGATGATGGGAATGTCAGATAGGGGACGTAAACACAATAATAATTTCCGTAGTGTTCCATGAAGAGACTAAGCCCGTCATGCCGATTAGAGGAAAAGAAGGGGAATGATCGCTGTAGCTTAGCAGGCAAGGACTTAGTTACCTTCGAGGCCATAGTAGATTCCTATGTTAAAGAATATCGGAAAAGTGAAAATGATCGATTAAATGCACTTCGCTCTCTCCATTCTATGAACGCTGCAATACATTGCTCCGTTTGGGATGGGAAAAATGGGCATCAGCGGATGGTGTCACGACACGCCCTAACCTTGATGGAAGACTCACTGCTCGAGAATAAAGCTAATTTGAAAGAGTATTCTTGCTTTTCCGCCTTATACAAAGTTCTTGCTGGCTTCAAGATTCATGGCATCGGTCACCTAGGACTGTATGACATAGCTTTAGCACTCGGCAGCTACATTGGGCTGGCTCCGGACAGAGTTTATCTGCATCGAGGGACACGAGAAGGGGCAAAGGCACTCGCACCACTCGGGCTTGTCAAGTATCGCGCAGAGACCATTGCGATGACCGATCTTCCTGCTCCCTTTAGAAGGCTATTACCCCGTGAAGCGGAAGACTGCCTTTGTATTTACAAGGACAAGATCAAAGCAGTTGTCGCCAAAATGATAACTGTTCACAATTAGCTAACTGAAGCCATCTGGACTTTGCTGTTCTGTACGTTGTTAACCAGTCACAAATTGGAAAGATTACAAATTTTATGTGTAATGTATGAGTCGAGTCTCGAAGCGCTGTCTTCGGATGCTTGGCATGAATGAAATAGAACCCTGAACCTAGTCAAATAGAGATTCCATGTTGCAACGATTACCATGGCCCATCTAAAGCGATCTATTCGCTTCCTCCAAAAGGCCGAATCTGCATTGCTATCATCAATAGAAGTCTATAACCGCCCAACATTCGCTTACCGGGAAGAGACGTTTGCCATATTAGCGTTGAACGCTTGGGAGCTTCTTTTGAAAGCAAAACTACTTGCGGAACAAGGAAACAAACCAAACTGTTTATACATACTAGAGAAAAGGACTACTAAAAGCGGTCAACAATCTAAACAACTTTACATCAAGAGGAACCGTTCAGGAACTGCATTGACGCATAGTCTCTGGAAAACGATTTCTGAACTTGAGAATAAAACGGAGATCAGAGTAGACGACGCCATTAAAGCCAATTTGGAGGCTTTAACTGAGATTCGCGATAATGCCGTACATTTTGTAGTCGCCAGTCCACAATTGGGAAAGCAGGTCCTGGAGGTAGGTACTGCTGCAGTAAGAAATTTTGTTGAGCTTTCCCGCCTCTGGTTTCAGCACGATCTTTCTGGACGGCATTTCTTTTTAATGCCAATTGGTTTTGTTGATGCCCCGCATTCTGTTACCGCCATCGATCTTTCAAAAGATGAGTCGAGGCTCATTGCATATCTCGCTCAACTTACTAGTAAGTCTGCTCAAGGCTCCAGTGGCCCATTCAATGTGAGTCTTGAAGTCAACCTATCCTTCAAAAAAAGTAAGGCTGCCAGTGCACTGGCTATGGCGATCTCTAATGATCCTGCTGCACCTCAGGTAACGTTAGCTGAAGAGGACTTTAAAAAGATTTACAAATGGACATACAAGCAGTTGGTTGACCAGCTAAAGAAGAGATACGTGGATTTTAAACCCAACGACAAATTTATCGGGATCAGAAAGCCGTTAATGGCGGAATTCAAATATGTCAAACCACGATATCTCGATCCAGATAATCCCAAAAGTAGCAGAAAGGATTTTTATAATCCAAATATCCTTTCCGAGTTCGACAAATACTACACCAGAAAGGCGACCACACCGGCGACCTACGAGGTCTAGCATTAGCGATTCAGATGTGTGGCGATATGATTTATCTCCTAGGGGTGGATCATCAAATTCAGCACGATGGTGGTTCCATGGTCCTTGGACGGCGGCAAGCCATTTACGCTTTCTCCAATTTCATTGAGGCGAAAGCAAAAGAATTACGCATCACGCTGTTTGCCGAAGAGCTTAGTGAAGATGTGTTGGAAATGTGGCGAGCGAGGAAAGCGACGGTTCGATCAATAGCCATTCATCTTGGCCTAAGACATCTTTACTGCGATCCAACACGACACCAAAGACGGGAGCTAGGTATTCACAAAGATCGAGACTTACGAGAGGAATATTGGCTGACTTGCTTGAATGATTATCTATATACAGAAATAATCCTGTTCGTTTGTGGAGCGGATCATCTGGACACTTTTCACGACAAGCTGACTCGAAAACAGTTGCAAGTCCTTATTCTCCCAGAACGGTTCGGGATCGGATTGCCTCTGCTCAGCATCTCTTTACACGATGAAGAAATAATTGAAGAGCATAAGCAATAACGTTTTCCGGTTTTCATCAACAAAGAGCAAGTCAGCTTCGAGCTCAAAAAACCCTAGCGTCTTTTGGGCAATCGGTTTGTTTGACTTGTTAGGAGTTTTTCTGAACCATCGTGATGGATCAAAATTAAATCAATCTTGCACGGAGCTATGACAAAACATAAATCGGCAAGGCTTTCCAAACAGTGGTTAGCCCAACTCCGTGCCATAAGTGCGACAAAGTTTCGCCTCAAGTTACTGGGAAGAAGATGGGATATCTTGTTCCCTTTGAGACCGAGGTCAAACAAGCCTTTGATCCATCATTGGACTACTCCAAGTGGCCACTTCCGCAGAGCAACGCTCAGGGACCTTTCGACGGGGGAAGAACGCGAATTTATTATTTACTTCGGCCCATGGTCAGGGAGGAAACGATCTCCTTATGTCGCAATTCTTGATCAAAGAAAGCCTGTCCTTGAAGTCCCAATTAACACAAATACCTGCCTTCTCACTCACTCTCTCTCTTTCTTTTCCCGGAATAACAAGTTCAAAACCTAGCAAACTCCATAGGCGAGCCATTAACCTTGCCAAACAATCGGGGCTAATCGTACATGAGGAGAAAATAGTTTTGTCGCACCAACCTGTCACACGTCCTCTGAGGAGGCGTCATGCCGGTAGTCTTCTCCGAAACATCATCGTTGCCGCCTACACGAAGGAATATGTAAAACCTAAATCTCCATTCCGTAGCTGGATCACTCATGAACTTCTCCAGTTCAAATTTAAGAATCTAACCGGGGGAACCACAGGAAAGAAAAGTATAGAAATTGACCTTGAGAAGCGATATGGAAGCCTTAAAGAGCATGAGCGACTCATCCATTTTCTAAAAGGTAAATTGATCGGAGCTGACTACAAAATTGTAAAGTATAGATTTCAGAATGCAGATGTTGATCTACCTGCCGAGAAACGCCGTACTTTTTATATCTTTGAAGCCAAGGCATGGAGTAAGAAACACGTAATACAAGCAGCTCGCCACGCGTATGGTCAGCTTCTTTGGTATATGTGGAACATATCCAAGCGAGCACATAGCCGAGTTATAGGCTGCGTAGCGTTCAATATACCGCCTAGTTTAGAGGTGATTACTTTTCTTGAGCAAAGCAACGGCATGTGCGTCGTTTGGAAGTCGGGATCTTCATTAAATGGTGGGCCGAAAACGAAAAAGGTCTTAAAGGAACTTTTCTAACGAATTTAGAGAGCGCGTGAACAGGCTGGCTCTAGATCAGTTCTTTTTGGTTAGGTACATTTTGTATCGGAATTTGCTGAAATGCTTTACTTATGTCCAAGCGAATGAGAGGAGGTTTTTGATCCGAGGGCCATTCCTCACTTTGCACTTCTGAATTTGATACTTCCTCCCATTCCTCAACTCGCACTCTACAACAGCGGCACATGTTCCTTTTCCGAATACATCATATGAAATGCCAACATATGCAATCTCATATGTATTCAAGCCCAAGCTTCGGACCTTCGTCTGAGCACGATTTGAAGAAATAGCCTTCAATTTCGTACACTCCCACCCACAGCCGTCGGCAGTAGTGGTTAACTCCAATGCATAATTCTAGACTGCGCAATGAGCCCCCTCGCATAGACATGAGCCTTCATATAAGGGAAGGTACCCACTTAACCAAGACATCCCTTTCTAAAGTCACTTATGAACAAGTTCCGCCTCGTACTCAACCTTTTATCAAGTGGGCGGGCGGCAAGAGATGGTTGGCAGGTACACTTGCGGTCTTGTTTCAAGATGTGTACGGACGGTACATCGAACCATTCGTGGGTAGTGGCGCTTGCTTTTTTTCATCTGGTGCATCAAGAAATGCTGCTATTCTGTCCGATACAAATGCCGAACTAATTGCAACATATGTTGCTGTTCGGGATTACAGCGAACCTCTTATTCGTCGCTTATCTTCTCTTGAGATTAACAGGACAACCTTCGAAACCATCCGCCAAATGAGACCTTGGACACATGTTGGGCGTGGTACAAGATTCATTTACCTAAATAAGACAGCTTTCAATGGTCTGTATAGGGTAAACCGCCATGGGAAATTCAATGTCCCTTTTGGATGTAAGTCAACCACCAAGCTTTGTGATCCTGATCTCATTCGAGCATGTTCCAAACGTCTAGCAGCTGCGGAATTATTAACATGTGACTTCGAAGATGCATTAGCTAATACTCAGCTTGATGATCTCGTCTATCTTGATCCACCTTATACTGTCAAACACAATACAAATAACTTTCGCCGATACAATAAGCGCATTTTCTCCTGGAATGACCAGATTAGATTGGCCAGCCAGGCAATCATGTTGGCAAAACGTGGGGTGAGGGTGCTAATCACGAATGCACTTCATCGCCATGTAATGGATTTGTACCCCAAAACTGTCTTTGCCTCCTTTTCCTTAACCAGACCAACGAATATGGCGGCGAGTATCGAGAATCGTGGATCCTGCGAAGAGCTCCTTCTCGTCTCTAGTAGTTTCGGCTACACCACTCGAAGATTGAAATCACTACTATCATGTGCTTCAAGCGACAGAGCTCCTCGGATAATAAAAGGCGTTCCTGACTAAGCTATGCCTAGTGAATTTCTCATTGTGGCGGAAAAGGTATTCCGGTTGATCTGTAAACCATTAACACCTTCACAAATCGTATCTATTGCAGTGCGAGAAAGCCTTTTCTCTGATAAGCGCTCGGGCAAAACTCCAGCACAAACCATGAAGTCGAAACTCAGTGTCCACATCCGACGCTTTAAGGCAGAATCCCCTTTTATCAGGACCGCACCGGGCAGGTTCTATCTTCGTGACCTGATCCAAGAAGGCGATAAGGTATATGAGGCACCTCCTCTTACCAAGCCCAAATCCACGGAGAAAGTTTTAGTTGTCCCCGGCAATATCCTAGACCAAAGCTTTCGCTTCCAGGGGATTACGATGAACTGGAAGAAATTCTATCGCACCATTCTAAATCCCAGAACATGCTCCTATCTTGACCGCATGACAGCCGAGACCGATGACACGCAGAAACAGATCCTTACTTATGTAATGGTTACGCGCAAAGGCAGTGTACTCGCGTACAAGCGAGGGAACTTTAGTAGGGTCGAGGATTTTCTTCGTGGATCACACTGCATTGGCTTTGGCGGTCATGTAACGATACAAGATCGTGATCTTTTCTCGATTGGTGATATGGGGCTCCGCCGAAGCGCTGTACGAGAATTATTGGAAGAACTGAACTTGCCAGATCGAGATCAGCGCCGATTGCAAGCCGGAGAAGGACTCTTCATCGTCGGAGCACTAAATGACGATTCTTCAACAGTCGGTCAGCGTCACTTTGCGTTCCTTTTCAGATATGAAGTAAGCAATGATCCAGCCTGGAAACAACCGACCCGCGGAGAGAAATCCATTACGCAACTTAGGTGGTTAAACAGAGTGCGCGGGCCGGTCCCAATTTGGGACTTTGAGTATTGGTCGCAGTTGTGTCTTCGCCACTATCATGCCCCTCTAGCGACGTCTGCACCTACTTACCGAATAACTCGACGGTGGCACGCACCTGCCAGACACATTGTCTGCGTGGTCGGAATGGTCGGCTCAGGAAAATCAGAAGCTACACGTGTTTTATGTGAGGACTTTGGCTATGAAGAGATTAATAGCGGTAAGGTTCTCGCTGAACTTCTTCACATTCCCCCGGTCCCCAAAATGTCGAGAGACCTTTTTCAGACAAAGGCGCATAGGTTCATTTCAGATGCGAAGGGGCCTGGTGTATTGGCCAGAGCTTTATGGAAAGAGATTGAGATAAGCGGAGCATCTAGAGCTCTCGTCGATGGGATCCGTCAGCCTCAGACTTTGAACGAGCTTAGGAATTGTGCAGGTAATACACCGATAAAAGTGATATTCGTCCAAACACCACCTGACATCTGCTACAAATTTTACAAAGAGCGAGAGTCGAGGGATATTTCAATTTTTGAATTTCTAAGAATTCAGAATGCTCCCGTTGAAACACAGGTGCGTGACATGATCGGTTTGAGCGATGCTGTTCTGTATAACTGGACAGGACGCCATGAATATCGCTCAGCGGCTGGAAGCATCATGAGGGAGTTCGGAATACCTCGCAAAAGAAGATAACCAAGGTATGCAATAGATGAACGGCGGTTACGATGATGGTTATCGATCATGTCCTTGTTTTTGGGGGAAAGATCCCGGCAGCCTTCTAATTCGACTTAAATCCTATCACTGGTCATTCACCGATAAGATGGTGTTGGATGCCGGATGCGGAGAAGGAAAGAACGCCAGCTTCTTAGCAGCAGAAGGTGCAAAAGTTCATGCTATAGATGTATCCCAACTAGCTATCAAGAATGCACGGAGTGCCATGCCCGCCAATCGCTCCATAAGCTGGGTTATAGCTGACATATCCACTCTTTCTCTTCCACTCAATTATTACGATGGTATCGTGGCATATGGTCTGCTGCATTGCCTAAATACCCCTGAGCAGATAAAATCCACCGTCAAACAATTGCAAGATGCCACGCGTGTGGGAGGATGGCATGTACTTTGCGCTTTCAACATCGGTCATCATGATATGCGTGCGCACCCTGGTTTTCGGCCAACTCTTTTGAGTCATTCGACATATCTATCATTCTATTCTGAATGGGAAATTGAGTTTGCAACGAACGAACAATTATACGAGACGCATCCGAACAACAATCTTCCACACTCTCATTCCTTAACACGACTTATTGCACGAAAAGGCACTGCCGGTGATCTGTCCCCCTGAACTGCGCAAGCATTATCGAGACGGAAGGCTCATTCCATTTGTGGGGGCAGGGGTTTCAATGTCTGTTCAATGGCAGAAGAATGGAGCGAAGACTAGTGGGCCTTCGTGGGCTGAATTAGTCGAGCAAGCGACAAAGCTCCTCGGCTTTTCAGAGCCATACCTTGCTCGTGTAAGAGGGACGGATCTTCAGATACTCGAATATTTCAAGCGTAAGCATGCCGGTCAAACAGCGAAATTGACGAATTGGCTGTCGCAGCTGATGAATCCACCTGACAACGACCTGAAGGCCTCTAGCATCCACCGGGAATTAGCAGGACTTGAAAAGTGCAATCTGTTTTATACGACAAATTTTGACAACTTTTTAGAGAGGGCTTTTCAGCTACACAACCGAATTCCTAAGGTAGTGGCAGTCGAAGCGCAAATGGGTGGTGGGCACACCAAATGTGAAATTATAAAATTCCACGGAGATTTGGATCATCCAGACCAAATTGTCCTAACAGAATCGGACTATGAAAAAAGAATCTCTCTGGCAACCGCAATGGATCATCGTTTACGTGCAGACTTACTAGGACATGTCATCCTATTCCTCGGCTATAGTTTCCGGGATCCCAATGTCTCATATCTTTTTAGATTATTCATAGATTCCTTCGGGGACAAGCCTGGGTCACTTCCTGGCCGGAGAGCATTCATTGCGGTGCCTGAACCATCAGACTTTGAGCTTGAATTATTCGACGCGCGGAGAATCCAAGTGATACCGGTTAGGGAACATCAACAAACTGAGGATATCACGACCTTGTTGACAGAGATGCGAGGTGATTGATGGGAAAAAATAGAATTACCGTCAACTATGTAACCTCCAGTGAATTTAAAATGGAGGAGAATAGGGTTTTCGTCGAGCATTGCCTTCTTCCGGATGGCTCCAAGGTTTCTGAACATTTCGTTTTTCAGTTTAGAAAGCTTCCGATTCGGGAGATTCTTGAAGTGGACCTAGTCGTCATGGTTCAAGCTGAAGTTGCAACCGCGTACAGTCAAATAAAGGTGCCTTGTATCGTTGAGCACGCGGGACTTGTTTTTCATGATTACAAAGAGCGTTCATACCCTGGGGGGCTAACTAAACCGATGTGGGATACGCTTAAGGAACGCTTTTTGGAAGAAACTAACTCTGCCGGGAGACAAGTGGTCGCTCGTGCAGCAATTGCATATTGCGACGGAAAAAACATACGGACTTTCGTAGGAGAAACCGAAGGTAAACTAGCGAATGCCCCCAAAGGAGCACGTGAGTTCTATTGGGATACTGTTTTTGTGCCAAATGACCCAGACGCAGGTGGGAGAACATATGCTGAAATCGTAGAGACACGAGAACTCGGGTTAGAGTACAAGGTTGCTAAGCTTTCTCAATCATCGAGAGCGATGTTGAAGTTTCTCAACTTTCTGCTTGAGAATCCAACATCTGATCTGTGGCGATAAATTAATCAGTGAGGCCCTGAAAGCAATATTACAGGCCAGGCCGCTGTAAAATAAACTTCTCAGGCGAAGGGCCTTCCCTTCCCCTTTCGCAACCCCTTATCCCAACGAGCACCACGCTACTAGGATTTTCACATCGATTTGAAAGCGAAGTTGTTTGTTCCCCATGGAAAATCCCATTGTGGACACCATCGCAGACTGCCTTCAATTACCACTCTCGTTGCCGACGGCAACAACCGGAGTGGTTGTCGGTTGCCAGGCGCGGATCAAATACTGTATCGAGCGCAACATCATGACGTTTGATCGATCCTAGACCTTGAAAAAAAGTGATCCTCGAGACCACTCAAGTGGTACCGATTGTGTGACCAGAATTGGCCAGATAATAGAGGAGAGGCCTGAAACAAATAGAATTAATCTCAACCCTCAAACGCATGAGAATTACTGAGAAAATGGGGAAACCATTGTTGAATAGCGAGCTTGTAAAATTTGGTCTTTTGTCTCTCTTAATCAGCGGGCCGTAGGTTCGACCCCTACACGGCCCACCAAACCGCACCTCGTGTGGGCCGCGCGTTATTTATGGTCGTAACATAATGTGTTGCGCGTGGACCTCCCCCCTCCA
>JACXTT010007920.1_pt1 | contig 14856 bp, 14 predicted proteins | sample 9270951 | NCBI WGS metagenome assembly JACXTT01 (sample SAMN15532306, study PRJNA645909) | rock metagenome | isolation source: weathered quartz diorite | place: Puerto Rico | collected 2017-06-21
TTCTGGTTCGAGAGCGCCTTGAGCGGAGTCGTGTACGCTAGGCGGCGGCCGGCGGCCAGGGCGGCGTGGATGGCGAACTCGGCGACCAGGGTCTTGCCGGCGCCGGTGGGCGCCGAGACGATGACCGACTGGCCGGCTTCGATGGCGCGGATGGCTTCGACCTGAAAGTCGTCGAGCGGAAACGAATAACGCGAGCGGAATCGCTCGAGCAGCGCCATCTCGTGACACAGTAACACGGGGCGTCACGGGGCTCGCGGAAGGAGAGAACAGCGTGATCGTCTTTCACATCGCCTTGACGGCGGCCGACGACTATCTGACCCGCCGCGAGGGGCACCGCCGTGAGCACATCGAGCGCCTGCAGGGGCTGCGCGCCAACAACATCCTGATCGGCGGCGGCCCCTCGGCCGACCTGCGCACCGCCGATCTCTTCTATCGCCTGCAGCAGCCGGCGCAGCTCCAGTACGCGATCGAGGAAGATCCGTACTGGACGGGCGGCGTGTGGACGCGCTACGAGCCCCGGAGCTTCAGCCAGTTCGTCGAGCCCTGGGAGATGGCGCCCGTCGTGCTCGACGGCACGCGCAAGGTCACGATCGTCGAGGGCCCGACCGCCCAGCACGACATGGCCCAGTTCGCGCTGATCGAGATGCGAGGCGCGGGCCGGCTGGCGTTCGGCGGCTTCTTCGAGGACGGCGGCACCCTGGCCATCGTGAAGACGGCCGACCCGGCCGAGGCCGTCGGCTGGTTCACCGAGACCGGCTTCTGGAAGCCGGACGCGCTCACGACGCGCCCGTGGCTGCACGTCCTGTGAGCGGGCCCATCGTCGGCCTGGTCACCATCGGCCAGTCGCCGCGGGTCGACGTCGTGCCCGACATGGAGGCGATCCTCGGGCCCGCGGTGACGGTTCGCGAGCGCGGGGCGCTCGACGGCCTGGGCCGGGCCGAGATCGCGGCGCTGGCGCCCGGGCCTCGTGACGACATCCTCGTCACGCGGCTGTCCGACGGCACTCCGGTGTTCGTCGCCAAGCGCCACGTCGTCGCGCGCGTCCAGGCGGCGATCGGTGAGCTCGAGCGGGACGGCACGACGATGACCGCGCTCCTCTGCACCGGCGCGTTCCCGGCGCTCGAGGCTTCGCGCCTGCTCGTCCTGCCCAACCAGGTGCTCCTCGGCGTGCTCCGGGCGCTCCGCTGGCCGGGCCGGCTTGGTATCGTCACGCCGTCCGTGCCGCACGTGCCGCAGACCGAGGCGCGCTGGCGCGCCGACGGATTCGATCCGGTGGTCGTCCCGCTCTCGCCTTACGAAGAAGAGAGCCCGGCCGAGCTCGAGCGCGTCGCCGGTGTGCTTCGCGGGGCGCGCGCCGGCCTGGTCGCGCTGGACTGCATGGGGTTCAGACGCAAGACGCGCGACGAGCTCCAGCGGCTCGCGGGCGCGCCCGTGCTGCTCGCCAACCTCCTGGTCGCCCGCGTCGTGGCCGAGGCCTGCGGCGTCTAGCCCGCGCCGTCACCCGCGGCTCTGCGGGTCGCCGACGATCGCCAGGGCCAGCACGAGCGCCGGTAAGGCGTTTGCATCGTGATGGCGGGAGGATAACATACGCTCCCGATGGCTCTCCGCCCCGTCTCCGCGGCCGAGATCGAGTCGCTGGCCATCGGCGCCTGGATCCTCGGCACCGGTGGCGGCGGCAGCCCCTACCTGGCGCTCCTGAACATGCGCAAGCTCTACCGCCAGGGCACTGTCGTCTCCCTGCTCGACCCGATGGACCTGGCCGACGACGCGCGCGTGGCCGTCGTCTCGAACATGGGGGCACCGCTGGTCGGTCAGGAGCGGCTGACCGACCCGCGCACGATCGCGCACGCGGTGCGGATGATGGAGGAGTACCGCGGCTGCCGCTTCGACGCGGTGATGTCCCTCGAGATCGGCGGCGGCAACTCGCTCCAGCCGTTCATGGCGGCCGCCGAGCTCGGCCTGCCCGTCGTCGACGCCGACTGCATGGGCCGCGCCTTCCCCGAGGCCCAGATGACGAGCTTCGCGATCCATGACCTGACGATGTACCCCCTCACTCTCGCCGACGTGCGGGACAACGCGGTCGTCGTCGCGCGGGCGGCGTCGTGGAAGTGGATGGAGCGGCTCTCGCGCAAGGCTTGCGTCGAGGTCGGCTCGGTCGCGTCGACCTGCAAGGCGCCCCGCACCGGGAAGGAAGTCAGGGAGTGCGGCATTCTCTACTCGACGAGCAAGGCGATCCGCCTCGGCGAGACCGTGCAGGACGCCCGGCGCCGTCACCGGGATCCCGTCCAGGCGCTGATCGACGCCGAGCGCGGCCGGCTACTCTTCCGCGGCAAGATCCGCGACGTGGCCCGCCGGACCACCGAGGGCTTCCTGCGCGGCACCGCGAAGCTCGACGGGCTCGACGATTTCCGCGGCTCGAGCTTCGAGCTCGCCTTCCAGAACGAGTTCGCGGTGGGCTGGCTCGACGGCAAGCCCCGCGTGATGACGCCCGATCTCATCTGCGTGCTGGACAGCGTCTCGGGCGACGCGATCGGTACGGAGACCTTGCGCTACGGCCAGCGGGTCAGCGTGATCGCGCTCCCGGCGCCGCCGGTGCTGCTGACGCCGAAGGGGCTCGAGCACGTCGGGCCCCGCGCCTTCGGCTACGACCTCGAGTTCCGGAGCGTGTTCGCGTGAAGCGCGGCGCATCGTGAAGCGGCGGATCGGCATCGACGTCGGCGGCACGAACACGGATGCCGTCCTGCTCGAGGACACGCGGGTGGTTCACGCGGTCAAGACGCCGACGACCCGGGACGTGACCTCGGGGGTCACCGAGGCGCTGCGCGCGCTCCTGCAGGCCGGAGCGCCGGCGGCGGTCGACGCGGTGATGATCGGGACCACCCACTTCACCAACGCCGTGGTCCAGCGGCGCGATCTCACCCGGGTCGCCGCGATCCGTATCGGCCTGCCCTCGGGCGCGTCGCTCGAGCCCTTCATCGACTGGCCGGAGGACCTGGCGGCGCTGGTGCGCGGCGAGGTCGTCATGCTCGAGGGCGGCCACGAGTTCGACGGCCGCCCCCTGGTGCCGCTCGACACCGCCGGCATGCGTGCTGCCGCGCGGCGCATTCGCGCGGCCGGCCTGACGTCGGTCGGCATCGCGTCGGTCTTCTCGCCGCTCAACGCCGCCTGCGAGCTCGACGCCGCGGCGATCGTGCGTGAGGAGTGCCCCGACGTCGCCGTGACCATGTCGCATCAGCTCGGCCGCATCGGGCTCCTCGAGCGCGAGAACGCGACCCTGCTCAACGCGGCGCTCGTCGGCCTGGCCCGCACGACCACCCGGGCATTCAGCGACGCGCTGGCCGCCAGCGGCATCACCGCGCCGCTCTACCTGACGCAGAACGACGGCACCGTCATGCTCGCGTCGTTCGCCGAGGCGTTCCCGGTCTACGGCTTCGCGTCGGGCCCGACGAACAGCATGCGCGGCGCCGCGTTCCTGTCCAAGCTCACCGACGCGCTCGTGATCGACGTCGGCGGGACCACCACCGACATCGGCAGCTTGCGCCACGGCTTTCCCCGCGAGGCCAACAACGTCGTCGAGATCGGCGGCGTGAGGACGCTCTTCCGCATGCCGGACCTGCTCTCGATGGGCCTCGGCGGCGGCTCGCTCGTGGCGCGATCTCCCCTCTCGGTCGGCCCGCGCAGCGTCGGCTATCGCCTGGTCGAGGAAGGGCTCGTGTTCGGCGGCAACGAGCTCACGGCCACCGATGTCGCCGTCGCCGGTGGATTGATCGACCTCGGCGACCGGCGTCGAGTGGCCTCCCTGCCGGCCGATCTCGTGAAGGGCGCGATCGCGCGAATGCACGCGATGATCGCGGAAGCCGTGGACCGGATGAAGACCGACGCGGGCGACGAGCCGCTGATCGCCGTCGGTGGCGCATGCTTCCTGGTCCCCGAGCGGATCGCCGGCATCTCCGAGGTGATCCACGTCGAGCACCAGGCGGTCGCGAACGCCGTCGGCGCGGCGATCGCCCAGGTCAGCGGCGAGATCGACCGGATCTTTCAGGATCTGCCGCGGGAGGAAGCCATCACACGGGCGCGCCAGCTGGCAGAGGCCCAGGCCGCGAGCGCCGGCGCCGATCCGCGGACCTTGTCGACGGTCGAGGTCGAGGACCTGCCGCTGGCCTACCTGCCCGGAAACTCGCTGCGCGTCCGCGTGCGGGTCGTGGGAGAGATCGGCTAGCTACTCGACGCCGGCGAGCGCCAGCACGCGACGCATGCGCGCCGTGGCGACGTCGGGATCGCGCAGGAGCCCGGCCCGATCCATCAGCGTGAACTGGTCGGCCAGGTGCACGACCGAGCGCGCGCTCTCCTGGCCGCCGACCATCCTGAAGTGCGACTGGTGGCCGTTCAGGTAGGCGGCGAAGACCACGCCCGTCTTGTAGAAGCGCGTGGGCGCGCCGAAGACGTGGCGCGAGAGCGTGAGGGTCGGCGCCAGCACGTCCGCGTACCGGTCGAGGTCGCCCCGGTCGAGCGCCTTGAGCGCGGCCGAGGCGGCCGGCGCGATCACGTCGAAGATGCCGAGCAGCGCGTCCGAGTGGCGGTCGACGTCGCCGCGGATCGTCGTGGGATAGTCGAAGTCGTCGCCGGTGTACATCCGGACGTTGGCCGGGAAGCGCTTGCGCATCGCGACCTCGCGCGCCTGGTCGAGGAGCGAGATCTTCACGCCGTCGATGCGCGAGGCGTGCTCCTTCACGATCGTCAGCAAGGTCTCCGTGGCCTGATCGAGATCGCCCGAGCCCCAGTAGCCCTCGAGCGCCGGGTCGAACATGTCGCCGAGCCAGTGGATGATCACCGGCTCGCGCACCTGCGAGAGGATGCGCCCGTACACCTTCAGGTAGTCGCCGGGCTCCTTGGCGCACGCCGCCAGCGCGCGGCTGGCCATCAGGATGATCCGGCCGCCGCAGCCCTCGATCCACGCACACTGCTCTTCGTACGCCGCCTCGACATCGGCGATGGTCACGCGCGGCCCGGGCTCGAGGTGGTCGGTGCCGGCGCCCGACGCCAGCACGGCGCCCGGCACCGTCTTGGCCTCGGCGACCGTGCGGCGGATCAGCTCCTTCGCGGTGCGCCAGTCGAAGCCCATGCCGCGCTGTGAGGTGTCCATCGCCTCCGCGACGGCCAGGCCGAGCGACCAGATGTGATGGCGATAGCGCAGGGTCGCATCCCAGTCGAGCGCCACCTCGAGCGTCGGATTGACCGGCGCCAGCGGATCGGCGACGACGTGCACCGCCGCCATGCCGATGCGGCTCTTGATCGGGCCCTCCGGCGCCGAGACCGGCGCGCGGCCGGTGAGCGTGTACGCTACCACGAGCCCGTCGCGGCGCGGGAGCTTGAGGGTAGTGGGCATCGCGCACTTATTTTACTCCACGGTCGCCTGATTGACAGGCTCGGACCGGGTTCTGTATCGTTAGCGCACCTTTCACGGGGTTCCCTCCGAAGGAGGTCGGCATGGCGTCCAAGGCGAACGATCGCAATCGCACGAAGTTCCTGCTCGACGAGAAGGACATCCCGACGAAGTGGTACAACATCCAGGCCGACCTCAAGACGCCGGCGCCGCCGGTGCTCCACCCCGGCACGAAGCAGCCGATCGGACCGCAAGACCTGGCGCCGCTCTTCCCGATGGAGCTGATCAAGCAGGAGGTCAGCCGCGAGCGCTGGCTCGAGATCCCCGACGAGGTGCGCGACGTCTATCGCCTGTGGCGCCCGTCGCCGCTCTACCGCGCGCGCCGGCTGGAAAAGGCGCTCGGCACGCCCGCGCACATCTACTACAAGTACGAGGGCGTGAGCCCGGCCGGCAGCCACAAGCCGAACACGGCGATCGCGCAGGCGTACTACAACAAGAAAGAAAAAGTCACCCGGCTCAGCACCGAGACCGGCGCGGGCCAGTGGGGCTCCGCGCTGGCGCTCGCCTGCCAGATGTTCGGCCTGCAGTGCAAGGTCTACATGGTGAAGGTGTCCTACCAGCAGAAGCCGTATCGCCGGATCATGATGGAGACCTGGGGCGCGCAGGTCGTGGCGAGCCCGAGCCCCGACACGCCGGCCGGCAAGAAAGTCCTCGAGCAGGATCCGAATTCACCGGGCTCGCTCGGCATCGCGATCAGCGAGGCCGTCGAGGACGCGGCGATGCGCGACGACACGAAGTACTCGCTCGGCAGCGTGCTGAACCACGTCCTGATGCACCAGACGGTCATCGGGCAGGAAGCGAAGAAGCAGCTCGAGAAGGCCGACGACGCGGCCGACATCGTCATCGGCTGCGCCGGCGGCGGCTCGAACTTCGCCGGTCTCTCCTTCCCGTTCGCGGCCGACAAGCTCACCGGCAAGAACAAGAAGGTACGGATCATCGCCGTGGAGCCGTCGGCGTGCCCGAGCCTCACCAAGGGCAAGTACGTCTACGACTTCGGTGACACCGTCGGGCTCACGCCGCTGGTGAAGATGCACACGCTCGGCCACACGTTCATCCCGGCGCCGCTGCACGCCGGCGGTCTGCGGTACCACGGCATGGCGCCGCTGGTGTGCAAGCTCTACGACGAGGGCGTGGTCGAGGCGCAGGCCGTCCCGCAGCTCGCGACGTTCGAGGCGGCTCTTCAGTTCGCGCGCACCGAGGGCATCATCCCGGCGCCCGAGTCGGCCCACGCCATCCGCGTGGCGATCGACGAGGCGCAGCGCGCCAAGCGCGACGGCAAGCGCCGCACGATCCTCTTCAACCTGTCGGGCCACGGCCACTTCGACCTGGGCGCCTACGAGGCGCACCTGGCCGGCAAGCTCCAGGACTACGAGTACCCGGCCCCGAAGGTCGAAGAAGCGCTCAAGAGCGTGCCGAAGGTGTGATCGCCGTACGCCGCCTGCGGCTCGGGGCGGCGTACGTCTTACTCCTCTACCTGACGCTTCACTTCACCAACCACGCGCTCGGCCTCGTCTCGCTCGAGGCGATGGAGACCGGGCGCTGGTGGTTCCTCGCGCTGTGGCGCAGCTGGCCAGGCACCGTCGCGCTGTACGGCGCCATCGCCGTGCATGGGCTCTTGGCATTGTGGCTCCTGTACGACCGCCGCACGCTGCGCATGCCGGCGTGGGAGGCGACGCAGTACGCGCTCGGCCTCGTCCTGCCAGTGCTGCTCGCCTCTCACGTCGTCGGAACGCGAATTGCCTGGTGGCGCTTCGACGCCCAGGATCAGTACGCCCGGGTGGTGACCGCACTGTGGCTCCAGGCACCCGAGGTCGGCCAGCGGCAGGCTCTGACCCTGGTGCTCGCGTGGCTCCACGCGTGCATCGGGCTGCACTTCTGGCTGCGCTTTCGCCCCTCGTACAGGCGTGCGGTGCCGTGGCTCTTCGCCGTGGCGCTCCTCCTGCCGACCTGCGCGTTGCTCGGCTTCACCGCTGCCGGCCGTGAGGTCGCCTTGAGGGCGCGCACGCCCGGGTGGACGGAGACGATGCTGCGCGCGACGAACGCGCCCGATCCAGCCGAGGCGGCGCAGCTCGTGGCAATCCGGCAGGGCTTCCTGCGGGCCTACCTGCTCGCGCTGGTCGGCGTGGTCGCGGCGCGCGGGATACGCCGATCGCTGCAGCGGCGCCGCTCCGTCCAGATCGCCTACACGAACGGCCGCGTGGTGGCGGCGCCTCGCGGATACACGATCCTGGACGCGAGCCGTCTGGCCGGGATCGCGCATGCCTCGGTATGCGGCGGGCGGGGCCGTTGCTCGACATGTCGAGTCCGCATTACCGACGGGCTCGCCGACCTGCCTCTGGCGAGCGAGGCCGAGCGCCGGGTGCTGGCGCGCGTGGGCGCCGCGCCCGACGTGAGGCTGGCGTGCCAGACGCGTCCCCTTCGCGATGTGGCGGTCACGCCGCTGCTGGCGCCGTCGGTCGAGCCCGCGGAGGCTTTCGCGACCGACGCGCGCCAGGGCCGCGAACAGGAGATCGCGGTGCTCTTCGCCGACCTGCGCGGCTTTACTCGGCTGGCCGAACACAAACTCCCGTACGACGTCGTGTTCGTCCTCAACCGGTACTTCGAGGCGGTCGGCACGGCGATCACACGGGCCGGGGGCGTGACGAACCAGTTCACCGGCGACGGCGTGATGGCGCTCTTCGGCATCGAGTCGGGCCCCGCGACCGGATCGCGGCAGGCCCTCGTCGCCGCCCGCGCGATGGTCGAAGGAGTCGGCGCGCTCAGCGCTGAGCTCGCGCCCGATCTCGGCTCCCCGCTGCGCATCGGCATCGGGATCCACACCGGCCCCGCGGTCGTGGGCCGGATGGGCTGGGGCGAGAGCTTCTACCTGACCGCTGTCGGCGACACCGTCCACGTCGCCGCCCGACTCGAGCAGGCGACCAAGGACTACGCCGCCCAGCTCGTCGTCTCGGAAGCCGTCGCGCGGCACGCGGCGCTGGATCTGTCGCGCTTCCCCGCCCACAACCTCACGGTTCACAACCGAGCGGGGCAGATCGCCGTGAGGGTCGTCGACCGCGTCGCGCAGCTCCCGGCCGGCGCGAGCGCGCCGTAGGCCGTCGCGACCCGGTCAGGACGACAGGATGCGGTCGTACCGTCCGTATTCGCGCGCGGCGTCCATCATCCACTTGACGCAGTCGGGATCGGCCCGCGGCGGTAGCTCGCACGAGGTCGACAGCACGAAGCGCGAGCGCTTGCCGGCGGTGTCGATGCAGCGCTTCACCTCGGCCTCGATCTGCGCCCTGGTGGCGCGCTCGAAGATCGTCACGTCGACGTTGCCGATCGCGACCACGCTGCGCTGGTTGCCGAGCGTGATCAGGCGGTCGAGCTGGTCGACCTGGAGCGCCGGGTCTGCCTGCTGATCGAGATCGATCGTGATCGCGACGAAGCCGACGTCGACCAGGTCCGCGTGGATCTGGTGCGTGGTGCCGCAGATGTGGACGGTGGTGCCCACCTTCTTCGCCCGGAAGTAGTTGACGAGGTCCTGGTGGTACGGCTTGATGAACTCGCGGTACGTGTCGGGCCCGACCAGCGAGCACGACGCGGTCGGATCGGAGTAGCTGAGACCGATCTTCGTCTCGAGCACGGCGTCGCCGACCCGCTTGGCGTACTCGGTGCTGAAGCGCATCAGCTCGTGGACGAACTCCGGGTCGTCGATCGTGTCCAGGCACATGATCTCGGGATTCCGCAGGAGCATCGCGATCGTCCACGGCCCGACCAGCACGGCGCCGAGCCCGCTCGGCAGCCGGGCCGCCGAGAGCGCCGTGCACTGCTCGAGAAAAGCCGGGAGCCTTCCGGCCGCCTTCGGGTCGGGGATCTCCAGGCGCGCGAGCTTGCCCTTGTCGTCCTGGAGCACGTGCTGATCGATCGACGGCACGACGTAATCGGAGTACTTCACGCGGCAGCCGACGGCCTCGGCCTCCTTGGCCAGGTCGTTGAACGCGACCATGATGTCCGGCTGGTAGCGCTCGTAGTAGTTGAGCATCGCGTGGACGGCCTTGGTGGGATTGGTGCAGTACTCCTCGATCGAGAGGCCGTCGAGGCAGCCGGCGAACGAGCCCGCGATCGGGTACGCGGGCACGCGGTCGGCGTAGCCGCCCTTGTAGGCCGCGACGACGCGCTCGCGACCGGTGACGGCGCCCCCGCTCATGCTCGCGATTCTAGCATCGGGCCGAAGGCGACGAGCGTGCGCTCGATCTCCGCGGCCGTGAGGTGGGGGCGCAGGAAGACGAGCGGCATGTCGGCGCCGGCGGCGTGCCATCGCGCGAAGCGCTCGCGCGCCTCGGCCGGCGCGCCGAACACGGTCAGCTCGTCGAGCAGGCTGTCGGCCGCCGCCGGCACCTCGCCGGTGAACTTCGGGCTGTTGGCGCCGATCACCGCGTCGATCTCGCGGCCGAATCCCTGACGCGCGAGCGAGCGACGGTAGAGCGGTCCCATCGTCGTGAGATAGAACGCCACGAACCACGCGGCGCCGGCGCGCGCCTCGGCCGGATCGTCGGACACGACCGTCGGCACCGCCGGGTAGACCGACACGCGCCGGCCGGGATCGCCCGAGCGCGCCGCGCCCTCGCGCAGGAGCTCGAGCCCCTGCGCCAGGCACCGCCGCGGATAGAGGAACGGAAACCAGCCGTCCGCGACCTCGCCGGCAAGCCGCACCGACTCGTCGGTGAGCGCGGCCAGGAAGATCGGCACCGCGCCCTTCGGGGCGAGGTTGAGCTTGAGCGGTCTGGCACCGGTCGCCACCGCGAGCGGAACGCGCTCGCCGCTGAGCAGCGCCCGCACCTGCGTCACGGTCCGGCGCATCTTGGCGAGCGGCGCGACGAACGGAACGTCGTGAAGCCCCTCGGTCAGCTGCGCCGTGCTCGCGCCGAGACCGAGGACGAAGCGCCCGGACGAGACCTCCGAGAGACTCGCCGCCGCCATCGCCAGGGTGCCGGCGCTGCGGCCCCACACGCCCAGGATGCTCGTGCCCAGCGCCAGGCGACTGGTGCGAATCGCCAGCTCGGCCATGAGCACCGTGACGTCGTGGGCCCACGTCTCCGGCAGGAAATAGCCGCTGTAGCCGAGCCGCTCGGCGAGCGTCGCGACGTCGACGAGCGCGTCGCGGCGGTTGTCGAGGGGCATCACGCTGACGCCGAGAGGGCTGGCGTTCATGATAGAAGGGTGTGTTAACTCTTAGCAGAGGAGCGCCACATGATCAAATCGTGCGTGGCATTGGCCGCCGCGGTCTGTGCGGCGGTGGCCACGCCGGCGCCGGGTCATGCCCAGGTGTTCCTCGCCTCGCGGCCGCACCCGGACTTCATGATCGGCCCCCTCTTCGTCGTCGCCAGCGTGAGCCCGGGCGTTCCGCACGTGATGGTCAACCTGTCGTGGAGCCTCACGACGGGCCCGGTCACGAGCAAGGCCGACATCGGGCAGGACCTCTATCTCCTCTGGCCGGCGGAGGTCGTGGAGTCGACGGCGCCCGGTCCGGCCGAGCCGCAGCTCGTGCGCGAGGTGGAGCGTCGCGGTCTCAGCGTGGTGAGCAGCGGCCGGCTCCTCCTGAGGACCCGCGACCGCTTGCAGCTCGGCACGACGGCGCTCGGCGAGCCGCTCCCGGTGAGCCCCTCGTACGTCAATTTCACGCGGCCCGGGGCTCAGGCTGGTGCGGTGACCTACATCAAGATCCCGTGGACGCCCGCCCTGGCCGACCAGCTCTCGATCGTCACCCTGGTCCTGCCGCTCCGGGGCCTCGTGGTCCCGAAAGCGGGGACCTGGCTCGAGGATCTCTTCTGGGGCGGCCGCCAGGTCGTCACCACGGGCTTCGGCGATCTCGGGCCACCGGTGCTGGGCCTCTTCGCGCTCTACTACGAGCGCCGCGACCGCGTCATACACCTGGCGCGCGACTACTCGCTCGTCATCGCCAATTTCGGCGACTCGGACCATCTCAAGATCGAGGAGATCTCGCCGGCCACGGCCGTACGGCGTCAGAGCCGCGTGCGCGCGGGCGGCGAGGTCGTGGCGCTCACCTTGCTGCCCTCGCAGGACGTCGCCACCCAGAGCCTGCGCGTGCAGTACCACTACTTCGCGGGCCGCATCAACTGGCGCCCGATCGTGATCTCGGCGCTGATCCTGCTCGTGACGAACTTCGCGGGTGTGCTCATGTTCAGCCTGGAGATCAACCGCCGGGTCCGCCGGCGCCGCCGGATCCGCCGGCGATTTTTGGCCGCGGCGATCTCGGTGAACGGCGGGGTGCCGTCGCGCGATGATCTGATCAGCCAGATCCCAGCCGGCACGCGCTACGACGAGGTCGTGGCCCGCTTCGGCCGGCCGGACGAGGAGCACGAGCGCGTCACGCCGCCGGGCCGGCGCACCATCGTCTATCGGGGGGCCAACGGCGGAGAGCAGAACGAAGTCGCGATCGAGCTCCAGGACGATCGCGTGCGCGAGGTCACGTGCGTCACCACCCGGTGAACCCTCGAGGAGCGAGCGCATGATCAAACCCTATACCGCCGTCGGCCTGATCCCCACCGTGCGCGGCATCCGCAAGCGCGGGGACATCAGGATCAACCTCGAGCACCTCTCGCACCTGGTCAAGGCCGCGTCGTGGCTCTCGAGCCTCGACATCCCCGTGCGGCTCATCGCGTTTCCCGAGGGCGCGCTCCAGGCCTTCAACGACGAGGTGCTCGACCTCGACCACGTCACGTTCGCGCGCGAGTGCGCGATCGACATCCCGGGCGAGGAGACCGAGGCGCTCGGCAAGATCGCCCGGGAGTACAACGCGTTCGTCATGGCGCAGGCCAAGGCGCGGCACCCGGACCTCAAGGACCGATACTTCAACGTCGGCTTCATCATCAACCCGCGCGGCAAGGTGATCCTCAAGCACTACAAGGTCTCGCCGCTCTTCCCGGTGGAGCACTCGGTCTGCCCGCACGACGTCTACGACTGGTGGGTCGAGAAGTACGGCAAGACCCTCGACGCGTTCTGGCCGGTCGCCGACACCGAGATCGGCCGCCTCGGCATCATGATGGCGAACGAGGGCTCCTACCCGGAGAACGCGCGGGCACTGGCGCTGAACGGCGCCGAGGTCGTGTATCGCGCATCCTATCCGCATCCGGCGACCGGCAACGAGATCTTCGAGATCCAGAGCCGCGCCCGCGCGCTCGACAACAACATGTACCTGGTCGCCCCGAACATGGGCACGTACTACCTCTTCCCGGAGGAGGCCACGCCGATCGATACTTTCGGGGGCCGCTCCTTTATCATCGACTACAAGGGCCGGATCGTCGGCCGGCAGGACTACGGCGCCGGCTCGACGTACGTCGGCGGCGTGATCGACATCGAGGCGCTTCGCGATCACCGGGCGCGGGCGCAGTGGGACAACTGGATGAAGGACCTGCGAACCGAGCTCTACCAGATCCTCTACGAGCGGCCGATCTATCCCAAGAACCTCTATCTGAAGCGGGCGCCGATGAAGCACGCGGAGTACCGCGAGAAGGTCATCCGGCGGCAGATCAGATTGATGCACGACCGCGACATCTGGAAGCGCCCGGCCCGATGATCGCGCGGCTCCTCGCGCTGGCGCTGCTGCTGGCCCCGGTCGGGGCGGCGGCCGAGCTCCGGCTGCCCGCGGGCTTCACCGCGCAGGTCTATGTGACCGGCGAGGGCTTCGACACCGACGCCACGCGCGGCATCCGCGGGATCCCCGCCACCTCGTCCCTTGCGTTCGACCACGCCGGGCTTCTCTATCTGGCGCGTACCGGGCGGCGCTACGTCGCCGGCCAGGTCTACGACCTCTGGCCCATCTACCGGATTCCGGCGGGCGGCGCGCGGATGAGCCCCGACGTCGAGGGCCGCTACTTCTACGGTCCCCCCCTGCTCAACGCCCAGGTGGGCGCGGTTCGCGGCGCGCACGAGCTGTTCGTGACGACCTTCGATCGCGAGCGCAAGGTCGGCGCGCTCTATCGCGTCGTCGACGGGCGCGCCGAGCTCTTCGCCGGGGGCACCCCCGAGCGCGGCGCGCGGCAGGTCTTCAAGCAGCCCGAGGCGGCCGCGGTCGACTCGACGGGCAACCTCTACGTCGCCGATCGCGCCGAGGGCGCGGTGGTCCGGTTGAGCCCCGAGGGCCGCGTGCTCGACCCGAAGTTCGTCGCGATCACCCGGCCGCGACTGCTGGCCGTCGACGAGCGGGACCATCTGTGGATCGGCGGCGACGGGAACGCCGAAGCGCCATACCAGGAGGGGCCGGGCGAGATCGTGCGCGTGACGCCGCAGGGCGTCTCCGAGGTCGTCTATCGAGGCCCGATCGCCACCGCCTTTGGAGCCGGTCCGGGCGGCACCGTCTTCGTCGCGGATCGCCACGAGAAGCAGATCTTCGTCCTGGCGCCCGACGGCCGGCGAATCGAGTTCGCCAGCTTCACCGACGGCGACGTGCCGCGATGCCTCGTCTTCGCGCCGTTCACGCCCGAGACGCGTCGCGCCGGCGTGGCGGGTGCCTTGTTCGTGGTCGCCATCAAGGGCGGCACGTGGCCCGTCAACGAAGTGCTCCGCATCTCCGGGCCGTTCGACGAGCTCGTTCGTCCGCGCTGAGCGCGACGACCGATCGGGCATCTTTCCCTCGGCGCTTCCGGAATTGTGCCCGGCGCGCCGCCGTCATCGATATCCAACTGACTGATTTATCGCGCCTCGCTTCCCGGCACGTCTCCTGCTTAGCAGGTACGTCAGATGTAAATGACCGAACAGGGTGCAAGGCGCCCGGAGGTAATTGAAATGCAACACATGGACCTCTGGTTCGACCTGGCCGTGCGGGGAGAGCCCAATCTGGAGGAGGACGCGCTCGCTCGCCTGCAGATCACGGACGGCGCGGATCTCGATCCGCAATCCGACGATCGGGGTCGCGAGGAGCCGACGTCCTCGAGCGAGTTCTTCTAGACGCCGACCTTGCGTTCAGCGCGTCGCGGCGCGGATGACCGCCAGGAGCGCCACCGTGGCCGCCACGACGATCCAGATCGTTCCTTTCGGAAAGCGCAGCAGCTCGACAACCGCCACGGCGAACCCGGCGCCGATGACGACACACGCCGAGAGAACCGTGCCGCGAGATCTCACCGTAGAAGCGCCATGAGCGCCCCCGTCACTCGCGAGGCGTCGGCTCGCTCGCTCCCGGGTGAGACGAGCACCGGCTCAACGTGCTCCGCCCACGGGCGCCAGATCGTCCGCTCGGCGCCGAAGAGCACGACCGAGGCGACGCCGACCGCCGCGGCGAGGTGACTGACGCCGGAGTCGTTGCCGAGATAGGCCGTCGCGTGAGTCAGCAGACCCGCCAGGAGCGGGAGCGTCGGCTCGCGCAGCACGATCGCGCGCGCGGTCAGCCGCTCCGGGAGCGCCGCGAAGGCGTCCGC
>JACXTT010007921.1_pt1 | contig 14855 bp, 13 predicted proteins | sample 9270951 | NCBI WGS metagenome assembly JACXTT01 (sample SAMN15532306, study PRJNA645909) | rock metagenome | isolation source: weathered quartz diorite | place: Puerto Rico | collected 2017-06-21
ATCGCGGCAGCAAGCCTCTTTTCCGATAAAATAGCGCGCGATTCCTTTGTGAGCTGATCGGGAAGCATTTTTCCCATTTCGCGTCCCAGTGCCGCCGATTTGAAGTTCCTGCGCCGTTTGCAGCATTCTCGTTCAGGAACTTCAAATCGAAAGCGGCACTAGAAATATATACTTGCTAGTGCCCCTTCGTTTTCGAAGTTCGTGTCAGTGCCTGCTGCGATGTTTCACGAACTTCGGAAATGGGGCACTAGCCGGAAAGCGAGACCACATGGACCGGATGATCATCCGAGGCGGCAACCGCATCGAGGGCTCGATCCAGATTTGCGGCGCCAAGAATGCGGCGCTGCCGCAGATCGCCGCGGCTCTGCTCAGTGCCGAACGGCTGGAGCTGGGCAACATGCCGGCGGTCAGCGACATCGACACCATGCTCGGGTTGATGCGTGAGTTTGGCGTCAAAGCCAGCCGGGAGCCCGGACACCGGGTGGTGCTTGACGCCAGTGGCGCGCGCAACGCGCAAGCGCCCTACGACATCGTGCGGAAAATGCGCGCCAGCATCCTGGTGCTGGCGCCGTTGCTCGCGCGCTTCGGCTCTGCGCGCGTGTCGCAGCCGGGCGGGTGCGCCATCGGCGCCCGCCCGATCGATCTGCATCTGAAGGCGCTCGATGCGCTGGGCGCTGAGGTCGACATGGAGGGCGGCTACATTCACGCGCGAGCCCCGAGCGAGGGGCTGCGCGGCGGCCGCATCGTGCTGTCGTCGCCATCGGTCGGTGCGAGCGAGACGGCGCTGATGGCCGCGGTGGTCGCGCGCGGCGAAAGCGAGATCCTGAACGCCGCCCGCGATCCCGAGATCGCCGATCTCGCGGCCTGTCTTGTCGCGATGGGCGCGCGCATCGAGGGCGCCGGCACCCATCGCATTCTGGTGCAGGGTGTATCGGCGCTGCACGCGGCCCGTCACGACCTGATCACTGACCGGATCGAGGCCGGCACCTACGCGATCGCCGCGGCGATCACCGGCGGGCATCTCGAAATTCTCGGGGCCCATCTCGAGCATCTCGGTTCGGTGGGCGCGGCGCTGGAAAGCGCCGGCGTGCAGATCTGGCCAACCGACCGCGGCTTGATGGTGCTCCGCTCCGGGCCGTTGCAGGCGATCGATATCGCGACCGAGCCCTATCCCGGATTTCCCACCGATCTGCAGGCGCAGTTCATGGCCCTGATGACGGTCGCAACGGGCGCCTCGGTGATCCGGGAGACCGTATTCGAAAGCCGCTTCATGCACGTGCCGGAGCTCGGCCGGCTCGGCGCCAACATCTCGCTGCAGGGCTCGACCGCGCTGGTGCGCGGCGTCGAGCGGCTGCATGCTGCCGAGGTGATGGCGACTGATCTGCGCGCCTCTGTGTGCCTGGTGCTCGCGGCGCTCGCCGCCGATGGCGAGACCACGGTGCATCGCATCTATCATCTCGATCGCGGCTATGAGTTGCTCGACCGCAAGCTCGTGCAGTGCGGCGCCAACATCCAGCGGGTCGCGGGATGACCGGTGCCGCACCATCGGCTGCGCTGTTTGTCGGCGTTGACGGCGGCGGCAGCGGTTGCCGTGCGCGCATCGAAGATGCGGAAGGGCGGCTGCTTGGCACCGGCATCGCCGGTCCCGCGGCGCTGCGCCTCGGCATCGACCGGGCGCTTGCCGAAGTGGAGAAAGCCTGCCGCGCCGCCGCCGACGAGGCCGGGCTGTCGTTCGACGCGCTGAAATCCGCCCGTGCAGCCGCGGGGCTCGCCGGTGTTGGCCGCAAGGGCGCGCTGGAAGAGCTGCAGCAGCACCCGCACCCCTTCCGCTCGGTCGTCTACGTCAACGACGCGACCATCGCCTGCATCGGTGCGCATGCGGCGCGCGACGGCGGCATCGTCATCGTCGGCACCGGTAGCGTCGGCTATGCCGTGATCGGCGCGCGCGAGGTGAGGGTCGGCGGCTATGGCTTTCCCATCTCCGATGAGGGCAGCGGCGCCGATCTCGGGTTGCACGCCATCCGCCTGGCGTTGCGCGCCTATGACGAGCGGGCGCTGGGCAGCAGCCTCACCCGCGACGTGATGGCCCGCTTCCACAACGATCCGTTCGAGGCGGTCGCCTGGATGGATCGCGCCACCGCCACGGACTACGCCACCTTCGCGCCGCTGGTGATGCGGCATGCCGATACGGGCGATCCGGTGGCGCGGCGTGTCGTGCGCGACGCCGGCGAGCAGATCGACGAACTCGTGCGCCGGCTGTTCGAATGCGGCGCCATGCGTATTGCTTTGCTGGGTGGCCTCGCATCGTCCATGCAGCCATGGCTGTCGCCCGACGTGCAACGGCGGCTCGTGCCGGTCGAGGGCGACGCCGTGGACGGTGCCTTGCATCTTGCCCGGCGCAGCGCCAAGAAAACGTGAAACCGGGGTAGATCATGCCGACCGAGCAGATCAATCCGCGCTACGCCGAGCTCGACTCCTGGTCCACCGCCGAGATACTCGTGGCGATGTACGACGGCCAGCTCGCGGCTGCGACTGCGGTCCGTGGCGCGCTTTCCGCCATCGGCGCGGCGGTCGACGAGGCGGTGCCGGCGCTGCAACGCGGTGGACGGATCGTTTATGCCGGCGCCGGCACCTCCGGGCGGATCGGCGTCCAGGACGGCAGCGAATTGACGCCGACCTATGACTGGCCTTCGGAGCGTCTGGTCTTCGCCATGGCGGGCGGGCCTGCGGCCCTGACGCAAAGCGTCGAAGGCGCAGAAGACAACGAGGCCGCGGGCGCGGCAGCCATGACGGAAGCCAGGATCGGCCGCGACGACATTGTCATTGGAATAGCGGCAAGCGGCACGACGCCGTTTACGATCGGTGCGCTACGGGCGGCAGGCAGCGCTGGCGCCGTAACGATTGCGGTTGCTAACAATCCGGGCGCGCCGCTGTTCGAGGTGGCGCGTCATCGGATTCTCGTGGATACGGGCAGCGAGGTGGTGGCCGGTTCTACCCGGATGAATGCCGGCACCGCGCAGAAGATCGTACTGAACCTGATTTCGACCGCGCTGATGGTGAAGCTCGGCCGCGTCTATCGCGGGCTGATGGTCGACATGCGCGCGCGAAACGCCAAGCTTCGCCGCCGCGCGACGGCGATCGTCTGCCGGCTTGCTGGCTGCACGGAGGCGGATGCCGTGCGCCATCTCGATCAGGCCGAAGGCGATTTGAAGACCGCCGTGCTGATCGGCTTGAGAGGATTGAGCCGCGGCGAGGCCGCGCAACTGTTGCAGCGCCATGGCGGCAATCTGCGAGCGGCCATCAACGCCGTGGCCGGCAAGAATGGCTGACGTGCATCAGCAAAGCGCGATGGCGCGCGAGACCGCCGAGATTCCGGCAGCCGCCGAGCGGCTGCTGGCGCGTGCCGATCCGTTCGCGGCGCTCGCCGAACGGATCAAGCAGATCAGGCCGCGAGTCGTTGTGTTCTGCGGCCGGGGCAGCTCAGGCCACGCCGGTGTCTATCTCCGTTATCTGTTCGAGGCGCGGCTCGGCATGATCGCGTCGGCGTCCGCGCCTTCGGTGGTGACCGCCTATGCGCGGCCGCCGGACATGCGCGGCGTGCTGTTCGTGGTGATCTCGCAGTCCGGAAGGAGTCCCGACCTTGTCACCGCAACGCAGGTGGCCCGCGACGGCGGCGCGCTGACGCTGGCTGTCGTCAACGACGAGCAGTCGCCTGCGGCGGCCGCAGCGGAGCTCGTGCTGCCGATCGGCGCCGGGCGCGAACAGGCGGTCGCCGCGACAAAGAGCGTAGTCTCATCGATGATCGCAGGCGCGCGCCTCGTTGCTGCCTTGGCCGACGACGGCGATCTGGCCGAAGGCTTGAGGCAACTGCCGGCCCGGCTGTCCCAGGCGCTCGCTTGCGATTGGTCGGCCTGGGCGCGCGCCGCGGCGGGCGCATCGGCGACCTTCGTCGTGGGGCGCGGCTATGCGCTCGGCTGCGTTCGCGAGATCGCGCTCAAGGTGTCCGAGACGCTGCGGGTGCCGGCGCTGGGCTACAGTGCGGCCGAGTTGCGACACGGACCGCGGGCCTCGATCTCACCGGCAACGCCCGTGCTGGTGCTGCGGCAGAACGACCAGGCCGCGACCGCGGTCGACGACGTCATTTCTGATTTGAATGCCGCGGGCGGGCGGATGTTCACCGCCGGAGGCGGAGCAGGGAGCCTGCCCTGGATCGGCGACGGCCATCCGGCCTGCGATCCGGTTGTCATGCTGGTGCCGGCCTATCGCGCGATCGAGCAGGCGGCGCGCCGGCGGGGCTTCGACCCGGACAATCCGCCCTACCTCAGCAAGGTGACGCGGACGTTGTGAGCCGCCGGCGACGGGTTACGCGGCGTCTTCCACCTGCACGTGGCCGTAGACACCGTCGAAGTCGAGCTCATGGGCCGGGCCGGGGCGCTTGAACAGGAACCCTTGCAAGGCGGTGACGCCCGCAAGCCGAAGGATCTTGTACTGGTCCTCGGTCTCGACGCCTTCGGCCGTGGTCGCGATGTTGAGGCTGTTGGCGAGCGTAAGCGTCGCCGAGATGATGGCCGCGCAGTCGGCGCGCTTGGTCATGCTGCGGATGAATGACTTGTCGATTTTGATCTTGTCGAACGGGAACATCGTCAGCTGGCTGAGCGACGAATAGCCGGTGCCGAAGTCGTCCAGTGCGATGGAAATGCCGAGCTGCTTGAACTGGCGCAGCAGCGGCAGGCACTCGGAGGCCGACTCGATGAGCGCGGTCTCGGTGATCTCGATCTCAAGGCGCGATGGCGGCAATCCGGACCGGTCGAGCGCGGAGATGACGACCTCGCCCAGATTGGGCTTGCGCAGCTGCATGGGCGACAGGTTGACGGCAAGCTTGACGTCGTTCGGCCATTTGGCGGCCTCGGCGCAGGCGGTCGCCAGCACCCATTCGCCGATCAGGCCGATCAGGCCGGTTTCCTCGGCAATCGGAATGAACTGCGCCGGCGAAATCGTGCCCTTGGTCGGATGATGCCAGCGGATCAGGGCTTCAGCCGCGCAGAGCCTGCGTGATCGAGTGCCGACGATTGGCTGGTAATATAGCGCCAGCTCGTCATTCTGGATCGCGCGCCGCAACTCGGTCTCAAGCTCCCGGCGCGCGCCTGCGGCCTCGATCATGTCGTTGCTGAAGAAGCAGTGGTTGCCGCGCCCGGAGGATTTGGCGCGGTAGAGCGCGAGGTCGGCCATCTTCAGGAGACCGTCCGGGTCGCAGGCGTGCTCCGGCGCCAGCGCAATACCGATGCTGGTGCCGATATTGACCTCGTTGCCGTCGATCGTGAACGGCCGGGACAGAACATCGATGATACGCTCGGCGAAGCCGGCCGCGGCTGCGCGCTGATTGTTCTCGCCCGCCTGGATGATCGCGAACTCGTCGCCGCCCAGCCGCCCGAGCACGTCGGTCTCCCGCAAGGCGGCCTTCAGGCGCGCCGCCACCTCGCGCAGCAGGGTGTCGCCTGCCGGATGGCCGAGCGTATCGTTGACGTATTTGAAGCGGTCGAGATCGAGCAGCAGGATCGAGAAGGAATCGCCCCACTGGCGCTGCCGCGCCGCGGCTTCGTCGATCTTTTGCGTCACCGCCGCGCGGTTGGCGAGGCCCGTCAGCACGTCGTGATGCGCCATATAGGCGATCTTGGTCTCTGAACGCCGCTGCTCGGTGGTGTCGCGGTGCGTGGCGAGCCAGCCGCCGTCGGGCAGCGGCTTGTTGGTGATCTCGATCGAGCGCCCGTCCGGCAGATGAATGTGGGTGTGGGTGATCTTCTGCTGGGCCAGATCGGCCTTCAGCGTCGAATAGTAGCTTTCGATGTTGCCTGCGAAGCTGCCGACCTGCTGGCGATGCTGGATGAGATCGCGAAACGCACAGCCGGGCTTCACCACCTCGGGCGACAGCCCGTACATCTCGATGTAGCGGCGGTTGCAAATGACGATGCGTTCCGAGGCGTCGAACAGCAGCAGCCCGTGGGACATGTTGTTGACGGCCATGTCGAGCCGGAACTTCTGCTCCTCCAGCTCCTTCTGCGAGGCTTCGGTTTGCCGCCGGGCTTCCGACAGCTCATCGATGATCTTCTGGAACTTGTCGGTGCGGGCGGCGAGCCGCCGGTCCGCCAGGACGCCGATGAAGCTCATGCCGAGCACGGACAGCGCGACGCCGGCGATAGCCAGGGCCAAAAAGTTGGGCGACAGCGACAGGCTGCTGAGCGTCCGCGCCGGGTCGGGTACCAGCTCCACGGCTCCCATGGCGGTGAAATGGTGCGAGACGATCGCAAGCGTCAGCAAGAGCCCCGCCAGGAACGTCGCCCGCATGCCGGCCGACCGGACCGCAACCATCAAGGCCGCGGTCCCGAACAGCATGCCGGCGATGATCGACGCTATGACAAGATCGGCTGACCACGAGACGCGGCCCGGTGCTTCGAGCGCCCACATGCCGAGATAGTGCATGCTGGCGATACCGGCCCCGACGATGGCGCCGCCGATCGCCGCGCGGCCTCGCGTCGGATTGCTGGCCGCGATGCCAAATCCCGTCGAGGTCAGGATCATCGCCGCGGCGAGCGACAGCCCGGTCAATGCGATGCCATAGCCGATCGTGATGCCGGGATCGTAGGCCAGCATCGCGATGAAATGCGTGGCCCAGATGCCGTAGCCGATCGCGCCGCCGGCGATCGCAATCCAGATCAGGCGTGTGCGCGCTTGCGAGACGATGGCACGGTGGAAGATGTGGACCGCGACGAGGCTTGCCAGGAAACAGACCAGCCCGGCGAGCGCAACGAGCCGCCAGTCATGCTGATCCGCGAGACAAGTGAGAACTCTGAACATGAGTGTCCGCCGCCGACTGCGGCCGGTGTATCAGAGCGGCGGTGCGGCGCAGTTAAGATGAAAGCGCTTGGCTTCCGACTGGCTAACAGGATGCCAAAGGTTGCGTATGGCAACATCATCGGATTTTGTTGTGACGCGGCTTGCACTTAGACGATAGAGGCTAAAATTCTCCAGCGGAATATTTAAGTAGAATTCCAGGGACATCAGAAATCCTGATGGTGCGATTCTCGAACGATTAACTGACAACGTCGATTGGCAGAGCGCCGATCAATCTACTTGCGCGCGAGGTGGCTTTCCGGCGGTCTCGCGCTCTTAATCTCTTGTCGGTTCAAGCGGCCGGCACCAGCGCCAGGACCCGGAGCGGACTGCCACTGCCCTGCTCAATCTTCAACGGCGCGGCAATGACGAGCGCGCCGGTCGGCGGCAACAGATCGAGGTTGGTCAAGCATTGCAGTCCGTATTTGCCTGCGCCGTGCATGTAGTGGTGGCACGGGTAGGGCGGCGTGAAATGCGCGGCCTGGCCCGCGTCGGTGCCGATCGTTTCGGTGCCGAAGCCCAGCACGTTGCGCACGTTGACGAGAAAGCGCACGCATTCGGGATCGGGCCCCGGCGTGTGCTGGCCGATTTCGTCGAAGTTCTGGAAGGCGACCGGATCGGTCCGCTTCGACCAGTCGGTGCGCATCAATGTCCATGATCCGGCGGGAATGGTGCCGTGCCTGGCCTCCCAGGCCTTGAGGTACGGCACGGTCAGCAGGAAATCCGCGTCGCGGGCGGCCTCCGCCGAGCAGTCGACGACGCAGGCCGGCGCGATGAAATGCGCCGGCGGCAGCGTGTCGGTCGCGTTGTCCGGCAGGTTGCGGCCCGACACCCAATGGATCGGGGCATCGAAATGCGTGCCGGTGTGCTCGCCGAAACTGACATTGTTCCAGTACCAGGCCGGCCCGCGCTCATCGTAGCGCGAAGCCTCCTCGATCCGGAACGGCCGGCATTGCCCGACCTCCGGCGGCAGCACGATGGCCGGGAAATCGGGCGACAGCGTATGCGTCAGGTCGACGATGCGGACCGCACCGGCGCCGAGCGCGCTCATCAAGCTTGAGAGCACATTTGTCATCGGGTCAGCTCGCGCTCCAGCGCCTTGGGATTGTCGATGAACCGCGCCAGCCATTCCTGCGCGACGTCGCCGGGATAGACGTCTTCCGCCGAGCCTTTCAGCGCGTTGACGATCGCGGAGGCGACAGCCGCAGGCGTGATCTTCGGCGGCAGCTGGAGCTGATTCCACTCGTCGTCGATCGGCCCGGGAAACACATTGATCACGCGCACGCCGCCGGGGCGGAGCTCCGCGCGCAAGGCCTGCGACAGCGACAGCGCCGCGGCCTTGGACGCGGAGTAAGTGCCGTGCGGCGGGAAATTCGACAGCGCGTAGATCGAGAGAAGATTGACCCAGGCGACCGCGCTCGACTGCCCGTCGGCGCCGCGCGCCTTCATGACCGGGCCGAACTCCTGGGCGAGCCGAAGCAGGCCCAGATAGTTCACCTCCATCTCGCTCAGCGCGTTCTCCACGCCGCGCCTGGCCGAGATGCCGAGCGTGCGGTGGAAGTCGGCGGTGTTGATCAGGATGTCGACCTTGAAGCCGATCTCGCCGGCCAGATCGTGCACCGACCGGCTGTCGGTTAAGTCGAGCGGCAGCACCGTGACCTGGGGAAGCTCGCGCAGCGCGTCGAAGCCCGGCATCTTCTTCCATGGCTCGGCCATTCCGACCCAGACGAGATCGGCGCCGGCCTCGACCACGGCGCGCACCATGGCCTGGCCGACGCCCGACTTGCCGTCGGTCACCAGCACCTTGCGGAAACGCGGATCGCAGGTCATGTCGCGCAGTTTCGGATCGTCGGCGAGCGCTGTCTCGCCGGCCGCGGGCGCAGCGACCAGAACGGCTTCGCTGCCGCGGTCGAGCGCCGCGGTGACGCGCACCCGGCAGGGCGCCTCCCCCACGTCGGCCTGCAGATGAGCGACCACGGTCGCCCCCACATCGAGCCGCACCAGGCCGAGCCGCCACGGCGTCCGCTCGCGGAAGAACAGCTCCTGGCTTGTGCGCAGCACCGTCGCCGACAGGAGCTCTCCGCTGCCGTCCTGGTCACGCCAGGGCAGCCGCGTCGACAGGCATCGGTGGCAGGCCTCGCGCGGCGGGTACTGCACTTCGCCGCAATCGGCGCAAACCTGCAGCGCGAAGGCGCCGCGGGCCGCCGCCGCGGTGAGGCCCAAGGCCACGCGGCTGCGGATCGACGGCGGCAGCGTCGGCGCGCGCGAGCGCAGCACCGGGTTCTTGCGTTTGGGCCGCTTCAGAATTTCCGTCATCGCGTGTTCGCTCCGTGACAGAGTGACGGGGACCGGTTCATGCGGCAGCCAGGATGGCTGCGCCGCTGCACAGGCCGCGGTCGTAGTTGATCATGCCAAAGCCCGAGACCACGCCATATCGTGCGTCGGGCACCGCGGCACCCAGCGGCTTGCCGGTGAGCTGTCGGATCGCCTCGACCAGGCCGAGATGGCCGCCGGCAGCGCCAGCTTGCCCCACCGACAGCTGCCCGCCCGACGTGTTGACGGGAAACGAGCCGCCGCATTCGAAGCTGTTGGCGCGAATGAAGTCGGGGGCGCCGCCCTTTTCGCAAAATCCCAGGTCTTCGATCTGCAGCACCGAGATGACCGGATAGTCGTCGTAGCATTGCAGGAAGTCGATTTCGCCAGGCCCGACGCCGGCCTGGGCGTAAAGCTCGTCGCGGTCCAGCGCCCAGCCACCGCGGAACTGTATCGGATCGTCGGAAAACGCGTTGTGGCGCTCGATGGTGCCGAGGATGCGCGCGTAGCGCAGGCCGAGCTCAACGGCCCGCGCCCGCCGCATCACCAGAAACCCGTCGGCGCCGGCGCAGGGCATGACGCAGTCGAACAGCCGCAGCGGATCGGCGATGAGCCGCGCGTTGAGATACTCGTCAAGCGTCAGCGGCTTCTTGAACAGCGCGATCGGATTTTTGAGCGCGTTGGTGCGTTGGGCAACGCAGAGCTTGCCGAAGTCGTCAGGGCGCGCGCCGTAGGTCCGCGCGTAATGGGCGGTCAGAAACGCGAAGCTCATGTTCGGGCCGCCGGAGCCGTACGGATAGACCGCGTCGCGCGCGAACATGCTGAAGGTCGCGGTGTTCTGCCGGAAGCTGTCGACGTGGTTGGTGTCGGCGCCGATGCAGGCCACGATCTCGGCATCGCCGCATTGCACCGCGCGCGCGGCACGGCGCAGCGACACGACCGCGCTCGCGCCGCCGAGCGGGATATGGTCGAGCCAGCGCGGCGCAAGCCCGAGATGCTGGGTCAGGCCCACGGCCGTGTCGGGCGCGAGCGTGAAGCTTGCGACGCTGAGCCCGTCGATCTGCGATTTTTGGATGCCGGCGGCCTTGACCAGGCCGGCCAGCGCGCGGGCCACGAACCAATGGGCGCCGCGGATCGAATAGCGCACATAAGGCACCGTGACCGGCGCCACGAGGACCACATCGTCATAGCCAGAGCGGGGGCTCATGGCTCCGCCTCCCGGCCGCCGAGATAGCTCGCCGCCACCTTCGGGTCATGCGCCAGCATGCCGGTCGTGCCGTGCAACACGATCGAACCGGTCTCGAGCACATAGCCGTAGCTCGCGGTCTCGAGCGCCGCGCGGGCGTTCTGCTCGACCAGCAGGATCGACACGCCGAGATCGCGCAGCGACGCGATGATGTGGAAGATCTCGCGCACGATCAGCGGCGCGAGGCCTAAGCTCGGCTCGTCCAGCATCAGGAGCTTGGGCCGCGCCATCAGCGCGCGCCCGAGCGCCAGCATCTGCCGCTCGCCGCCCGACAGCGTCGAGGCGCGCTGAGCGCGTCGCTCGGCAAGCCGCGGGAAGCGGTCGTAGACCGAGTCGAGGTTGCGCTTGGAGCCGGCCCGGTCGCGGCGGTGCGGATAGGCGCCGAGCATGAGATTGTCGCTGACCGTCATGTCGCCGAACAGCTCGCGGCGCTCCGGCACCAGGCAGAAGCCGCGCTCGACGCGGTCTTCGATGCCGAGCCGGCCGATATCCTCGCCGTCGAACATGATGCTGCCGCGCGACGGCAGCAAGCCCATGGCGGCGCCAAGACAGGTGGTCTTGCCGGCGCCGTTCGGCCCGATGATGGTGATGATCTGCCCGGCGTCGACATGCAGCGACACCGCGCGCACCGCCTCGACCTTGCCGTAGGCGACGTGCAGGTCCTTGATCTCGAAGAACGCGGTCATGCGACACCGCCGAGATAGGCTTCCTGCACGCGCACGTCGCTGCGCACCTCGGCCGGCAGGCCTTCCATCAGCTTGGAACCGAACACCATCACCACGACCCGGTCGACCAGGTTCATGACGAAATCCATGTCGTGCTCGACCAGCAGCACGGTCACGCCCTCGTTGCGCAGCGCCCGCAGGAGATCGGCCAGCGCGCGCTTCTCCATCGAGCGCAGCCCCGCGGCGGGTTCGTCGAGCACGATCAGCGCGGGATCGGCCGCAAGCGCGCGGGCGATCTCGAGCGTGCGCTGGCTGCCGAGCGGCAGGTTGCCGGCAAGCTCGTGGGCCATGTCGCCGAGGCCGACGCGGCGAAGCTGCGTCAGCGCCTCGTGGCGCACCCGCGCTTCTTCGGCGCGGTCGAGCCGGAACGCGCCGGACAAAAATCCCGCTCGCGTGCGCGGATAGGCGCCGAGCATCACGTTATCAAGCGCGGTCATGCCGCGCCTGAGCTTGACGTGCTGGAATGTCCGCGCGATGCCGGCCTGCGCGATGCGCCGCTGGCCGGCCGCGGTGATGTTATTGCCGCAGAACACCACGCGGCCGCCGTCGGATTTGAGCGCGCCGGTGATCAGATTGAACATCGTGCTCTTGCCGGCGCCGTTCGGCCCGATCAGTGCCAGGATCTCCTGCGCATGGAGCGAAAAGCTCACCTCGTTGACCGCGACCAGCCCACCGAACCGCTTGGTCAGCTTTTCGGCTGAAAGCACCGGCGTTCCTCGCTCGGGATAAGTGCGGCGCGGCAGCGGCGGCGCCTCGGCGATCGGCTTTGTGGCGCGTCGCGGCAGCCGGCGCAGCACGAACGGCACGATGCCGCTTCGCGCATGCTGCAGGATCAGGATGAACAGGATGGCGAAGATGATGATCTCGAACCGCCCGGTGTCGTGGGTGATGAGCGGCAGCACGTCCTGTAGCCAGTTCTTCAAGAGCGTCACCAGCGCGGCGCCGACCACCGCGCCGGCAATGTGGGTCGCGCCACCCACCATCACCATGAACAGGTAGTCGATGCCGGCCTTCACATCGAACGGCGCCGGGCTGATGAAGCCGCTCATGTGGGCGTAGAACCAGCCGGACAGGGCCGCGAGCAGCGCCGCCACCACGAAGGTAATGATGCGGATGCGGAAGGTGTTGACGCCGAGGCTCTCGATCATGGTCGCGCCGCCGCGGAGGCTGCGGATAGCCCGGCCCTCGCGCGAGTCGAGCAGGTTTGCTGCGAGCAGACTCGCGCAGCCGAGCGTCAGCCAGATCAGGTAGTACAGCGAAGCGCCGCCAGGCAGCGTGTAAGGCCCGAGGCTGATCGGCGGCACGCTGCCGAGCCCGCCATAGCGGCCCAGCGCATCGGAATTGCCGAACAGGAAGTAGATCGAGATGCCCCAGGCGATGGTGCTGAGCGGCAGGTAATGGCCGCCGAGACGGAGCGTCACCGCGCCGACCGCGGCCGCAACGAGGCCCGCGCAGATGAGTGCCAGGATCAGGCCGAGCCAGGGCGAGGCGCCGGTGGCGGTGGTCAGCCAGGCCGTCGCATAGGCGCCGATGCCGACAAAGGCCGCGTGGCCGAACGAAGTAAGCCCGCCGATGCCGGTGAGCAGCACGAGGCCAAGCGCCGCCAGCGCGTAGATGCCGATATAGTTCATCAGCGTCACGGTGAAGTTGCCGACGAACAGCGGCACGAACGCGAGCGCCGCGACGACGACAAATGCCATCAAGGAGCGGATGCCAAAATTTGCGTCGCGCGAGAGCTTCATGTGGCGAGATCCTCGTCCTCTTCCTCCTCCTCGGCGGGGCCGGTCAGAAGCGAGCGCCACAGCAGGATCGGGATCAGCGAGCCGAACACCACGACCTCTTTCAGCGTGCTGCTCCAGAACGAGGCAAAGCTTTCGAGAAGACCGACAAACAGCGCGCCGGCGGCGGTCAGCGGATAGCTCGCAAGCCCGCCCATGATCGCGCCGACGAAGGCCTTCAGCCCGATCAGGAAGCCGGAGTCGTAGTAGAGCGTGGTGACCGGGCCGATCAGCACGCCGGACACGGCGCCGAGCAGCGAGGCGATCACGAACGCCAGCGTGCCGGTGTAGCCCGGCCGGATGCCGACGAGGCGCGCGCCGAGGCTGTTGACCGCGGTCGCCCGCAGCGCCTTGCCGGTGATGGTGCGCTCGAAGAACAGGAAGAGCAGCAGGCTGAACAGCAGCGCCGCCGCGATCATCAACATCACCTGCGTGCTGATGATGACGCCGGCGATGTTGAACATCTGCGTCGCCAGCGGCTTGGTGCGAAAGCCTTCGGCGCCGAAGATCAAGAGGCCGATGCCGGCGAGCGCAAAGTGCACCGCGACCGCGACGATCAGCAGGAGCAGCACCGAGGCGTCGGCCAGCGGCCGGAACGCGATGCGATCAAGCAGCGGCGCCAGCGGCGCCACCAGCGCAATGGCGAGCACGATATGGACGGCGTCGGGCAGTTCGTGTCCGGCGGCGAGCCAGCCGATGGCGGCCGGCAGCGACGGGATGACGCCGTAGCAAATAAGAGCCCACGGCAGCCGCGTGAGCTCCCTGCGGCGCGCAAGGTCAAACGCCTCCATGGCGCAGGCGACCGCGGCGAGCGCCGGAATGAGCACCACGGTGCCGGGCAGCCGGCCCAATTGCAGCGCCGCAAGCGTGAGCGCCGTGAACGACACGATGTCGCCGAACGGCACGAAAACCACGCGCGTGACCGAGAAAACCAGCACCAGGCCGAGGCCGACCAGCACGTAGATGGTCCCGGTGGCGAGACCATCGATCGATAAAATCAGCGCGATTTCGCCGGTCATGCCTTTTCCGCGCGGTCAAACTAGCCTATTATAAAACAAATTTTTGCATATAAAAGTCAACTGCTGACGGAGAAAACAATGCATAAAATGGCGTCGAAAGCCCCGGCGGCGGCCCCCAAAGCGGAGGCAGAGGAGGCGGCCGTGCGGCACGAGCGGGCCGTCACCGCGTTCGAATATGCGGCCTGGCATCTCGGCTCGGCCTTTGCCCGCTGGCGGCGCGACTGCCTCGCCTCGATTCCCGGCGCGGGGCTGAGCGGCGCCGAGGCCTCGATCCTGCACATCATCCATCTCAACGACACGGCGAAGGGCTTGGCCGAAATCAGCCGGCTTTTGCACCGCGACGATCTCGCCAATCTGCAATACGGCATCAAGAAGCTTCTGACGCTGGGCTTCATCGAGAAGGCCGACGCGCGCGCGCCGCGCAAGAGCATGACCTACCGCGCCTCCGCCAAGGGCCAGGCCCTGGTCGAAGCCTATCTGCAGCGCCGCCGCGACACGCTGCTGCGGCTCACCCAGAGCCTGCCCGGCACGTCGGACGCCATCGAGAATGCCACCGTGATGCTGCACGTCATGATCGGCCTCTACGACCAGGCCAGCAACATCGTGTCCGGGCACGGCGGCGCGCTCGGCCACATCAAGCCGTGAGCTACAGCCCTTTCGGGTGAGACAGAAACTCTTCGATAACCTCCGGCGGCGGCTTGACGAAGTCGCCGGTCCGGCTGACGCCGAGCCCCGTCAAACGCTTGAGTTTCACGGCCAATTCAGCGTGTTTCACCACGATCGGAATGCCGTTGATCACCGGCGCGCCGTCGACCGCATGCCCCTTGAGCGTGCTGAACAGCAACATCGGAATGCCGCCACCAGGAATGAGCACCTCGACGCCTGA
>JACXTT010007922.1_pt1 | contig 14853 bp, 11 predicted proteins | sample 9270951 | NCBI WGS metagenome assembly JACXTT01 (sample SAMN15532306, study PRJNA645909) | rock metagenome | isolation source: weathered quartz diorite | place: Puerto Rico | collected 2017-06-21
CTTCATAGAAACACCGAACCTACCATGTTTGAAAAAATTCTCATCGCCAACCGGGGTGAAATCGCCTTGCGCATCCAGCGCGCCTGCCGCGAAATGGGCATCAAGACCGTGGTCGTCCACTCCGAAGCGGACAAGGACGCCAAATATGTCAAGCTGGCCGACGAGTCGGTCTGCATCGGCCCGGCCTCGTCCTCGCTCAGCTACCTGAACATGCCGGCCATTATCAGCGCGGCCGAAGTGACCGATGCCGAAGCGATTCACCCGGGCTACGGTTTCTTGTCGGAAAACGCCGACTTTGCCGAGCGCGTGGAAAAATCCGGCTTCGTCTTCATCGGCCCCCGCTCCGACTCGATCCGCCTGATGGGCGACAAGGTTTCGGCCAAGCAAGCCATGATCAAGGCCGGCGTGCCTTGCGTGCCCGGCTCGGACGGCGCCCTGTCGGATGACCCGAAAGAAATCGTGCAGACCGCCCGCAAGGTCGGCTACCCGGTGATCATCAAGGCGGCCGGCGGCGGCGGCGGGCGCGGCATGCGCGTGGTGCACACAGAAGCGGCCCTGATCAACGCGGTGGCGATGACCAAGACGGAAGCCGGCACGGCCTTCGGCAACCCTGAAGTCTATATGGAGAAGTATCTGGAAAATCCACGCCACGTGGAAATCCAGATTCTGGCCGACGAACACAAGAACGCGGTCTGGCTGGGCGAACGCGACTGCTCGATGCAGCGCCGCCACCAGAAGGTGATCGAGGAAGCGCCGGCACCCGGCATTCCCCGCAAACTCATCGAAAAAATCGGCGACCGCTGCGCCGAAGCCTGCCGCAAGATCGGCTACCGCGGCGCCGGCACCTTCGAATTCTTGTACGAGAACGGCGAGTTTTATTTCATCGAAATGAACACCCGCGTCCAGGTCGAGCATCCGGTGACGGAAATGATCACCGGCATCGACATCGTCCAGGAACAGATCCGCATCGCCTGCGGCGAAAAACTGCGTTTCCGCCAGCGCGACATCATGCTGTCGGGCCACGCCGTCGAGTGCCGCATCAACGCCGAAGACCCGTTCAAATTCACCCCGTCGCCGGGCCGCATCACCGGCTGGCACACGCCGGGCGGTCCCGGCATCCGCGTCGATTCGCATGCCTACGCCGGCTACTACGTCCCGCCCCACTACGACTCGATGATCGGCAAAGTGATCGCCTACGGCGCCACCCGCGACCAGGCGATCCGCCGCATGCAGATCGCCCTGTCGGAAATGGTGGTAGAGGGTATCCTGACGAATATCCCCCTGCACCGCGAACTGATGATCGATGCCCGCTTCATCGAAGGCGGCACGAATATCCACTACCTCGAACAGAAGCTGGCCAACAAGCCGGATCTGAAGGTGGCGCTGGGCGGTGAAGACAAGGCTGAGCAATGAGTTGGCTTGAGATCGTCATCGAAGTCGCCCGCGACAATGCCGAGGCCCTGTCCGACGCCTTGATGGAAGCGGGCGCTCTGTCGGTGTCGGTGGAAGACGCCGATGAAGGCACCGAGCAGGAAAAGCCCCTGTTCGGCGAGCCGGGCATGGAGCCGAAAGAAGCGGCCTGGGACCACAGCCGCGTGGTGGCCCTGACCGATGTCGATGCCGACCAGGCAGCCATCGTCGCTGAAGCGGCTGCCGCCATCGGCATCGTTGCGCCAGGTTTTACCACGCGCGCGGTGGCCGACGAAGACTGGGTGCGATTGACGCAATCGCAGTTTGCGCCCATCCACATCGGTACCAACATCTGGGTGGTGCCCAGCTGGCACGAAGCACCCGATCCGGACGCGCTGATCCTGGAGCTCGATCCCGGCCTGGCCTTCGGCACCGGCAGCCATCCGACCACCCGGCTGTGCATGGAGTGGCTGGAAGCGCATCCGGCGCCCGGCAAGACCGTGCTCGATTACGGCTGCGGTTCCGGCATTCTCGCCATGGTGGCCAAGAAAATGGGCGCCGGCGAAGTGATCGGCGTCGACATCGATCCGCAGGCGATCGAGTCCGCCAAGGCGAACGCCGAGCGTAATGGCTGCGACATCGCCTACTACCTGCCGGACGCCTTCGCCGCCGCCATCCCGGCCGGCGCCACCTTCGACAAGGTGGTGGCGAACATCCTGTCGAGCCCATTGAAACTGATGGCGCCGATGCTGTCCGGCCGCGTCGCCCCCGGCGGCACGCTGACCCTGTCTGGCGTGCTGGCGCGCCAGGCCGACGAAGTGGCGGCCGCCTACGCGCCCTTCATCAAGCTGGGCGTGTGGGCCGAGCAGGATGGCTGGGTCGCCCTGCACGGCGTGCTCGGCGCCACGGAAGCACCTGCCGCCCGCCCCGTAAAATAAGGCGCGACCAGGCATGGCCCTCGCCACGATCTGCCCCCACTGCCACACCACGTTCCGGGTCGCCTCGGACCAGTTGAAGCTACGTGGGGGCATCGTGCGTTGCGGCGCTTGCAACGAGGTGTTCGACGGCACCGCGGCGCTGGTCGACCTCGATGCGATACCGGTGCAGGTGGAAATGCCTGCCGAAGACACTGGCGCCGAAGCAGCCGAACCAGCCAAACCGGCCGCCGCCCTGTCCGCCGACATCGACGCCGACCCGTTCGCGCTGCCGGACGCCCCCATCGAAGCCGGCAACGGCGCCGAATCGCTGCCGATTCTGCACACGGTGGTCGGCACGGCGCCCGACGAACCGGTCTATCAGCTCGATTTCGACACCACGCTGGAAACGGCGCCGTCCGCCGGGGCGGCAGAAGCCGTCGCCGACGAGCACCTGGTCGCCCTGCCGCCCCCCGACGATGCCGCGGATCTCGACGATCTCGATGAACAGCCGGCCCAGGCGCCGCCGACACCCGCCCGCCCCCAGGCCGGCGCCGTCGACTCGCTGGCGCCGCTGCTGATGCGCGCCTCGAGCGCCGCCGAGGACCGCCTGGCCGCGCCAGCACCAGGCTTGCCCAGCGCCGGCCCGTCGACCCTGATGCAGGCCGGCCAGGCCCGCACCGCCAGGCGCCATGCCGCCGCCGAAGCGCGCAAGAAGGCCCTCGATGTCAAGCCGGCAGTCGTGATGCCGCCGATGCCGCCGCCGCCGGCCGAAGACGAACCGGAATTCGTCCGCAGCAGCCGCCTGCGCGAAGAAACCGGAGCCACTCGCCGCCGCCTGCTGGCGCTGGGCGTGGCCATCCTCAGCGTTTTGCTGCTGGCGCAGGGCGTGTGGACTTTCAAGAACACCATGGCGGCGCGCTATCCCGGCGCCCGGCCGCTGCTGGCCGGCGCCTGCGCGGTCCTCGGCTGCAAGATCGAACTGCCGGCGCAGATCGACGCGCTGGCGGTGGAAACGGGAGAATTGCAGGCGCTCGACGCCGACGGCACCTTTTCGTTTACCACCCTGCTGCGCAACCAGGGCGAGCTGGTGCAAGCCTGGCCGCACCTGGAGCTGGCCCTGACCGACGCCAACGACAAACCGCTGGTGCGCCGCGTGTTCACCCCGGCCGACTATCTGCCGCCCGGCAGTACCGCTGCCAAAGGCTTCGCGGCGCGCTCGGAGCAACCCCTCAAACTGTATTTTCAGCTGAAGCAAATCAAGGCGTCGGGCTACCACCTCGCCATTTTTTATCCTTAAATCGAACCCGCGCGAAGATCCCACCATGACCGATGCAGTGAACCAGGCCGCCAATGTGGCCGCAACGACGGCCGCAAGCGCCAAGACCACCCTGATCTGCGGCTCGCTCGCCTTCGACAAGATCATGCAGTACCACGGCCGCTTTGCCGACACCCTGATCGCCGGCCAGATGCACCGGGTGAACGTGTCCTTCCTGGTGCCGACCCTGCGCACGGAATACGGCGGCTGCGCCGCCAACATCGCCTACAATCTGTCCATGCTGGGCGGCGATCCGCTGATCATGGCCACCCTCGGCCAGGACGGCGGCGAATACCTGGAGCGCTTCGCCAAACAGGGCATTTCCACCCGCGGCATCCGCACCATCGGCCACGCCTACACGGCCCAGTGCTTCGTCACCGCCGATGAAGACAACAACCAGATCAACGCCTTTCACCCCGGCGCCATGCAGTTCTCGCACGAGAACAGCGTGGCCGAGCAGGGTCCGCTGCGGGTCGCCATCATCGCCCCGGACGGCCGCGACGGCATGCTCAAGCACGCTACCGACCTGGCGGCGCAGGGCGTCCCCTTCATGTTCGATCCAGGCCAGCAGCTGCCCATGTTCAACGGCGAGGAACTGCGCGATTTTATCGGCAAAGCCACCTACCTGGCCGCCAACGACTATGAATTCGAGATGCTGGTCGAGAGAACGGGCCTGAACGCCGACGAAATCGCCGGCCAGCTCGACGCCCTGATCGTCACCCGCGGCGAACTCGGCTCCGAGATCTTCGCCAACGGCGAGCGCATGCTGATCCCGCCGGTCGAAGCGGCCGCCGTGGTCGACCCCACCGGCTGCGGCGACGCCTATCGCGCCGGCCTGTTATTCGGCATCGCCAACGGTTACGACTGGGGCACCACCGGCCGCCTGGCCAGCTTGCTCGGTTCGATCAAGATCGCCCATCAAGGGGGGCAGAATCACAGCTTTACGCCGGCGAGCATCGCCGAGCATTTCGAAGCGGCCTTCGGGTACCGGATTTAATCGGGCAGCAGCAGACCTGCGACGGCGTCGGCATCGACGCCGCTCACATCGACCAGCTTCCTGCGGCTGGTCGTACCATGGCTGATCACCACGGCGCCGCGCGCCACCTCTAATTGTTTTGCCAGCCACTTGACCAGGGCCGCATTGGCCTGGCCGTCGACGGGCTGCGCCTGCAGCCTGATTTTGATGGCGTCGTCCACCACGCCCACCACTGCGGTTTTCTTTGCGTTCGGGGCGATCTGCACGGTCAGCCGCACCCCGAAAGGCTGCGGCGTGCACCAGGCACAGGAGGGCATCAGAAATGCGGGATGCTGGTATCGACCAGGTATTTGACGATTTGCAGCAGGATCAGGGCCACCAGCATCGACAGATCGAGTCCGCCGAGCGGCGGCACGACGCGGCGCAAAGGGCGCAGCAGCGGATCATTCAGCGCGCCCACCAGCGGCGCCAGCGGCGCTTGAGGGTTGACCCAGCTGAAAATCGCTTCGATGATCAACAGGGCCATGAAACCGTAGAGTATCCAGCTGAGGAAGCGGTGCAGCGCGTGCAGCAGCACGAGTTCGAAGGGCAAGCCGGCCAGCAGGTAGATGGAAGTGGCCAGCAGCACGATCAGGAAAGCGCCGATCAGGCTGGCCCAGTCGTAGCCGCCCACGCCCGGCACCACCCGGCGCAGGGGACGCACCAGCCAGTCCGTGACGGTGTACGTAAAATGGGCCACCGATTGTGGCGGGCGCACGCGGATTGCCTGCATCCAGAAACGAAGCAACAAGACCCCGCCGAGCAAGGTGGCGATGGTATCGACGATCAACTGGAGAATACTGAGCACAAGGACTCCTCAAAAAAAAACCGCTGTGTGAAAGTCACACAGCGGTATTCTGCCTGAACGCAGCGCGGCTGGCTATTCGGCCAGCCTGTCAGCTTGTCCTTATGGACGGCTGCTGGTCGGGAACGGCCAGGCCGCTGCCGGCGCCAGGACGGTCTTGGCGGCCGGCGCTGGTGCTGCCGGCTTTTCGGCCGGTGCCGGTGCCGGTGCCGCGGCCGCCGGCGTCGACGCTGGCGCAGGAGCGGCTGGCTTGGCTGCCGGTGCCGGCTTTGGTGCTGCCGCTTTCTTCGGTGCGGCCGGCTTGGCCGCCGCTGGCGCTGCTTTGGCAGCTACCGGCGCTGCGGCAGGCGCCGCAGCCTTAACGGGCTTTTTTGCTGCTGGCTTAGCCGCGACCGTCTTTTCTGCTGGCTTGGCTGCGGTCTTGCTTGCTGGCTTAGCTGCTGCTTTGGTGGTGGTCGCTTTTTTGGCTGCTGGCTTGGCGGCGGTTTTTGCCGGTGCGGCCTTTTTAGCTGCCGGCTTGGCGGCGGTTTTGGTCGTAGCGGCTTTCTTCGCTGCCGGCTTGGCAGCGGTTTTGGTCGCAGCGGCTTTCTTCGCTACCGGCTTGGCGGCGGCCTTGGTGGCAGTCGCTTTTTTCGCTGCTGGCTTGGCTGCGGTTTTGGTCGCAGCGGCTTTCTTCGCTACCGGCTTGGCGGCGGCCTTGGTGGCAGTCGCTTTTTTCGCTGCTGGCTTGGCTGCTGCTTTGCTAGTGGTGGCTTTCTTGGCCGCTGGCTTGGCTGCTGCTTTGCTGGTCGTGGCTTTCTTGGCGGCTGGCTTGGCGGCGCTGGCTTTTTTGGCCGGTGCTGCTTTCGACGTTGCCGCTTTCTTCGCTACCGGCTTGGCGGCGGTCGCTTTCTTCGCTGCCGCTTTTGGCGCTGCCTTGGTCGCTACCGCTTTTTTGGCGGCTGGCTTGGCGGCTGCCGTCGCTTTTTTCGCTGCCGGTTTGGCGGCGGCGGTGGCTTTCTTCGCTACTGGCTTGGCGGCGGCGGTGGCCTTCTTGGCTGCTGGCTTGGCGGCTGCAGTGGCTTTCTTGGCCGCTGGCTTGGCTGCTGCCGTGGCTTTCTTGGCGGCTGGTTTAGTGGCGGCGGCGGATTTGGCTGCCGGCTTTTTTGCTGCTGGTTTCTTTGCTGCTGTTGCCATTTGAGTTCTCCTTCATCTGCGATGAAAAAATACGCTACAAGGTTGAAACCCGTTCGACCAGCGTTGGTACGGTCGAGCGAATTATTCATCGGCACAAACAAGGCGCCATGGTTTGCGCTAATGAATTCGGCACCAGCTGAACTGCTGCAACTCCTCACGATTGCAGCACTTCAGCCGTCGTCATCGCTTCAGCGACGACATGATCGGGACTACAAAATCGGACGACGAAAAACGGATTCGCAATGGTCGACTACACCAACCCGAAACGAAAAAGCCGCCATGCCTGATCCAGTTCAAGCAGTGCGGCTTACGGTTTGCGGTGAGGTCTGGTGCATATCTGTGTGAATCAGCTTCCCATTTATTCGGTTCATCTTGGCCGTCGTGCGCGCGAAAAATCAGCGGCTTCACGATGCGACATTTTCAATCTCGTAAAGTACACGAAAACCTTAACACTCCGCAACAGGCACACGGCGAAAATCGCATCCTTTTTTTTCAGCGCGCGCGCCATCGCAAATGATTTGCGCCGCGCGCACGCGCAAAGCGCGCCGATTCGGCGTCGGCTTCGCGCTGCAAAGTGCGCCAACACACGAACGTCCGTAATCGCGCGCGCGCTATCGGCAGCAAAAATCGCCGTAACCGAAAATGACGTTACTTTGCAGGGAGCCCGTACCTACAGGCGTTATACGAAGCAAGCTGGCACAAAGACTGGATCGAGGCGAGCGCTACCGTCGCATGCCGCGACATTGTGATGACGGCTCGTAGCGAACTCGCACGTGATCGGGCCATCCACGCGCCGCCGTGAACGATTTCGTCTCGTTACCGCAACGGACGACGGCGAGCTTGATGATCGACGTCGCTCGATCGCGCGAGTCGTGGCGATGTCGTGGACTCCATCCGGTAAGCGATACAGTCGCTTGCTTCCGATGTCGCCGAGCTCGCAGCGGCAGCCAGCCCTCCCCGCCTTGATCTCACGTCGAGCGATAGATCGACCGTTCGACGCGATGCCATGACAAATTCAGCTTCGAAAATTACATGGTCCGCCGTCGATGGCGGGCCAGGGAATCGGCGTGCGGCGTGCGAAAACAGCGGGAGCACTTTTCAGCCGAACAGGTCGTTCTCACCGCTAGCGACACTCGATCTTGATGTCGCGCTGCCCGGCTTTCGTGCCCTGACCATAGGTGATCGTGCACGCCGCGATTGCATCCGGCATTCTGCGCGAGAGCGTCATCTGGCTGTTTTCACCATAGGCGCATTGCAGCCATTTGCCCTGCGGGTAACTGCCCTGGAAAGTGTAGGTGGTAGTCACAGTGCCTTTGCCTCGACGTTCTTTGTCGGGCACCAGGTCGCCGCGATTATCCGGCGGCCCATCGATTGGCGCCGCCGCGTAAAGATACATCGGCGATTTGACGTATGGCACCCAGTCGCCGTCCACGCTGTCGATCTTGATGGCGGAAGTCGGCAACGCGGGTGGACAGCTCAACGATGTGGATACCGCTGCGCCGGCGCTGCCGGATAGGGCAGCAAGCAGGGTGAGCAGCAGCGCTCGTGGTTTTGTTATTGGCATTTGGCCTCCTGTCGGGATCAAAGGGGCTTACTCGATGACGAAGTATGCGTCGGCGTTGTTGCTCGCCTGAAGAAATTTTCCGCTCTTGGTCTGACCCTGCGCCCGAATGAAACGAGAAGAGATCGTCTTCTTTCCCTCAGCCATCCATTGATCCCCACATACCGCCGGGAGCCGCCCGCAAAAAAAACGCAGCGTGGTTGCCGTGGCTGTGATTCGGGTATCGACCTTTGACGAAGGTGGCAATCGCGGTGCCTTTCGCGAGCCTCGCGTTCCCCATCACTGGCGCCCCCTGCTCCCATGCCGTCGTCACGGGAGCACCGCCATAATTCTGAACAAGCGCCACGCAATGGTGCGACCCGACCACCGGCTGACCTTCCAGTTCATCGACTTTCGAATATATGTAGGACATTGCGACCTTCCTTCCTGGTTGATGGAAAAGCCGTCTCACTATATTAATGATTCACTTTGGCAATTTGATGTCCCGCAAAAAGTCCGCTCCGGCGAGAATTTTTTGGCCCGATCGAGCTTGCAGCAACAAAAAACCCGGCGCTTGGCCGGGTTCTCTGTTCGCTGCAACTGACTAAAAACCTTATTCCCAGTTCAGCGCGCCGCCGGTCTGATACTCGGTGACGCGGGTCTCGAAGAAGTTACGCTCCTTTTTCATGTCGATCATCTCGCTCATCCACGGGAACGGGTTTTCCTCTTGCGGGAACAGCGGCTCGAGGCCGATCTGCACCGAGCGGCGGTTGGCGATGAAGCGCAGGTAGCCCTTGAACATCGAGGCGTTCAGACCCAGCACGCCGCGCGGCATGGTGTCTTCGGCATAGGCGTATTCCAGGTCGACCGCTTTGAGGAACAGCTGCTTGATCTCTTCGCGGAAGGCCGGGGTCCACAGCAGCGGGTTTTCCATCTTGATGGTATTGATCAGATCGATACCGAAGTTGCAGTGCATGGATTCGTCGCGCAGGATGTATTGATACTGCTCGGCGGCGCCCATCATCTTGTTCTGGCGGCCCAGCGCCAGGATCTGCGTAAAACCGACGTAGAAGAACAAGCCTTCCATCAGGCAGGCGAACACGATCAGCGACTTTAATAAGGTCTGATCGGACTCGACGGTGCCGGTGGTAAAGGTCGGGTCGGTCAGCACATTGATGAAGGGGATCAGGAACTCGTCCTTGTCACGGATCGACTTGACCTCGTTGTAGGCGTTGAAAATCTCCGCCTCGTCCAGGCCCAGCGACTCGACGATGTACTGATAAGCGTGGGTGTGGATGGCTTCCTCGAAGGCCTGGCGCAGCAGGTACTGGCGGCACTCGGGAGCGGTGATGTGGCGGTAGGTGCCCAGCACGATGTTGTTGGCGGCCAGCGAGTCGGCGGTGACGAAAAAGCCGAGATTGCGCTTGACCAGGCGGCGCTCGTCCTCGGTCAGGCCGTTCGGGTTCTTCCACAGCTCGATATCGCGCTGCATGTTCACTTCCTGCGGCATCCAGTGGTTGGCACAGCCGGCCAGGTATTTGTCCCAGGCCCATTTGTATTTGAACGGCACCAGCTGGTTGACGTCGGTCTTGCCGTTGATGATGCGCTTGTCGTCGGCGTTGACGCGCTTGGCGACCGCATCGGCGGCTGGCGCTTCGACAGCGCCCTGCGGCAGGATCGGCGCGGCGGCTGGTGCGGTATCTTCGTCCCATGACAACATGATTGGTTTCCTTCTTCTCTTATAGTGTAGGTAAATCAGCGATCGGCCCGCAAGCTGCGCGGACCGGTCGCTCGAGATTTTACTGGCAGGCTTCGCATTCCTCGAAACCGTCGTCGCCCGGACGCAGGTAGCAGGCGGCGCCGTCTTCTTCGACGCTGGCGCTCACTGCCGGCGCCGCAGCGGCCGGCACTGCCGCCGCCGAGGCGCTGGCCGATGCCGACATGCCGCCATCGACCGCCACCGCGTTCAGCGCGCCGGTCTTGGAGGTGGATTTCTCCATGTGGGTGGCGGCGATGGTGCGCAAATAATATGTGGTTTTCAGGCCGCGCAGCCAGGCCAGTTTATAGGTTTCGTCCAGCTTCTTGCCCGAGGCGCCGGCCATGTAAATGTTCAGCGACTGGGCCTGGTCGATCCATTTCTGGCGGCGCGAGGCCGCTTCCACCAGCCAGCTTGGCGACACTTCGAAAGCGGTCGCGTAGATATCGCGCAGGTCTTGCGGGATACGGTCGATCTTGGCCAGCGAGCCGTCGAAATATTTCAGGTCGGCGATCATCACTTCATCCCACAGGTCGCGTGCCTTGAGGTCGCGCACCAGGTAGGAGTTGATTTCGGTAAATTCGCCCGACAGGTTCGATTTCACGTACAGGTTCTGGAAGGTCGGCTCGATGCAGGCCGACACGCCGATGATGTTGGAAATCGTCGCGGTCGGGGCGATCGCCACGCAATTCGAATTGCGCATGCCGAACTTGGCGATGCGCTCGCGCACCGGGGTCCAGTCCATCGCCGACGAATCGTCCTGTTCCAGGTAGCCGCCGCGCTCTTCCGCCAGCAGTTTGACGGAATCCTGCGGCAGGATGCCGCGCGACCACAGCGAACCCTCGTAGGACTGGTAACGGCCGCGCTCTTCGGCCAGTTCGGTCGACGCCAGGTAGGCGTAGTAGCACACCGCTTCCATCGAGGTGTCGGCGAAAGTGACGCACTCGTTCGAGGCGAACGGCACGCGCATCATGTGCAGGCAATCCTGGAAGCCCATCACGCCCATGCCGACCGGACGGTGGCGCATATTGGAGTTACGGGCTTTTTCGACGGCGTAGTAATTGATATCGATGACGTTGTCGAGCATACGCATGGCGGTGCGAACCGTCTTTTGCAGCTTGACGTGGTCGAGTTTGCCTTCTTTCATGTGCGCCGGCAGGTTGACGGAGCCAAGGTTGCAGACGGCGATTTCGCTGTCGTTGGTGTTCAGGGTGATTTCCGTGCACAGGTTCGAGCTGTGGACCACGCCCACGTGCTGCTGCGGCGAACGGATATTGCATGGGTCCTTGAACGTGATCCATGGGTGGCCGGTTTCGAACAGCATCGACAGCATCTTGCGCCACAGGTCGAGCGCGGCGATTTTCTTGAAGACGCGGATTTCGCCGGCGGCGGCCTTGGCTTCGTAGCCGGTGTAGGCGGTTTCGAAAGCGCGGCCGACCAGGTCGTGCAGGTCCGGCGTCTCCGATGGCGAGAACAGGGTCCACTCGCCCTTCTCCATCACGCGCTTCATGAACAGGTCGGGAATCCAGTTGGCCGTGTTCATGTCGTGGGTGCGGCGGCGGTCGTCGCCGGTGTTCTTGCGCAGGTCGAGGAATTCTTCGACATCCATGTGCCAGGTTTCCAGGTAGGCGCAGACCGCGCCCTTGCGTTTGCCGCCCTGGTTGACCGCCACCGCGGTGTCGTTGACCACCTTCAGGAACGGCACCACGCCTTGCGATTTGCCGTTGGTGCCCTTGATGTGGGCGCCGAGAGCGCGCACCGGGGTCCAGTCGTTACCCAGGCCGCCGGCGAATTTGGCCAACAAGGCATTCTCTTTGATAGCGTCGTAGATGCCTTCCAGGTCGTCCGACACGGTGGTCAGATAGCAGGAGGACAGCTGCGAGCGCAAGGTGCCCGAGTTGAACAGGGTAGGCGTCGAGCTCATGAAGTCGAAGCTGGACAGCAAATTGTAAAACTCGATGGCGCGCGCTTCGCGGTTTTCTTCGCGCAGGGACAGGCCCATGGCAACGCGCATATAGAAAGCCTGCGGCATTTCGATGCGCACGTCGCGCACGTGCAGGAAATAGCGGTCGTACAGGGTTTGCAGGCCGATGTAGCCGAATTGCAGATCGCGGTCGGCCACCAGCGCCTTGGCCAGCTTGGCCAGGTCGTACTTTGCCAGTTCCGGGTCGAGCAGTTCGTTGGCGATGCCCTTGGCGATGTATTGCGGGAAGTAGTCGACGTAGTGGGCGGCGGCTTTCGCTTGCGGCACTTCCTGGCCGAACACTTCCTTGCGGATGGTGTGCAACAGGATGCGGGCGGTCACTTGCGAGTAGGCCGGGTCTTTTTCCATCAGGGCTCTGGCGGCCAGGATGGCGGACTTGTGCAGCTCTTCGACCGGCACGCCGTCGTACAGATTGCGCACGGTTTCGGACAGGATGGCGTCGGCATCGACGTGTTTTTCCAGGCCGACGCAGGCGGCGCCGATCAGGTCGCGCACTTCCTGCATGTCGAGCGGACGGCGCTGGCCATTTTCGGTGACGTGGATTTGCGGCGCGGCGACATCGGCCTTGCCGCCGGCGGCCAGCTTGGCGGCGCGGCGCTCTTCCATGTGCTTGGCGCGGTACAGCACGTAGCCGCGGGCGACGTCATGTTCGCCCGAGCGCATCAGCGCCAGTTCGACCTGGTCCTGCACGTCTTCGATGTGGACGGTGCCGCCACCCGGATGGCGGCGCACCAGCGCGGCGACCACGCTGGCGGTCAGCTGTTCGACCTTGTCGCGGATGCTGGCCGAGACGGCGCCCTGGCCGCCATGCACGGCGAGGAAGGCCTTGGTGACGGCGACGGCGATTTTAGAGGGCTCAAAAGCGACCACGGCGCCGTTACGGCGGATGATGCGGTAGTCGCCGCTGGAAGCGATCTCGGCCGCGTTGGTGGCTGGCGCGGCGCCAGTCGAACCTGGGGTGACTTGCGGCTGATTGGTGGAAATATCTTGTGAAGTATGCATTAAAGCTCCCCAGGGTTGGCCGCCGTGGTGGGCGGCCCTTGTTATCAAACGCGCGGCTGTTGGCCGTGAAGAAAAAAACGGTATAAAAACACCTTGCCCCACGCCAAACCGGAGTCCGGGCGCCGTCGGAGGCGGGCGGACAGAGTTATGAAAGGATGGGAAAAGGTGTTCTGTCGTGCAAGTCGAACTTGACTTTCGTGGAGCGGGAAGTTATGGCAAACCTGCCTCTGCACCACTACATCTAGTCAAGAACGGATAATCTGGACTAATTGTAGTACCTGCCTGCCAGGGCTGCAATATATTTCCGACACCGTTGGGAAGTAAATATTTAGCCTAAAAGGGCGTGTGGCCACTTGACTTTACGCAGCTCGGCAGTGACGCCGTGCGGGCGGTTAGCGAACACTAACTTTTTCGATCGATCGGCCAGGCAATCTTGCAATTTCGCCCAGTCGAAGTACGGTCCGGGATCGGTTTTTCGGCCCGGCGCGACGTGTTCGTGGCCCTGGACGGCGGCGATCGGATAGCGCGCGGCAAGGGCGGCGATCAGGGTGACCAGGCTGTCATATTGCGCTGGCGAAAAAGCCACAAGATCGCTGCCTTCGATCTCGATACCGACCGAATAATCGTTGCAGTTGTCGCGGCCCTCGAATGCGGAGAGGCCGGCATGCCAGGCGCGCCGATCGCAGGAGACGAACTGGACCACGGCGCCATTCCTGCGCACCAGGAAGTGGCTGGACACTTCGAGCCCGCGCAAATCGGCGAACGATGGGTGGGCACGGAAATCGGTTCTATTGGTAAACAGGTCGGCGATGTGGGGGCCGCCGAAATGGCCGGCCGGCAGGCTGATGTTGTGCAGCACGATCAGGTCGACGGCGGCACCGTCGGGGCGCGCATTGAAATTGGGAGACTCGTAGCGGCGCGCGGCCGGCCACCAGCCGTCAAGGCCGATCTCTGTCGCCGGGTCCGCCATCAGGGTTCCTGGATGTCGAGCTTTTGCATCGAATAGCGCAGCTGCCTGAAACTGATGCCGAGCAGTTCAGCCGCCTTGGTGCGGTTGAACTGGGTTTGCGCCAAAGCGCGCAGGATCAGCTCGCGCTCGACCTGGGCCAGGTGGTCGGGCAAGTTCGCCGGCAGTTCGCCGCTGGCCGGGACCGCAGTCGATTCGATCAGGGGCGGCGCGGCCGCGGGCGCCGGGGGCGCTGTAAAAGCGGGCACCGGCGCGGGCGCGGGCGCCGCCATTTTCGCCGCCTTCAAGGACAAATCTGCCACTTCGATAACGCCGTCGTCGGCGAATGCCAGCGCCCGTTCCAGCACGTTTTCCAGTTCGCGCACATTGCCGGGAAACGAATAGGTGCATAAGGTATCGAGCACGCCCTCCCCCAGCCGCGCCGCCTTGCCGCCCATCGCCAGGCGCTGCAAGATACCGTCGGTCAGCACTTCGAGGTCGACCAGGCGCTCGCGCAGGGGCGGCAAGGTCAGCTCGATGACGTTCAACCTGTAAAACAAATCCTGGCGAAACTCGCCCCGTTCGACACAGGCGGCCAGGTCCTTGTGGGTGGCGCTGATGATGCGCACGTCGACCGGCTCTTCGGCGGTGGCACCGATTTTACGCACCCTTCTCTCCTGGATCGCGCGCAGCAGTTTGACCTGCATGGCCAGAGGCAGATCGGCCACTTCGTCGAGCATCAGGGTGCCGCCGTTGGCTGCCTGAAAAAAGCCCTCGCGCTCGTCCACCGCGCCCGTGAAAGCGCCCTTGCGGTAGCCGAAAAACTCCGCTTCCATCAGCGCTTCCGGGATGGCGCCGCAGTTGACGGCGATGAAAGGGTGGGTGGCGCGGGCGCCCTGGGCGTGGATCTCGCGGGCGGCCAGCTCCTTGCCGCTGCCGGATTCGCCGGAGATGGCGATCGGCGCCATCGAGCGGGCCAGCCAGCCG
>JACXTT010007923.1_pt1 | contig 14851 bp, 17 predicted proteins | sample 9270951 | NCBI WGS metagenome assembly JACXTT01 (sample SAMN15532306, study PRJNA645909) | rock metagenome | isolation source: weathered quartz diorite | place: Puerto Rico | collected 2017-06-21
GCACCACGATTTACTACAAAGATTGGGGATCAGGACAGCCGATCGTTTTCTCACACGGCTGGCCGCTCTCAGCCGACGATTGGGACACGCAGATGTTGTTCTTCCTCAAGCACGGTTATAGAGTTATCGCTCACGATCGGCGCGGACATGGTCGCTCCTCGCAAACCGCTGATGGCCACGACATGGATCATTACGCCAACGATCTGGCGGCACTGACCGAGCATCTCAACCTCAAAGACGCCATCCACGTCGGCCATTCGACAGGCGGTGGTGAGGTCGTGCGCTATCTGGGTCGCCATGGCGAAAGCAGAGTCGCAAAAGCTGCCATTCTTAGTGCCGTGCCGCCGCTGATGGTCAAAACAGCGGCCAATCCGAATGGCCTGCCTAAACAGGTGTTTGACGACTTGCAGGCGCAGCTCGCCGCCAGCCGGACCAAGTTCTATTACGACCTTGCGTCGGGACCCTTCTACGGTTACAACCGGCCCGGCGCGAAGATTTCCGAGGCGGTGATCCGGAATTGGTGGCGGCAGGGCATGATGGGAGGAGCCAAGGCGCACTATGACGGCATCGTGGCCTTCTCACAGACGGACTTCACCGAAGACCTGAAGAAGATCACTGTTCCGGTGCTAGTGATGCATGGCGATGACGACCAGATCGTACCTTATGCCGATTCCGCGCCGCTGTCTGCAAAGTTGCTGAAAAACGGCACATTGAAAACCTACAACGGCTTTCCTCACGGCATGCCCACGACCGAGGCTGACACGATCAACAACGATCTCTTAGCGTTCTTTGAAGCGGCAGCACAAGCAGCAGCGTAATGAAAGGATGGTCTGAAGAAGGTTCGGCGTTTCGCGCTGGGCGGAACGTTGGACCTCTTCATCTTAAGAACCACCGGCAGCATTCGCCAGTGAGAAAACGAGGGAACTTCATAAACACCAAGCAGGATGGTCCTAGCATTTCACGGCGAGGATTTCTGGCATTCGCTGGTGCAGCTTCAAGCCTCGCTTTGCTCGCACCCGCCAGCGCTTCGCTCAAGATGACGGCCTTGTGCAGATGGCCCGCAGGTCGGCAACGGCAGCTAACATCACCGTTCAGAAACTGCGCGGCAACATCAGCGTCCTGATGGGCGCCGGTGGAAATATCGCGGTTCTGCCAGGTCCTGACGGAAAGCTGTTGATCGATGCAGGCTTCGCCGGTTCGCGTCCGAAGCTTACCGAGGCCCTCACTTCGATCAGCTCCGATCCCATCAAGCAACTCATCAATACTCACTGGCATTTCGACCACACGGATGGTAACGAGTGGTTGCACTCCGCCGACGCAGCGATCCTCGCTCCGGTTTTTTACGGAATATCTACATGCGAGCCGAGACCAGCGTATAGATAGGAAGGGCCAAAGACCTGTTTTAGTTTAGCGAAGGCAGGTTCTCCGGTGCAGTGTCCTGGGGCAATGCGGTCAACCTTCCATTTGTCGTGTAGTGCATTGGCGATCTGCTCGATCTCGGCGTCGGGAGTTTTCACCAAATGGAGACCTCCAAGCAGCATGAATACGTGAGAATTCCCCGCAGAAGCGGCGGTGAGAATCTCTTCAACTCCCGGATGCGAGCATCCGACCACCAGTACCAGGCCACGGGGACTCTCTATCGCGAGGGTGAGCTCACGGAGTTCTAAGGTTCCCTTTACGGCAGAGACTGTGGGGATAAGGAAAATGCCTGGCGTGACTTCCACTTTGGTGTCGACGAACACGAAGTTCGCCTCCGACCACGGACTCCCCGTGGGGATCGCCTGAGGTTCCTCTCCCTCGAAATAACGCATACTCTTCGGCAAAATATCCACGGTCTTGTAAAACCCTTTGGGAAGCGTGCTTCCAAAAACGCCGAACGACTCTGCCGGGGCGTAGATTTTCACTTTCGGATTGAGCTTCAAGAGATGGCTAAGGCCGCTAGTGTGGTCGCCATGGCGGTGGGAAATTACGACGAAGTCTAAGTCCTTCAGGTCGATATTCAGCGCTTGGGCATTGGCAGCAAAGATTCTGGAGTTATTGCCGGTATCAAACAGGATCTTTTTGCCTGAAGATTCAATCAAGACCGAGAAACCCCAATCCCTCTTTAGGTTTTTCAAGTTCCCGAAAGCGTCGTAAATGATCGTTGCCCGGTTGTGTGCGCGAGCGGAACCGACGCTGCCAAGGCTCAGCAACAGGCAGCAAAACCAGCGAAAGCAATTTGTCGTCAAATGCATGTCTTAAAGACCTCCTCGAGTCATCGGCACAAAAATAGAAGTAAAATACTTGCTGTACAAGCGGCATTTTGCGGCAGGCAGGTTGTACTTTCCCGGCAGTTGTGAAAATGAGCACGATAGCGCATCTGACTGCAGCGATTTTTCCAGAAAGGACCATAGCATGGGTCAAGCCCTCGTCGCCCACGGCAGCAGGAATATCTGAGACGGGGTGAAGGCAAAAACGATCGGTTGCACGGAAAGGCGGCTGGAAGTTTGGTGTAACGAGAGGCGAAGCGAGTTAACGGAGAGAACTTATGGCTACATCAACAATCGCAACGCGCCCACCCTTGCCTCCGTTTACTCGGGAGAGTGCGATTCAAAGGGTGCGTCTTGCCGAGGACAGTTGGAACACCCGCGACCCGGGGAAAGTAGCTCTGGCCTATGCAATCGATTCACGATGGAGGAATCGCTCGGAGTTCATCAACGGACGAAACGAAATCGTCGCCTTCCTCTCTCGCAAGTGGGCCAAGGAGTTGGAGTACCGGCTCATCAAGGAACTGTGGACGTTCGCCGGCGACCGCATCGCGGTGCGGTTCGCTTATGAGTGGCACGACGAGTCGGTTCATTGGTATCGCTCCTACGGCAATGAGAATTGGGAGTTCAATGACGATGGGCTCATGGCCTTAAGGTTCGCCTCAATCAACGATCTTCCCATTCTGGAGTCAGACCGCAAATATCACTGGCGCCTCGGACGTCGTCCCGATGATCACCCAGGATTGAGCGACTTGGGCCTCTAGTTGCCAAGAACGGAGTACGTGTGTCAGCCAATAAAACAGCGATCATCACGGGAGCATCGGGGGGGATAGGTGCGGGTTTGGTCCACGCATTCCTGAGCGAGGGTTATAACGTCGTGGCAACGTCTCATAATACCAGTCGGTCGCTGACTGCCTCACCCAGCCTGGTTCTCATCGACGGCGATATCGGGAAGCAGGAGACCGCTTTCAAAGTCGTCGAATCCGCGATCAGCAACTTCGAAACCATCGATGTTCTAGTGAATAATGCCGGAATCTTCCGCGCCAAGCCGTTTATCGACTTTACTACCGAGGACTTCAACGCTCTAGTCTCGACCAACTTGCTCGGATTTCTTTACATGACTCAGTTCACCGTGAAGCAGATGCTAAGGCAAAAATCAGGGAACGTTGTAAACATCACAGCGGCGCTTGCAGATCAGCCAATCGCCGGCGAAAATGCCTCGGTCTCGATGATTACGAAGGGAGGCCTGAATACCGTGACCCGGAGTCTCGCAATCGAGTATGCAAAGGAAGGCATCCGCTTCAACGCCGTCGCCCCCGGGGTCGTTGACACACCACTGCACGAGGGTGCTCCCAAGGAAACTCTTACGACAAGGCAGCCACTTAAGACGATGACAGAGGTAAAAGACATTGTCGGTGCAGTTCTCTACTTAGCACGCGCAGGCCAAGTGACGGGCGAGGTGATCCATGTGGACGGTGGTTCGCACGCTGGCCGGTGGTAGCCGCTGACATTTCTCCGGGGCGGCAGGAGGAGTCGGCCTAACGTTGGCACGGAAAGGAGTATTGCAATGACTCGACCCAAGACAAAAATATTAGTGGATGGTGGCGACCCGCAGGAGACTCAAAGGGTCAAAGAATTGTTGGGGTTTGTCGACGGACAGACGACCAACCCGTCTTTGATTGCCAATAACCCGCACATCAGGGAACTCGTCGCATCAGGGCACAAACTTTCGAATCGGGAAGAAATGGACGAATACAAGAAAATCGTTCAGACGATCTCTCCATTGGTCAGCGATGCGGGAGTGTCTATCGAAGTCTTCTCGGACGAGAGCACAACAGCACCAGAGATGCTCGACCAAGGCCGGGAAATGTTCTCGTGGATTCCCAATGCTTACATCAAGTATCCATGCACGGCAGAAGGCTTTCGTGCGGCACAGCTGTCGGTCGTGCAAGGCATGAGGATCAATATGACCCTTTGCTTCTCGCAGCAGCAGGCGGCCGCAGTGTACGCTGCCACGAAGGGCACCAAACAACCTGCCTACGTTTCGCTTTTTGTTGGACGTTTGGACGACATAGGCCAGAACGGGATGGAGGTAGTTAAGAATATTAAACAAATGTTTCAGAAAGGTGACGGCCATGTTCTAGTACTGGCAGCAAGCATCCGCAGCCTGGAGCACTTGCTTTACTGTTTTGCGCTTGAAACGGAGCTTGTAACCGTACCTGCGAAAGTCTTGGAAATCTGGGCGAACAGGGGTTTCCCGATCCCTGACAAACAGTTTCAGTACAAGGCGTCCGCTAAGTCGATTCCTTACGAAGAGCTTAACTTGGAACGACCGTGGGAAACGTTTGATCTCCAGCACGAGCTTACACGCAAAGGCATTGAGAAATTCGCCGCTGATTATCGTGCAACGCTTTCCCGACCCGCATAAGCGAGACTGAATTTTGATGCAGCATCTGTTCGTAAACAGAAGCTCGCGGGAATCTCAGGCAATGGCGCGAGGTGCGAATGGGCCCGGGTTCCGGGATGTGAACTAATTTCAACCTTAACGATGTTTGAGAAGCGCGCGCAGTCCGCGAATCGTATGAAATCGACCCCATCGGTTTGATTCCCCAGCTCCGTGAATCTGCTGTAGTGCCGAACAGCGCGGGAGGCAAAAGTATGACGGAGGCATCAGAGACGAATAGACCCGATTTCACAAATGGATTTTCGATTCACAATCTCCCCGACGGAAGCATGATTTCGGGCCTGGCCGCTGGCGAAGAAGTAGTTCTTACTCGCCGCGGTGACGAGGTTTTTGCCATCGGCGCCCACTGTACCCACTACGGTGGCCCTCTCGCGGAAGGCTTAATCGTAGGGGACACAGTACGCTGTCCCTGGCACCATGCCTGTTTTAGTTTGCGCAACGGAGAGGCGCTCCGGGCACCTGCTTTTGATCCAGTTCCTTGTTGGCGAGTTGAAAAACTGGGCGATAGGATCTTTGTTCGTGAGAGGGTCTCACCATCGGCTCCCAAGCGCGGGACGGGCGGGCCAAGCTCAGTTGTGATTGTAGGCGGAGGCGCCGCGGGTTTGGCCGCAGCCGACATGCTGCGGCGCGAGGGCTACGACGGTCCTGTTAGCATCGTGAGTGCCGACGACTCTCCCCCGGTGGATCGTCCGAACCTTTCCAAGGATTACCTAGCAGGCACGGCTCAAGAGGACTGGGTTGCCTTGCGGCCTCCTGACTACTATCGCAACCGAAGGATCGATCTCCTGCTTCACTCGCGAGTTTCATCCCTTGACACGAAGGGACGCCAGATAGTGCTTGAGAATGGCACGGCGATCGAATTTGGTGCTCTCCTGCTGGCCACCGGAGCGGACCCAGTTCACTTGCCGATCGAAGGCGCAACCGATTCTCAGCTCCATTATCTTCGCACGTTCGCTGACGGCAAAGCGATCATTGCCAAGGCAACGTCAGCAAAACGTGTAGTAATAGTTGGCGCCAGTTTTATTGGCTTGGAAGTTACCGCATCCCTGCGTGCTCGCGGAATCCTGGTCGATGTGGTGGGACGTGGGCGCCAGCCCCTTGAACACATCATGGGAGCTGAGGTCGGTAGCTTCATCCGCAAGCTTCACGAGGCTCACGGCGTGACTTTTCATCTGGGGGAGACTGTCGGCCGGGTGGATGGGCGGAGAGTCACCTTGACCAGCGGAACAGCTGTGGACGCAGACTTCCTGGTTTTGGGCGTAGGTGTTCGTCCGTCGCTTGCTCTGGCGGAACAAGCTGGGCTCGCCATCGATCGCGGTATCTCTGTCAACGAATACCTCGAAACCAGCGTGGACGGTATCTTCGCAGCCGGCGATGCCGTGCGCTGGCCAGATCCGCACACCGGCGAGCGAATTCGCGTCGAGCACTGGGTGGTCGCGGAACGCCAGGGGCAAGTCGCAGCTAAGAATATTCTTGGCCGCCGCCAAAGATTCGACGCTATTCCATTCTTTTGGAGTCAACACTACGATGTAGCTATCAATTACGTGGGCCATGCCGAGAAGTGGGAGGCTATCGAGATCGATGGAAACCTCGATGCCCGCGATTGTGCCGTGGCGTACAAGAAAGGCGATCGCACTCTCGCTCTCGTAACCATCTCTCGCGACCTCCGAAGCCTTCAGTTTGAGGCCGCCATGGAAGGTGAGGTGCGGCCGCAAAGACAAGAAGTCGCCTAAACCGGCTCCGCTGCCTGTTCGACTCGCCAGATATCGTGCGATCTCTCCGAATGTGTAAGGATTTGGGTCTGGTAAGACGGCGCGAAGAAACTCCTTTGGGGGATCAAGAACCGGCTGTCAGCACCGGGAAATTCGATGAAGCTGCAGGTCGTTTCTGCCTATCACGGCAGAGGTCGCGGATCCGAGTCCCGCCGTACCCGGCATTCTTTTCAGGGGTCCAGCCCGGAGACGTAGGCGGTTACAGAATGAGCCGCTACCTAGGTAACACTTTCGAGCCGATGGGATTTTCCGGTGGCTGTCAACACGCGAGTCTCCAGAGGAAAGTATCCCAAATCATAGTCCATGAAGCTGACAGGCCAGAAGTCGTGAACTTCTTTAATGCCGACCGCCTGGCCAGCAAAGAACGGTGGATGGAGTGCGTTCTTTGCACGTCGACTTGTACCCCCGTCTTAGTGCCATGTCGCGACTCTTCTCCGGCTGCCATTGGCAAGATATCTCTCCAGGAGTATGGCCATCCACAGCTTGCGCTCCGCTACTTCGAACGTGCGATTGAATGACTCTATTCATCGAGGAGCGCAAGATCGAATTCGCGTAGACGCGCTGGATCGGCGATTACATCAGCCGTTGCGATTTTTCCATCGGCGAAGGAGAAGCGAAGCACGCGAAATACACGCCCGCCCGGGGTCCAGACCAGTCCCACCTCTCCGTTGACCAACATGGGGTGTGCAGTACCCTTAAGTTGTCGCGAGAATGCGATCGCTCCCTTCGCCCAGTTCCGTGCGCCGCGAATCTCCCTCGGCGGTCCAGGACGGGCAGCGGCCTCGTCCACTCTGACCACAATATCGGGATCAAGCACCGCGACCAGCCCTTCAAAATCGCCGCGGCGCAGAGCATCGAGGAAGGCATCAACGACCCGACGCTGCTCCCTGAGGCTAGCCTTGGGAACCGCCGGCGCACCTTGAATGCGCCTCCGCGCTCGGCTCGCCAGTTGTCTGGCCGCTTCCGGCGAGCGCCCAACGATTGAGGCGATTTCGTCAAAGGAAACCGCAAACATGTCACGCAGAACAAACGCCAGCCGCTCGGCTGGATCTAGCCGGTCGAGCACGATCAGCAGTGCCGTGCCGATTGAGTCGGCCAGGAGTGTCTCTTGTTCCGGATCCCGCTGCTCCTGGCGGATGGCAATTGGCTCGGCTGGTTGGACGTCGAGTGCCTCCTCTTTCCGCGAGCTTCGCGAGCGCAACATGTCTAGGCAAACGCGGGAAACCACCGTGGTTAGCCATCCTCCGAGGTTCTGGATCGTGCTCGCATCAGAGCGGCTCAGACGCAGCCATGCCTCTTGCACAGCGTCATCGGCTTCGTTAGACGTGCCGAGCATGCGGTAAGCTACGGCACGCAAATGACCTCGATTTTGCTCAAACTTATCTGCCAACCATTCGCGCTCAGCCACGATGTCACCTTCCTTCTGTCGGAACCCGGTCATACCGATTGACTCCAAGGTGCGGGAGGTCTATCGCTGTTTAAACCTCAGACCCTTGCGATACAATCCGTCGCTCCCCACATCGAACACACGGTTGTATCGGGCGCGGAAGTTTTCGAGCGCTGCGGTCGCCGTGAGCTCGATGAGTTGCTCTTCTGAAAAGTGCCGGCGCAACTCTGCATAAAGCCCATCATTGACGTTGGACGGGGTGTCAGCCATGGCATCGGCCATGCGCAGTAAAGCGAGTTCCGCCGGCGCGAATGCTTCGAGTTGTCCCTGGCGGATCGCCGTAATTTCGTCGTCGCTCAGCCCGTACATTCTGCCTCCGGCAGAATTCGCGTCGATTCAAAACGGGCACCCCACCCGCACCGCGGTCCGCAACGTCAATAACATCCGCTGCCGTTGTGGGACCGCCGCTTTCTGCCCCAGCAGCCATTCTGCCAGCGCATTTATCCAGAACACGCGCGGCACTCGGGCTGTGATTTTTTGTGGAGTGAGATCGCGGCCCAATATCTTGCGGGCCTTTGCGAAGACCTGCCTTATCAGGAACGACGTCTGTTGGGGGTCAATGCCTTCGACTCTTGCCATGATTTTGTCCTTCTTTATTCGATGTCGCGTCTTGTCACGATGACTCGTCATAGGAATGACGGATCAAATAAAAATGTTGTGACAGGCAGGTCCTGAAGAGCAGCACCCATTTCGTGCGTTTCGGCTGAATCCCTCCTCTCAAAGCATTTGTGTTAGGTCCTCGCGCAGTTTTGCAGTCACGTTTTCCCGTTGTGATTCGTCATGGTAGTGAAGTCGAAAATACAAGTTCTCAGGAAGGAGATTCGGTCATGCAAGCACGAATGAAAAATCCGGCACTAATCATTCCCGGTGCAATGGAAGCACTACAAAATCTGGCAAAGGCTGCCGAACAGGGCGGCGTACCAAAAAAGACACTCGATATTGTTCACCTGCGGGCGAGCCAGATCAATGGTTGCAGCGTGTGCGTCGATATGGGCTTCCGCTTTAAAAAGGCAGACGAGACAATCGAACGCTTGTTCGCGGTGGCTGCATGGAAGGACGCGCCCTATTTCACTGATGCCGAGCGCGCTGCGCTGGCGCTCACCGAAGCCGTCACACGTCTGAGCGATCTTTCCGATCCGGTTCCAGACGAAATCTGGAAGGAAGCGGCACAGCACCACGACGAGAGGGCGCTTGCGTCGCTAGTTCTCTGGGTGGCCATGACGAACGTATGGAATCGCCTCAATGTCACCACCAAGCAAGTGGCCGGTGAGTGGGTCAAATCGGACGAAGCAAGAGAATGGAGGAAAAAACAGGTAGCGGCAGGCTAAAGGTGCTCGAATGCAGTCCGGTTTGCCATCCCGTTGGCTCGATGACCGATTGGCCCTCGATAGAAGGTGGCCCCTGAAGAGGAACATGAATTGACAGAGATATTGCGGTCGTAAGTACTGGAATCAGGGCTTGCGACCGCTCTCGCACTTTCACGACGCTGTTGGCCTGTGCCGGTGCTCGAACGCTCTGCGGGACTCAGTGGGGCAGGTGCGGCCAACGAGCTAGACCCGTAGCGAGCCACGGAACGCCCTAGCAGCATAGTAAGATTCCGCACCGTTGTGATACACGAAAACAGTGTCGTAGCGGCGATCACAAAAGATGGCGCCGCCGAGTTTCCTGATAGGAGAAGGTGTTTTCACCCAGCTCGACGTCTTCGTATCGAAAGAGCCAAGTTGCTGCAACTCTCGATATTGTTCTTCCGTTAAAAGCTCAATTCCCATGAAAGCTGCCATATCAATAGCATTATCTTCTGGCTTATGTTCTTTCCTTGAGTCCAGTGCTTCACGGTCGTAGCAAACACTTCTGCGGCCTTTAGGACTCTCCGCTGAACAATCATAAAAAATGTAGTCGCCCGTCTTTTTATCATGACCAACAACATCCGGTTCACCGCCAGTTCTTTCCATTTCATTGAGTGACCACAGTTTTTCCGCATTGGCTTCCAGCTTCGCTTGTACTTTAGCCCATTCAAGACCCTTATGGCGGCTCATGCTTTTCTCGAAACGGGCTTTCAATGCTCTGAGTAGTTCTTCTCGTTGTTCTGGTGACAGGTCCTTCTGGCTATGAATGTTTCCCGCTCTTGTGGCTCTCATGGTTGTCGTTTCCCGCGCTTCTTGTCTGTTACCCTGCCGCGCTCCACTACCTGGGCTTTGTTTCGGCCTGTCTTCGCATTTTTGTCAATTCGCAGTTTCCACGCCGTTCGGAGTGCACCCGTCAGTACATCCTCGCGCGCCGCCGCCAGGCGAATATGCGTATGTCCCATCTTTCCCCAGCCGCCAGGAATCGGCAGGAAAATCTCGGGTGCCTCCGCCACAAACGCCGCCTGCTGCTCCAACGTAAGCATCAGATTTCCGTAGCCTCCAGCTTGCGAGGCCAGCGAAGCAAATTTCCTTCCTGCTACACGAAAAGCGGGCAATCCTGCGTGGGAATACTCCTCCACCCCCTCCAGGCTCAGCGCAATCCTGCGAAAGTCTGCTGCGGTCATCGGGTGACTCCGTAGACTACGGAATATCTGATCATCATCGGACGCCATATGTCCACTTTGCTCCAGGTCGACTCATGGGGAAACCTTCCATCAAGGCCTTGAGGAAGAGGCCTTCAGGAAGAGTTGCTGGCCATTCAGATAAAAGCTGCGCGACGAACGATGGCGGGATTCTCTTTCCATGCCCAGACAGGCGTGTCTCGCTCGCTCGACTCGAGGGAGCTAGAGCGGACCGATCCTCTTCGGCTTCGGATCCAGGCCTACTGCTTCTTCTAAGGTGGCGGCAAGGCCTACGAGGCGGCTGCTTTGCCTGCTGGCGCATTCGTGAGCGGATCGGCCAAAAACTTTGCGATCATCTGCGGCACCTCCGCCGAGGTTATGAAATTGTAGTGGCTGTGTAGCAGATTCTCCGAAGATACATTGAAAAGAGCTTTGGATTCTGCGCCTAGACCTCCGCGCGAAACGTTTTCCCCAGCTCCGCTTCCGCTAATCGGAAATAGTGTCGAAAGTTTGTAAATTAGCGGCGACCACTTCTCGGCGTCAACGTATCGATCTTTGAGCACCAGATAGCTAGCCACATGGACTCGCACCACCTCCACCTCCACCGCGACGCCTCCGCCGAGTTGTTCGAGCCTCTTGCCGCGCAGCTGGTGTACCGCTAACACTCGCGCCTCCATGTGTACGGGACACTCCTTGGCGCACGCCGGTTTGACCAAGTCGCTCCCCGTCGGCGTCAGCCCGGCTGCCTGGAATTTCTCCTTCTCGAAGTGGAACTGCTTGGTCTTCAACTCCGGCACTGGATTCTTTCCGGTCAGCGGAGCGAGCCTTTCCACCTGCTCCCACATCTCCGGCGAGGGTAAATTGACCACACACTCCGGATGCCGTCGCACATTGTCGGCCGTCTTGGTTTCGTCGAGCAATCCCAGCATCGTCGTCCACCCCAGCGTCCAGAATGACGATATTGGCGCCAGGTTGGTTTCTCCGTCCTCGTTCAGCGAACTGATGAGCGCCACAGGCGTTCCAAAGTAGAGAATGTTCGGCTCAATCGCACGAAATCCTGTGTGACTCATTTCAAGGTTTCTCATTGGCTGCTCCTTTTTCGGTTGCCATGGTTCTTCACCCTTTACCCTAGGCTTCCGACCGGCACTGATGTTTCAGCTGAACGTGAAATGTCGTTGCAGCAGGGACGCTAAAATGGACTCATGAACACCACATACCCCATCGCCGCCGTCGGTGAGCTCATCGGTGAGCCTGCGCGTGCCGCGATTCTGATTGCCTTGCTGGATGGAAAGGCGCACACCGCGGGAGAGTTGACGCTAACCGCGGGTGTTTCGGCCCAGTCCGCCAGTGCGCATCTTTCGAAGCTCGTGGACGGAGGGCTGCTCACAGCAAGTCGCAGTGGCCGCCATCGTTACTACGCCATGGCTGGGCCTGAGGTCGCGCACGTGCTGGAAGCCCTCGGCTCGATATCCACGCTGCCTCGCGCCCGCAGCGCGGCACCGCGCGCCCGCGCCGCGGACGATATGTACACCGCCCGGTCCTGCTACGACCATTTGGCCGGACGCATCGCCGTGGAGCTTTCTGGTGCCCTCCAAAAATGCGGAGTCATCCGCCCTTACGGTCAACGCGACTACGAACTCGGCAAGGCCGGTCGCGCTTGGTTTGCCAATCTTGGCATTGACGTCGACTCCCTACGCCGTTCGCGCCGAATCTTCGCACGCCAGTGCCTTGATTGGACAGAGCGCCGCCCCCACATTGCAGGAGCTCTCGGCGCCGCACTCTGTTCCCGCCTCTTAGCTCTTGGCTGGATCGCTCGTCGCCGCGATAGCCGTGCACTGCGCATCACTCCCCGTGGTGCACGCGAGCTTCACTCGCGCCTCGGCCTCACTGCCTAGATGCCAGCAGACTTTTCGGTCTCCCTGAATCCGCAAACGGAAAGGTGTCGACATCCTGCTCGCGCCGTGTCGGCTTCAACATCACAGTAGGTGTATTTGCGCGATGTGGCAGCTTGGAGCCACCAGAGTCGCTCCTTAACATACCTTGACACGTATATGCTCTATACAGTATATGAGGAGGAGATCGGTTTTCGAGATCCTTGCGAAGCCGAACCGCCGCGCGATATTGAGCCTCCTGGTCTCGTGACAACAGAAGGTTGGCGAGATCGAGCGAACAACTTCGTATGCCGCAGCCGACACTTTCGAGCCGCCCGAGGCAGCCAGTTGGGCGTTTCAACGTCCAACTGCCAGGTGAGCTTCGCCGTTCCAACTGTACCTCGGCTCGCATCGAAGGGCGCCCACCCGTGAATCGACGGGATCGCAAGACAATGCACCGACCACGCTCGCGGAGCCGACTATGAATAGTGCCACCCAACGTACGATTTTTCGCTGGATTCACCTCATCTTTAGCATTCCGATACTCGGTTATATTTATAGTCCCTTTGAAAAACTTCCAAACTACGCCCCTCCAACTCGGTTCGTCTTTCTTCCGGTAATGGTGCTTTCAGGATTGTGGATGTGGAAAGGCCATGTCCTTCGACGACTTATTTCGAAAAGATCGGCCCAAAAAGATGCTGCAGATAACCCCTAGCCGCCTCCTAGCCGCCTGGGTCAGGAGGGGTGGAGCTCGGCGCCGGGACCGGTACGATCTGGGGGCTCTCGTACTGGTTCTGGCACCGCCGAGTCGGTGACGTTGGCGCTGCTGAGCCCATTCAGTTGGGAGGGGAGCGTGCGGAATGTTTGTTGACCAGGGCCGCCCACTGCGAGAAGTCGCTAGAGTATGCCAAGCGCTTAGGGTGACTACGTTGTTCGCGCCCGCGTTGCGCACGCCCTGCAGGAGCGAGGCCATATTGGCCACGACGTAGGCGTTGCCCGCCGCCGCGTTGCCGGTGAGGAGGGATTTCAAGTAACCTTCCTTCCAGATGCTCGGAACTACGCTGAGCGCAGCTAAATAGGAGCGAGAGTCGGAGCGGCATATGAAAAAGCCCATTTCGGGGGAATCTGCCTCTGCTTTCATCAACGAGAGGATCAAGGAACTTGGGGACTGGCGCGGAAAGACGCTCGCGAAAGTGCGCGAAATCATTCAGGATGCAGACCCTGAGATCGCCGAAGAGTGGAAATGGATGGGGACTCCCGTCTGGTCCCACGGCGGCATCCTTTGTACGGGAGAGACGTACAAGAGCGTCGTCAAGATGACATTTGCCAAGGGAGCTGCGTTGAAGGACCCTGCAGGTCTATTCAACTCCAGCCTGGACGGGAATGTCAGGCGCGCCATCGACATCCACGAAGGCGAGAAGGTCGATGAGGCGGCCTTGAAGGATCTCATTCGCGCCGCAGTGGCGCTCAATCTCAAAGGCAAGAGTAAGCCGAAGCTCCGGCGAGCGAGCAGCAGGCGGGCCCACTAGCTTCCTCGCAGGTTCCGGCCACATCTCCTCCCATAGGCGATGAGCTTGGGCCATCAGTGGCTTCAATGCAACCAGGGGGTGCAACTACATCTCCTGATCGCTCTCGCGGCGCGAGTTGCAGATGACCCAAGCGGATCAGCGTGCCTTCACCGTGGCTCGCAATAATTCAGTTCCAGCGGACAGTAATCGGGCCGCTAAGACCCGGCAGCGGCAGTGACGCCGCCTCGACCTCGGCAGCCACCCGCTCCACGCAGGAGAGGCGACACCACACGTCGATCGAGACCTCCGCCGCCGATCGGCGCCACACCCCGACGATTTCCCCATTCACGAGCAGTGCGCCGGGCCAGACGCGAGCCGTCCAAAGGGTGGCCCGCCGCTTGCTCTCGGGCACCAGGAGTTCTCGATCAGTTCCCCAGAGGAGGTAGTACGCATCACCGCTGGGTAGGAACCGCGCCGGCGCGGCAGGTATGGGCTGCGCCCGAAACGCTGCCTCGTCGTCGGCGAGGATCCAAGCTTCGCCGACCGGGGAGCGAACGGGCGTCAGGCCCCCGGCGAGTGCCGCGAGCGTGGCGCGAGCCTCGGCCGGCCGAATCCCCGCCCAGTCCGCGAACGAAGCGGCCGTGGCCGGACCGAACACATGGAGATGCCGGCGAGCGAGTTCGAGGCGCGCTTGTCGCGGGTCCACATCGGATGCCGGCGCGGTCCAGACGACAGGCTGGCGCGCGCCGTCCCAGCGCAACAGGACCGTGCCGGTGGGAGCCGCATAGCGAAGGCTGTTCGGCTGCACGCACATTGCGTGTCCAGCTTCGCCGAACGGCATGCGCCGGTTGCCGAGAAACGCGTGGAGCCGGGATGCGGTGTCGTGCGCCCGTGCGCGCCGACGGGCGTCTTCGGGTAGCCGCCCGAGCGAGAATACCGGTAGGTCCTTCGCGGCCACGACATAGGCGCTGAAGCGCGGGCCCCATAGCTGGACTAGGGAAGGGTGCTCCCAGCTG
>JACXTT010007924.1_pt1 | contig 14846 bp, 13 predicted proteins | sample 9270951 | NCBI WGS metagenome assembly JACXTT01 (sample SAMN15532306, study PRJNA645909) | rock metagenome | isolation source: weathered quartz diorite | place: Puerto Rico | collected 2017-06-21
GGAGGTCGTGCATGCCGGCGGGCCTAGCCGCCGCCGCCTGGTCCCTCCAGGCCCGGCTTGGTCATCTTGCCGAGGTCGAGCAGCTTGTTGAGCGCCGCCTCGTTGACGCCGCGGCCTCGCGCCAGCTGGCGGATCGAGCGCCCGGTGCGGATGGACTCCTTGGCGATCTTCGCGGCCTCGTCGTAACCGATTAGCGGGTTGAGCGCAGTCGCCAGCATCGGACTGCGTTCGACGAGCTCCGGCCCGCGGTCGGTGGCCTGCAAGCCCTCGATGCAGCGCTCCGAGAAGTTGCGCACCGAGGCGGCGAGCAGCCCCACCGACTCGAGGGCGGCGACGCCCGCCACCGGCATCATCACGTTGAGCTCGAAAAGGCTCCCTGACTGGCCGCAGACGACGATCGTCAGGTCGTTGCCGTAGACGCGCGCGATCGCCATCGTCAGTGACTCGACGATGACGGGGTTGACCTTGCCCGGCATGATGCTCGAGCCTGGCTGGGTCTCGGGCAGGCGCAGCTCGCCGAGACCTGCGATTGGACCGGTGCCCATGAGTCGAACGTCCGAGCCGACCTTCCACAGGCTGGTCGCGATCGTGCGCACGGCGCCGTGCGCCGCCACGAGGGCGTCGAGAGTCGCCTGGGCGTGGAAGTGGTTCGACGTCTCGCGGACGGGGAGGCCGGTCGCCTTGGCCAGCCGAGCCGAGGCGAGCTTGGCGTATTGCGGGTGCGAGTTGAGGCCGGTGCCGACGGCGGTGCCGCCGAGCGGTACGCGGGATAGCTCGTCGATCGCGTTGCGCGCGCGGCGGATCGACTCGTCCATCTGCCCTGCGTAGCCGCGAAACTCCTGGCCGAGGCGGATGGGCGTCGCGTCCTGCAGGTGCGTGCGCCCAGTCTTAACCAGCGGCCAGAACTCGCGACTCTTGGCGTCGAGCGCCTTGCGCAATCGGTCGAGCGCGGGAATCAGCTCGTCCTGCATGGCCATCGCGACCGAGAGCTGGAGCGCGGTTGGGATGACGTCGTTGCTCGACTGGCCGAGGTTCACGTGGTCGTTCGGGTGCACGACCTTCGCGCCTTTCATGCCGAGCTGCTCGTTGGCGCGGTTGGCGATCACCTCGTTGGCGTTGGTGTTCGTCGATGTGCCCGAGCCGGTCTGGTAGATGTCGATCGGGAACTGGTCGTCCAGCTCGCCGTCGACCACCTCCTGCGCGGCCGCCGTGATGACCCGTGCGCGGCGCCGGGACAGCAGGCCGAGCTCGCGGTTCGTCTGCGCCGCCGCCTTCTTGATCATCCCAAGGGCGCGGATGAACCGGCGAGGGAAATGCTGGCCCGAAATCGGGAAATTCAGGACCGCGCGTTGGGTGGAGGCGCCGTAATAGGCGTCGACCGGAACCTCCATCTCGCCCATTGAGTCCTTTTCCATGCGAGTGGTCTTTCTGGGAGCCACGGATGCAGATTGTGGCACTCTCCGCTCATGCGCCTTGCAGCGGTGGACATCGGCAGCAACACGGTGCACGTCCTGGTGGCCGACGTCGTGCGCGGCAAGCTCGAGGACGTCGCCCACTATGTCGAGATGCCAGAGTTGGGTCCATACGTCGCCAAGACCGGCGCGATCGGCGCGCGCGGCGGGGTGGTCATCCGGGCGCTCCGCAAGGTGCTGGCCCAGGCGGCGACCCACCACTTCACCGGCCTGCTCGCTGGGGCGACCGAGGCCGTGCGCCAGGCCACCGACGGGGAGGCCTTCGCCCGCGAGGCCGGCGTGGCGATCGGGACGCCGGTGCACATCATCCCGGCCCGGCGCGAAGCGGAGCTGAGCTTCCTGGGAGTCGCCAGCAGGCACGCGGCCAAGCGTGAATGGGTCATGGTCGACCTGGGCGGCGCCTCGACCGAGATCGCGATCGGCCGCGGCCACGAGATGGTCCGCTCGTCGACGCTGCTGATCGGTTCAGGCGTCCCGGCCAGCAGCTACCTCTCCGACCCGCCAAAACCGGAGGAGCGAGCCCGGCTGCGGAAGGCCGCCGTCCGCGAGCTCGCCCAGGCGCCCGACGGTGACATCGAGAAGCTCGTCGCCACCGGAGGCACGGCTTCCAACCTGCCCCTCGTCATAGCCAGGCGCAACCCGCCGGTGGTGCTGACCACCGCCGACCTGCTCCAGTGCGAGAAGCGCCTGGACGGCGGCCGGGCGACCCAGGTCGCGGAACGGGTCGGCCTGCTCGCCAACCGCGTCAAGGCGATGCGAGGCGGCGTCGAGGTGCTTCTCCTGCTGCTCGATTGGTACGGCCTGGCCGTGTTGGGCATCAGCCACCAGGGACTGCGTCACGGCATGCTCCTGGCCTACCTCGAGCGGGGCGACTCCTGGTGGAGATAGAAATTCGGACCCGCTGGGTAGGATGAATTCGATGGCTCCAGGCACGGGTTTGCGGCGAGCTTTCGCGCTCACTTGCGGGGTCTTGCTGGTCGAGCTGACCGGCGGACTGCTGTCGCATTCGCTGGCGCTGCTCTCAGACGCCGGCCACGTGCTGACCGATGTTTTCGCGCTTGGACTCGCATGGTTCGCGGTTGAGCAGGCCAAGCGGCCGGCCGACCGCAAGCGCAGCTACGGCTACCAGCGAGTGACCATCCTGGCCGCGCTGCTCAACTCGATCACCCTGATCGTGATCGTCCTGGCGATAGCCTACGAAGCCGTTCGCCGGCTGGCGTCGCCTGAACCCGTCCAGGGAGGCATCGTCATCGTGACCGCCCTGGTCGGCATCGCTGTCAACGCGTTCGTCATCTTCGGCTTGCGTGGGCGGGCCACGGGCTTGAACGTCCGTGCCGCGTTCCTGCACGTCGCCGGCGACATTGGCGCCTCGGTCGGAGTCGTCATCGCGGGCGCGGTCATTCTGCTCACGGGGTGGCTGTATATCGACCCGCTGCTGTCACTCCTCATTGCCGCACTCATCGCGTTCGGCGCCTGGGGCATCGTCCGCGAGGCTGTCAACCTGCTGATGGAAGGCACGCCGCGCGATATCGACCTGGCCAGCGTGACCCGCGAGATCACGCAGACCGAGAAGGTGATCGGCGTGCACGACCTCCACGTGTGGGCGCTCGCGTCGGACGCGGCGGCGCTCAGCGCGCACATCGTGGTGGGCGACTGCCCACTGGGTGACGCCGAGCACCTGGTGCGCGATCTCGAGCAGCGGCTGTGCGACCGATTCGCCATCGGGCACACCACCATCCAGGTCGAGAGCTGTCACCCGTGCGGAGAGATTGAGCACGGTGTCGGCGCCCACAACCACCCGCACTCGCACGTGATCGTGGCGCTTGGGGGCGCCGCTACGTCTTCAGCACGCCCTCGCGCTGCAGGATCCGGCGAGCCAGGGCGATAGCCGCCGCGTAGGTCGAGTCCATCCCGCGGTAGCTGAGCCCGCGCGCGCCCAGCGTGCGCGCCTGCGTGTACGGGGTGTCAGATGCGTAGTGGACTATGCCCAGGTCGAAGTTGACGCGGGCCATGTTCACGCTTTCGTTCAGCGGGTAGCGGTCGGGCTGGCCGATCTCGTAGCAAGCGTCGAGGTAGGGACCCGCCTCCATCTCGACCACCGTGTAGTGGCCCTGGTAGTAGAACTCCAGGTAGTCGCGGTTTTGGAGGAACGTGCCGCGCACCGCGACCGCGCGCTGGTTGTCGACCGCCGATCCGTAGACGAGGTGCGGCTGGACATCGTTGGCGCTGAGCGAGTTGTCGAGCCAGTACGTGTTGCCCGAGTGCTCGTTGTAGACGACGTTCGGGATCATCACGTCACCGACGTCGGAGTTGAGCGTCGCGGCCTTGCCCATCACGTACACTCCCGCAACCCACGAGCTGTTCTCGGCGACCTGGCGCAGGATGTGGTAAGCGGCCTGACCGAGCGGATAGTCGACGTTGAGAATGCAGGCATCGAGTGCGTGAAGCTTCTTCACATCGACCGCGCCAACACGAGGGTCGATTCGTTCGGGGTCGAGCGCGCATAGCTTGAAGATCTGCGCCGCGCTGTCGACGCCGGTGCCGCGCGCAGCGATATGCCGGATGCCGCGCTCGGCCTCGAGATCGATTCGCTTCTTGCGCAGTCGATCGCGATCCGGGTGGTGGTCGAAGACCTGGCGGGCGCAGAAGTAAAGCCAGTTCTGGCGGGACGCGCGGCTGTGACCGAGCTCCAGCTTGTGTCGCTCCTCCTCGAGCTCAGGGTCGTGCTCGCGCACCCACTCGAGGATCTCGGGCTCGAAGTCGCGGGCGGTGCCGCTGAGCACGTTGACCAGGCTGTGCGAGTTCGACGACACGAAGTAGACCGGGCATTCCCGGACTTCCATCTCTTCCATCGCCGCCGCGATCGGCAACCACCACCGGCTCGCGATGCGCGCGTAGCCCAGGTGGCTCCCGCCGATCATGCGCAGCCCGATATGGCATTCGTCGCGCTTGACCGCCTGGAGCGTCTTGTCGAACGTTTCGCCCCACGCTTCGCGCAGTCGCTGCCAGTCGTCCTCGCTCGCGCCCGCGGCCTGGCGCGCCGAGTCGTCCCTCAGCTCGACGTCCTGCAGCGACTGGTGCAGCTTGTTCCACTCGATCTGGTACGCGACCAGCGTCGGCACGAGGTCGTCCACATCGGAAGTCGAAGCGATCAGCACCGCCAGCGTGATGTCGCCGTCGTGGTACCAGCGGCGGCGCCGGGCGGGCGCCTTGACGGGGTCCCAGTCGAGGATGTCGGTGCCGATCACCGCCCGAAAGCCCTGGGGGCTCTGACCCATGACCACGTGGCGGCAGCGCTCGATGGCGCGCGGCAGCCGGCGGATGGCGTAAAGAAGGGCGCCCATGTCGCTTTGCGGCTGGCTCGCCAGTGGATGGAGCACCGAGCCCATTCGGATGTGGGTCTGGACGAGGGAGTCGACCTTGATCTCGCCCGAGCTCTGCAGCATGGTCGTGTACGTGCGGACGTACAGCTCGACCGCGTGCTTGCCGCCGCCCCAACCGATCTCGCTGTCCGGCGGCTGCTCCATCGCCAGAGTCTAGATCGCTGTTCAGGGTCTAACCTACGACGCGTTATGGCGGTCAGGCCCCGCACGACGGGCGAGACTGCGCTTCGGTTCTACCGCCAGGCTCATGAGCGGCTGCTCAAGGTGTCCGAGGACATGACACCGGATCTGTTCGCACGCAGCGCCGGGCCAAGTCTGCATTCCGTGGCCTGGCAGCTGTGGCATGCCGCCCGATGGGACGACGTCATCCCCGCCCACATCGCCGGCGACTTCGGCCTCGAACCGACGACCGGGGTTTGGCAGCGCGAAAGCCTGGCCGCGAGCTGGCTGCTCGACGCCGGCAGTCTGGGGCGTCGCGAGGCCGGCACAGGGCTGGAGGACAGCGCGGCTGAAGGCTTGCGTCTGCCCGAGCAGGCGGCGGTCATCGACTACGCACGCAAGGCTTTCGACTTCGTCGAGGGTGTCATCGCGGCGATCCCTGAGGACCGGCTTCTCGAGGTCGCCAAGGACGACCCTGACGGCGACACCAACCTCGACAATGTGCTGTTCTACTTCGAGCACCTCAACCGCCACCTGGGCATGATCGAGGCGATCCGGGGCCTGCACGGAATGGTGGGAACGGCGACCCGCTGACGCTTACAGAAGCTTTAACTCAGAACGCTGGAAATCGAACTGGGACTCGTTGTGTACTTACAACGTGATCAGGTCCTTGCTCGCCCGCCGACCCCTGCGCATCGCCGGTTTTGCCGTGGCCGCCGTGGCGGTGGGCGCATCCGCCGTGGTCGTCACCGCATCCGCCGCCGGCTACTCATTCGGGTTCCGCTCGAACCCATCCTCCAAGGGCGCGGCCAACACCGCGCTGGCGGCAAACACCACCGCGTCGAAGATTTGCGGCGAGTTCATGACCCACTTCGCCGGCGACCTCGGAGTCTCGCAGGACGCTCTCAATGCCGCGTTCCAGAAGGCTGTGTCAGAGACGCTCGCCGACGAGGTCGGCAACCAGGACATCACCCAGGCCCAGGCCGACGCCATCAAGCAGAAGCTCGCCGGCAAGTCTCCCTGCACGCTGGCCGGCGGCCTCGGCAAGGGCCACGCGAAAGGCCTCGGCGGCCAGTACACCCAGGCGCTCATGAACGCCGCGGCCTCGGCGCTCGGCATCACAACTGATCAGCTGAAGGCCGACCTGAAGAACGGAATGACGCTGTCCCAGATCGCGGCCGCCCAGAAGCCGCCCGTGACGCAGGACCAGTTCCGCGCCCGGCTCATCGTCAACCTGAAGCCGCTGCTGGATCAGGCGGTCACCGACAAGAAGTTGACCAGCGACCAGGAGCAGAAGATCCTGCAGCGGCTGCAGACCGGCCCGATCCCGTTCTGGGACAGGCCGAGCCGGCCGGCCGCGGCCGGCGCGACGCCTTAGGAGTCTGGGAGGCTCCCCCCGAGCCGCCGCATCAGTTCCTCGATCAGCTGACGCGTCTCCGGGTCCGACATGAGCTTCTCCTGCATCTCCTCGGCCGAGCGCCGGATGTCAGGGTCGCTCATCAGCCTCTCGGACATGGCCTCGAACCGCGTTGCCATGTCCTTCATCGACGCTTCCTGCGCGACCTGTAGCAGGATCGGCTGGCTCGCGGCTGAGACCACGGCTTCGGCCTGAGCGCGGACCATGTCGATCCCTTTGCAACCCAGGCACTCGCCTTTGTACCCGCAGTGGCACAGCTGCGAGCGCAGGCGATCCAGGGCGAAATGCAGCTCCGACATGTCGACCGGCGCAGTCATCTGACTGTCGAAAAGACTACGACGACATCCCGACTGCTACGACTTCTGCTTGCCCGCGTACATGGCTTCGATCTCCTGCGCGTAGTGCTGCTGCACGACCTTGCGCTTGACGTCGAGCTTCAACGACAACTCGCCCCTGGCCTCTGAGAAGTCCTCTTTGAGCAGAGCGAAGTACTTGATCGATTCCCAGTTGCCGACGTGCGAATTCACCTCGTCCACGGCAAGCTGCACGTGATCACGCAGCTGCCGCTCGTCGAGACCTTCCTTGGTGGCCGCCTCCCAGTCGGGAACGATCAGCGCGGTGATGTAGGGACGGCCCTCACCGACAATGAGCGCGCGGTCGATGAGCCGGTCACGCGTGAGCCCGAACTCGAGCGGCTGCGGCGCCACGTACTTGCCGACCGCAGTCTTGAACAGCGCCTTCTTGCGGTCGGTGATCTTCAAGAACCCATCCGCATCTATCTCGCCGATGTCGCCGGTGTAGATCCAGCCGTCGCGCATCGTCTCCGCCGTGGCTTCGGGATTCTCGTGGTAGCCGAGCATGTTGCCAGGGCTGTTGACGAGGATCTCGCCGTCTTCCGCGATCTTCAGCTGCACGCCGGGAAACGGCTTGCCGACGGTCAGAAAGCGATGCGCCGACAGCGTGTTCGAGCATGCGCCCGAGGCCATCTCGGTCATGCCCCATCCGTTGAGGATGGGCACCCCCGTCGCCCAGAAGAATTCCTCGATCTCACGCGAGAGCGCGGCGCCGCCGCTGATGAAGAAGCGCAGCCGGCCTCCGGTCAGACGCTCGCGCAGCTGCGCGAGCACGAGCCGGTCGGCAACCTGGTGCTGCGCGCCAAGCAATCCGCCCTTGTCGGTCGCGCGGGAATATCGCTTGCCGACGTCGATCGCCCAGCTGAACAATGCGCGCCGGTACCCAGGCGACTCCCGAACGCGGGCCATCACGGCCCCATACATCTTTTCGTAGATGCGAGGCACAGCGCACATCACCGTCGGGCGGATCTCGTGCAGCTCAGCGGCCAGGTGGTCGGCCCCCCGCGAGATCCATGACTGGCCGCCGAACAACAGGCCGATGTACGTGCCGTTGATGCGCTCGAAGACGTGTGAGTACGGAAGAAACGAGAGGGTCGAATCGCTCTCGCTCAAGGGGAAGACCTGGAGCGCCGCGTGGATGATGTCGACCACGCAGCGATGCGCGAGCTCCACGCCCTTGGGGTCGCCGGTCGTGCCCGACGTGTAGACGATCGTGCACAGGTCGTCGGGCCTGATCTTCGCGAGTCGGTTCGCGACCTCGGCCAGCTGCTTCGGCCGGCGCACCACCCATGCCGACACGTCCGCGTCAATGGTCACGACCTGTCGCATCGGCCCGTCGAGCTCGAATCGGGACCCCATCGCAGAGTCGGAGACGATCGCCATCACAGCTGCGGAGTTCGATGCGATCTTCTCGACGATCTCAGCTGGGGTGCCCGCGTAGATCGGCACGGTTACCGCACCCGCGGCCTGGATGCCCAGGTCGCAGTACAGCCATTCGAGTCGGTTGGGCGACATCAGGATCACCGCGTCGCCGGCCTGCACGCCCGCGTCGACGAGCGCCGACGCCACCGCGAGCACGTCGCGCTTCATGTCCGCCCACGTCTCGACCTTCCAGCTATCGCCGGCGCGGTAATGCACGAGCGGTCGTGAGGCGAAGCGCTCGGCCTGGCTGAAGAACATGCCAACGGTCGTACGGTCGGCGATGCCTTCGGGACTCAGATCAGCAGCCGCGGCCTGGTCGTCAGATGTCCGGATGGACATGTCGGGCCCGATCCGGCTACTTGACCGCTTTGATCGTCAGGGTGAGGCTGCCGGCAGGGACGCTCACCGTCACCCGGTCGCCCTTCTTCTTGCCGACGAGCGCGCGGCCGACCGGCGAGTCGACCGAGATCCGGCCTGCCGACGGGTCGCTCTCCACCGCGCCCACCAGGTGGTACGTCTCGCTGGAACCTTCGTGGTCGACGACATCGATGGTGGATCCGGGGCCGGCGACGCTCGAGTGCGACTCTTTGATGATCTCCGCTCGGCCGATCATCTCCTGCAGCTCGTAGATGCGACTGTCCAGGAGTCCGACCTCCTCCTTCGCCTGCTCGTACTCAGGGTTGTCCTCGATGTCACCAGGCTGGAACGCCTCCTTCAGCCGCTCGCCCGCTTCGGCACGCCGCTTCAGCGCGACCTCGAGATCGCGCTTGAGCTTTTCCAGCCCCTCTGGAGTCAGCAAGACAGGTTCAGTTAGGTCCAAGCCAGCCTCGGCCCAATAATACCCGCCAGATGGACCCCTCCGATCTGCGCGCGGGGCTCGCCGAGAAGCTCGGCGCGGGCGAGCCGCTCGACGCCGAGACCGTCAATGCGGCTTGCTTCATGCTCTCGCGGGCGATGGACGGAATCGACTTTTCAGTCGAGGAGGCCGCACCTCTGATTCGCCGCCTGCTGCGAGTGGCGGGCCGGGTCGCCATCGACAGCGGGACGCGAGGCGCCTCGCCCGATGTCTGGCCGAACACGGAGGAGATGGCGCTGCTCTGGATCGACGAAGCGCTCCGCGCACTGGGCTACGAGGTGCGGCCGGCACCGGGTGGCGGCCGCCCTGAGCTGGTGCGCGCGCCCGATGCCTGATCGGCGCCAGGCGTTGCGCCGATCGACCGCAGCGTCCGCAGTCGGTGCCGTCGGGCTCAACGCGACCCGTACAAAAAGAAGAGAGGCCGCCCCGTTGACGGCCTCTCCAGGAGCGATCGATTGGGCCTGATTACCGCCCCATCAGCTTGATGTAGGTGGCGGTCACAGAACCGACGCCGGTCACGTCGTCCCAGCCGGGACCGGTCACGAGTGACGAGTCCTGGTCGAACGTGCGGACCGAGAAGCGGATGCCGCTCGCCGAGTCCAGTCCGTTGATGAAGTCCGAGCGGATGTTGCCTCCGTCACCTTGCGGCGTCACGTCGTAGTACGCGCCTGTGGCATTGCGCGCCAGGGTGTAGATCGCCGGATTGGCGAACCCGATGCGCTCGTTGTTGATGCTCTGGGCATCCGCCTCGATGCCGGCCATGAGCGGTGAGGAAACGCTGGTGCCGCCGATCCGGTACTCACCGTACGCGTTCTTCCCAGCCTTGCCGAGGTCTGCGAAGAACTGGGTGTGGCCGATCAGCATGCCGGTGGTGGGGTCACCGACGAGTCCGATGTCTGGCACGGCGCGACCGCCGCTGGGATCGCTCAGCACAACCCCTCTCTGATACTTGGGCTGCTTGAAGATCTGGCTGTAGCCGCCGCCTGACCCGTATTGGAACGGCGCGATGTTCTGGTTCCACGAGACGTAGTTGTCGGTGCTCCGCCACTGCGAAGTGCCCCAACCGGTCTCGAAGGTGCGCTGGCCGTTCTGGCCGATTGCGAGCGAGGTACCGCCAACCGAGGTCACCCACGGGTCACCGGTCGGGAAGTCCGGGTGCATGTACCCAAACGCCTGGTACTCGTCGCCGTTGTCACCGGACGAGAAGTAGAAGCCGATGCCGAGCAGGGCACCGTGCTTGAAGATCGACTCGTACGCGCTGATCGTCGTCTGGTCGACGGTGATGCAGACCAGCCCCTGCGGGCAGCCGAACTGCGTGCCGACGACAAACGTGGGCTGACCCCACGAGTTGGTGACGATCGACGCCTGGTTGTCCTGGACGATCTGGTTCAGCTGAGAAAGGAAGTCGACGTCGTAGCAGCTGCCTGCGCCGTAGTAGAGCACGTTGCCTTTCGGCGCCATGCCGTGCACCGCCTCCACGTCGAGGCTCTGTTCTGCGTACCAGCCGTTGCCGCCGCAGTTGGCCTCCAGGGTGGCGCAGTCAAGGCCCGTGCCGCTCTGGCACTCGGGCACACTGCGGTTCTGGAACTGGCTGAAGTTGAACCCGTTGTCGCCGCGGTTCTTCGCATAGTGGTTGGCGTCGCTCAGCAGGGTGGGCGAGTCGAAGGCATCTGTGATGGCGACCGTCTGGCCCTGGCCGAGTCCGCCGCCCTGGCCGACGCCATAAGCGCTCCGCAGCTGCGATGGGACGTAGCCGCACGGTGCGTAGGGCAGGGTGCTGCCATTGAACATGGGCAGCGTTGAGGCGACCTGCTGCCCGTAGAAGGACGAGCAGGGCGTGGCGTTGCGGAATCCGGGTGGGGGGCTGAACGCGGGCTTGAGTGTGTGACCGAACGTGGTCAGACCTGTGACGGCCAGCACGCTGTCGGCCACCGAGTCCGGCACGGAGATGTCCTGCGCCGGGGCGCGCTCAGGCTTGCCGTTGACGATGTAGCGCTGAAGCTGAGTGCCGAACGCGACGTTCATCGCAAACGCCGGACCCGACACGGCTAGATACGCATTGCCGGCCGCCACCCTGTCGACGTGGAGGCCGCTGCCCGTCAACCACTGTGTGACCGCGGCCACCGAGGCGGCCGAGGGCGCGAACAGAGCGTTGTACTGCGCTGACGAAAGGAAACGTCGGTACTGCGAGCTCATGGGGTCGCTGACAGCCAGCGCAAGTGCGTCGAGCTGGGCCGCATTGCGCGGCGTCAGCCAGACCTGGGCGCCCACCCGCTCGCCGGCCGCGAGCGGTGCGCTCTGGCGCACACCTGCCGTCCAGGAGGGCTTGGTGCCCGCGAAGACGTGCCGTCCCGAACCCTGAGCGCTCGCAGGTACCGCTGACACCGCCAGGGCGGTGATCAAAAGAGTGCCCAAGAGCACGAGCTTTTGTCGAACCACTCCGCAACCTCCTCGCAATTCCAGCCGGGCTACCAGAAAAACGACGTGCGCGAATTCTAATCGCCGCATTTGGGCGCGCAAGGATCGTCGCGCCGAGGCTTACAAATCTGAGTTCAGGCGCGGGCGGAGTAGGACTAAAGGACTACTAGAAATAGAGCTCTTCGCCGATCGCGGACTGCACCAGGTAGAGGATTCCGCCAGTCGCACTGCCAACGATCTGCGCCAGCGCCGGCGTCACCGAGGCGAACTTGATCACCACCTTCACCTGGACCCCGTGGCCACCGAGATCGAGGGGTCTCTGTCCCCATGGTCCGTAGGCGACGCAGCTGCCGAGGTCACCGTTGGACAGGGTGCACGTCCGGACGGCGAAGCAAGCGATCTGGCTGCCGCTGAACGACGTCGGCGCGCAGCCATTGGGGTCGCCGCACGTCTGGACGTTGGTGACGCACGTACCCCAGCTGGTGCCGGGGCCTACCGCGCCCCAGGCTGCCACGGTGTTCGGGATACCGCTGTTCGGCTCGTCGCGGACGGCGCCACCGATGTCACTCGTGTCAGAGATGAGCGCCATCCGCACCCCCGCGCGCGCAGCGCCGGCGGCGTCGATCGACTGCCAGTAGGCGCGCCCGACGTCGACGGTCAGGAGCACGAATATCAGGAGGATCGGGGAGATGACCGCGAACTCGACCAGGGCCTGCGCGCGCTGAGCGCGACGTCCAGTCACTGGACCAGCACCACCGAGCCCACGCTCTGCTGGCCGGGGCCAGGGCCACCCGTGCTCTTGAACGTGTAGGTGGCGTAGGCGTAGTCACCGCAGCGGTCGCCGTCGAGGAGGAAGAGGGTGACGCTGATGTAGTTCCCCACCGGGTTCGGGAAGGTGTAGATGAACTGGGCCGTGTAGTTCGCCGTCTGGGCGTTCGGGATCGTGTTCTGATGGCCCCACGCCCAGTTGCCCTTGGCCTCAACTGTCGCACCGTTGCTGTTGGGCACGGTGAACTTCCAGTCGTTGCCGTTGATCGCGTACTGGCCAGGCGCGCCGGCGTTGGGGTACGCGGGGAAGGCATCACCAGGGTTGTTGGCAGGCGGCGGCAGCGGTGTCCCCGGGCCAGGAGGCGTCGTCCAGATGCCCTGGGAGAAGAACTGCGGGCTCCCGTTGTTGATCTTCGCGTAGATGTCGTACGCGTCCATCATCCATTCGTCTGCGTAGTTGACTGTGAGCACCGAGTAGCCCGGCGCGCCGGCCGTCAGGGTGACGCTCGTGATGATCGAGTTCTCGTTGCGGCCGCTGGTACCGATACCGGGCACCGAGCCACCGCCGTAGCCCTGCGTGAAGTCGAACGTGCCGCCGGACTGGCCGATGATGGTCAGCGAGTAAGCAAGGATCTGGCCCTGGATCGCGGGCAGCTCCTGACCGCTGACGTTGAAGCCGGCCATGCTCGGGTCGAACTCCACACCGCCACCTGTGGCGTTCGGCGTCTGGTAGATGATGCCGCTGGTCGTGTTGGGCGGCACGCCCGAGCCCGGCTGCGACGAGTCGATGTGCACGAACCCGTTGTTCACCATGTCGATCAGCAGCGGCGAGCCGTTCACCTCGGGAACCGCGCCGACGCCGGCGCCGGCGAGGGTCAGCCCGGCGACCTCATTGGTGCTCACAAAACCGCCGGACGAAGGCTCGAGCCGGAACACGACGCCGCTGCCGCTGATGACCGTCGGGTCTCCACCGCCGCCACCGCTGCCGGCGACACCATTGGTGCACGAGCCGGGGGTGGGGCCCTGGTAGGCCGTGTAGCTGCCGCGGCCGTGGCCGATCCATACGCCCGCCGTCAGGTTGGGGCACGAGGTCGAGGTGCCGCCGGTGCACAGGTCGAAATCGCCGGCGGCCGTCTCGCTGCTGTGGTCGATCCCGTTGGCGGTGTAGCAGCAACCGCCAAGCGTGTTGACGGGCGCCTTTCCGGTGATGTCGTACAGGCCCGAGTCGAACTCATACGTGCCGTGGTTGATCACGATGAAGTCGTAGGAGCCGTGCCCGATCAGGTAGGGCTCCTGCGCGTTGGCGCACGGTCCGTACATCGGCTGGCCGTTGAGGATCAGCGAGCCGCAGTCCTTCAGGCCGCTGGTGTCGACGGTCGGGTACCAGTACGCGTAGGGCGTCCAGGATGCCTGGTTGCCGTAGATGCGGTTGAGTCCGGGTTGGCCGGTGGTGGTGCAGGGAGTGGTGAATGCACCGGTGATGGCCTGGCAGTAGACCTTGGTTCCGCCCGGAATCGCCCAGCCCTGAGTGCCGCGTGCCGTGTTCGGGGCGCAGGCGGCGCCGCCGTAGGCGTCGCAGATGGTGGTCGCGTCCTGGATGACCATGTCGCCGTTGGAGCGCAGTGCCGTGTAGTCACCGGGGGGGCTGAGCACGGACCCGTCATAGCCGTAAAACTTGGGCGCGGTGCCGGGGCGGGACCAGAACGTCGGGCAGTTGTTGGTGCCGCCGGTGCAGCTGAGCAGCGAGCGGTTGGCGGCCTTGGTCTCGTCGAAGCACTGCTGCTGTGCCGCCGAGCATCCACTCTGCACACTTCCCGGTTGGTAGAGGGTGATCGAGGTCGGCGGCGGCGCGTCGAACGCCGTGCTCGGGAGAGTAGCCTGCGCGGCGGCCGCCACGGTCACATACGCGAAGTTGATGCCCAACGCGGTGGTGAACAACTCGGCGATGCGAGTGGTGATCACGACCTGGACACACGAGTAGGCGCTGCTGCCCTGGCAGGCAAGGGGGACGGGGTTGCCCGGCAGGGGGACCGGTGGCGAGTTGACGCTGACCTTGTTCGTGAAGCCGGTGGTCGCGTTGCATGGTGGGCCTGCGATGTCGAACCAGCTGGTCGAAAAGCCCGAGCCGCTCGACGCGTCGCAGTTGCTCGAGAAAATCGTGTTGAAGCCGTTGACCGCGGCGAAGTCGTGCGCCGCCTGGATCGCCGGCGAGCCTGTGCTGATCGGCGCGAGGAAGCTCGACTGATAGGTCATCTGCTTCGAGGAGGCGAGCACCGCGAAGTCCGCTGCGTTCTGAGCGTTGCGCTTGATCAGATAATCACGGCTCGAGTCGATCGCCAGTCCCGCCAGCCCACACATGACGAGAAAAGCGGCTGCCGCGATGGGCAGCACCTGGCCGCGCTGGCGCCGCGTTCTGCTGCTGATCCACCACCAGCTCATTCGACAGTCCCCACGGAAACCGTCTTGACGACGATGTTTGTCGCGAACGCGTTCACGAAAGGCAGCAGGGGGAATAGATGGTACCCAACCCCTCCCGCGCCGTTGCTCTACGCAGCGAGACCGGCGCGCGCGTGTCGCCGACTTCACTTTTCAGCGGGG
>JACXTT010007925.1_pt1 | contig 14846 bp, 11 predicted proteins | sample 9270951 | NCBI WGS metagenome assembly JACXTT01 (sample SAMN15532306, study PRJNA645909) | rock metagenome | isolation source: weathered quartz diorite | place: Puerto Rico | collected 2017-06-21
CTGGATTGCCGCTCAGTTCGCCAACCAGATCAATACGCAGATCGGCCCTCAGGGCTGGTATGCACAGGCCGGGCAAGGCTGGATCATGCTGACAGCGCCGTGGAATGACACCATTCGAACCATCGCTACCGAAGACGGTTATGCAAATCAACTTCTGAACTCATTCGTCTACCAAGTACAAACATTCTCGAAACTACCAGCGCAGTGTGCCGATGGGTATCTCGTGGAGGTAACGGGTGAGGCTTCTCGCTCAGGAGATAACTACTGGGTCCGTTACGACGCAGCCGGTCTGGTGTGGCGGGAAACAGTCAAACCGGGAATCATCACAGGAATCGAGCCGACCTCTATGCCTCACGCGCTGGTCCGTGCTGCTGATGGTCAGTTTGATTGGATGCCCTTGTCTTGGTCGGATCGGACGTGCGGGGATGACAACACGAACCCCATGCCGTCTTTCATTGGCGACCGGATTAACGATATTTTCTTCTTCAGGAATCGCCTCGGCTTCCTCTCGGGGGAAAACGTGGTGATGTCCCGCACCTCGAAATACTTCAACTTCTTCCCGGCATCCGTCAGCGCTGTCAGTGACGACGATCCGATTGACGTAGCGATCAGCCACAACCGTGTGAGCATCCTGAAGTACGCCGTGCCCTTCTCGGAACAGTTGCTGCTCTGGTCCGATCAGGCGCAATTCGTGTTGTCCTCGCAGGGCATCCTTTCGAGCAAGACGATTCAACTCGACCTGACCACGGAGTTCGACGTAAGCGATGGGGCGAGGCCTTTCGGTATTGGACGGGGCGTTTACTTCGCTGCACCTCGGGCCAGCTACACGAGCCTCAAACGGTACTACGCCGTACAGGACGTGAGCGACGTTAAGTCGGCTGAGGATGTATCCGCACACGTCCCGAGTTACATCGAGAACACCGTCTTCCACATCCACGGGTCTGGCACAGAAAACTTCGTGTCCATGCTATCCGATGCTGTAGAGAGCCGCGTGTATATCTACAAGTTCCTCTATCTGAAAGAGGAACTGGTGCAACAGTCGTGGAGCCATTGGGAATTCGGCCAAAACAACCGAGTCCTCGCGGCGGACTGCATCGGGTCCTACATGTTCGTCATAAACGAGCGCGTAGGTGTCGGCATGTGCCTGGAGCGTATCGAATTCACCGCCGACACAGTGGATTACGTTCAGGAACCTTACCGCGCCTACATGGACATGAAGAAACTCATGACACCATCGAGCTACAACGAGGACCTCAACGAAACCTATGTCAGCCTAAGCGCAATCTATGGTGGCGTACCTGATTCCCTGTCGGTGTTCTACACATTGGACCCTCAAGGTGTCCTTGAGCGCCACGAGTCAACCAACTGGAACGCAGACGACCGTATCAAGTTCGTAGGTAACCGCATGGGGACAACCTTCGTGATTGGCCGTGAATACGGTTTCCAATACGAGTTCTCCAAGTTCCTCATCAAGCAAACCGCTGACGACGGGACCAGTTCAACCGAGGACATCGGACGCCTTCAGCTTCGCCGGGCTTGGGTCAACTACGACACATCCGGGGCATTCGAAGTGAACGTCAATAACGGCTCCTCTGAGTACGTCTACGTGATGGCCGGTGGACGCCTCGGTACTGAGGTAACCATGGGTCAACTGACTCTTGGTACAGGTCAGTACAAGTTCCCTGTGACCGGCAACGCCAAGGCCCAACGGGTCACCATCTCATCCTTCGCGCCTGTCCCTCTGAACATCATCGGATGCGGCTGGGAAGGCAACTACATGCGTCGTTCAAGCGGCGTATGACCTCCCTGTGAGGGCCTCAAAAGTCCTCACTAATACCATGACCATAGGAGGGATTACCCATTATGCAGCTTATCAAAGCCACCGAAACGCATCTTCGGATGGCCGCAGAAGACCTCTGCATTTCTGATCTTCACGAATTCCACTGCATGAAATCTGGCAGGCATCCCCGCGATGTTCTCCCCGCTTCCCACGACGAAAACACACAGGCGATCCTACTGGGGTCGCTCGTTTTAGCGGTCGGGGGGCATTCAAATTTAGGCATCTGGTTCGTGACTACCAACGTCGTCCACACGCTTACCAAGGCTCAACGCTTTCGTTTCTATCGGCTACTCAAAGAAAACCTTGCATGGATCAAGCATCGTTCGCCGGGTCTGCGCACCAACTGGGTGTCAGTGGACAACCACGCACACATCCGGCTACTGACTGAGCTGGGTGCCACCTTTCAGGAAGGCATCTATATGTCAGCGGCTGGCTGTGCCTTTAAACAATTCTGGCTATAGGAGGACCGCCAATGTGCGAACCCGTAAGCATCGGTATGGCAGTCGTTGCCGTCGCCGGGGCTGCTATGAGCGCATCCGAAGGCGCCAAGGCCAAAGGCCAAATGACCGACAACGAGCGCAAGCAACAAAACGAAGTGGTCAAGCAAGCCAACTTCGCAGAGAACGACCAGAAGCTTGCCACCGTGGACAAACAGGATGAGGCCCGTAGGCAGCTCACTGAAGTGAACCTTCAAGCCATCCGCAATCAAGGGACCATCAACGCGGCCATCGGGGAGTCCGGCCTTTCAGGCAACTCCATGGACCGCTTGAAGAACTCCGTCGCCAATGACGCGAGCGCCCAACGAATGAACATCACAGACAACTACACCCGTGACTATCAAGCGATCTTCGCGAACCGTGTGGGCAGCTCTGAGAACGCTAAGGCCGCTGTCCGTGGTCTGGGCGGCAACAAGTACAAGGTCAACAACATCGCCAATGCCCTGAACATCGTTTCAGCGGGCGGGGCTGGATATGCGCAGGGCGAAAGCCTTTCTGCATCGCGCACCGCCAAGAACACCAAAACTTAAAGGAGGACACATGGCAAACGAACTTGCCCAAGCGTTAGCACAGTCCGCGCAAACCACCGGGGGCCGTCAGGGCTTCCGTGCTGGGTCGGGTACAGGCTACCAAGCAGCTCGTATCAAACCGGCGCAGGCAGACAACGCCCTTGGGGACTCTCTCCGAAACTTTGTGCGTGCTGGAGGTGATGCGTTCGGCGCATACCAGCAGAGACGTCAATCGGAAGCGGATGAGCGCTCCAATGAAATTATCCGCAAGCTGCCCCCTGAGCAGCGCCGAGAGGCCATAGGTAACGGCACGCTGCTCTATATGGACGACCCGGACGCTATGCAACAGCTCCGCTACAAGTCCGGTCGGAACGCAGCCTACGAGGTCGATTCCGAAGTACAACAAGAAATCCAGAAAGGCACTTTTCGAACCCGAAAAGAACTTGATGAATGGAGGCAGACCCGCCTTGAGCAGAAGGCTCAAAACTACGCACAGATGGCGGGAATCAATCCAGATGACACCGACTATCAGAGCGGTTTTAATTCGGACATCACTCGGCGCAGCGCAGCGGTTTACGACCTGCACTCGCAATTCCTATCGAAGAACCTTGAGACGCAGGCAGTCCTTGAGACCCGTGCTGACCTTCAGCCAATGCTTGACGACCCCAAGTCTCTGGGGAACCCGGCAAGCGCCGATTACTTCGCCTCTTACTTCAACAATGGCCTCAAGACGGGGATATTCCCGAGCGATGGACACGCCGTAAAGGCCATCCAGTTATTGGCCTCGGAAGCGGTCAACAAGGAAGGTGGCGTTCAACTCCTCGACAACCTTGGGGACAAAACCCTGAATGTCTTCGGGGGCCAGCGCAAAGTCCGCGACTTGATTGAACCGACCGTCTATGAAGGCCTAAAGGTCCAAGCTCAAAATGCTGCCTACACACGCGACTCCAAGCGCACCGAAGCCTTGCAACTGGGTATCGCCAACGCGATCCATAGTGAAGACCCGGCAGATGGCTGGCAGAAGCTGAACAAGATCGAACAGGAAAACGACTGGATTCAGACTGGCACCCAGATGACCCCAGTGCGTCAGCAGGTGATTCAAGCCAAGGCCCAGCTCATCGGGCAGGTGGCTCAGAACTCAAAGCTGCAAGCCGTACAGCTGCAAAAGAATGCTCAAGCCGACAATCGCCAAGCCGTGATTGATGACGCCTTTACGCGCCGTCAAGCTGGTGAAAACGTCGCGGTAGAACCCAAGTTCCTGCCCACGAATTCAAATACTGGCGACAAGTACACGGACGCCGATATGGCGACTTACGCAGCAAGGAAACTGAACCAGATTGACGCTATGGAAGTCCCGGACTCGAAGAAGGCCGAACTGAAGGCATCTCTCCTACGTGCCGACTACGCCCATGGTCCTTTTCAAGCTGCCTTCAGGTCGCTCCTGACGGACGCTTCTCGTGAATGGCAAGGCGCTCTCTTATCGCCGGAACCTGTCACAGATACCCCCAGGCTGAAAGAACTTCAAGCGGCCTACCAACAAGACCCTTCTACCATCGCGCAGTTGTTCCCTGAGCAAGCTGGTCTTCTGGAGAAGCTGCGTTATGCCGCTGAAACCGGGATCGAACCTCAGGTAATTATCGACGCAGAGAAGTCCAAACAGGGACTCGGAAAGGACGAACAGACAGCACGGGAACAGCAGTGGGCCTCAGTCAAGAATGACAGCGGGTACAAGGAATTGAAGTACCTACCGAACGCCTTTGAGACCCAAGCACGTCAGGTCTACGACGCTGCAACTCTGCGTACTGGTGATTCCAACGAAGCCGCAAGAGCTGTGTCGGAGTACCTGTCGAAAACCGCCGTGTCCTTCACGGAGTCAACTGGCTGGACCGGCTCTGACAGCTTCCACGGAATGGTCAGCAAACGCGACCTGATGACAGACCCAAACGATGTCACATCTTGGGAAACCGGCAAGACCATCATCGACGACACCATGAACTACCTGAAGACACAGCCTGAGTGGTCGGCAGGCGGTCTCTCTGTGCGCAGTGCAAACGGCGCTTTCTACATCGAAAACACTCTCGGCAAACGATACCGGCTCTCCAAGGAAGCCTTAGGCAACCTTGCCCGTGATCGTGCCGCACAAGCCGCACAAGCCCACTTTGATTCCAATGTTAAGGACGCTCAGAAAGCTGAGAAGATTCGACAGGACTACATCAAGGGAGGACGCGGACCACTCTAATCAAGGAGGACTTAATGCCAGTAAAAGACTACGCATCCGTTAAAGCAGCGGGCACACCGTATGACGCAATGATTCGACAGGAAGCTGACCGTCAAGGTGTTCCTTACGACTTCATGCATAAGCTCATCTTCAACGAATCCAGCTTTGATCCCGCCGCTAAATCCCCAACGGGTCCCTTGGGTCTCGGACAGATGACAGAGCTGACCGGGAAGGCTTACGGCCTGATGACCCCAGAAGACCGCATGAACCCCGCGAAGGCCATTCCCGCCATTGCGCGGCACCTCAAAGACCTCAGCGGCGCCTATAAGGGTGACTTGCTGAAAACCGCTTTGGCATACAACCAAGGACAGGGCCGCTTGGGCTCCCCTCAGTTGGCCGCGCTGGACTCTGGTGACTTCAGCAAGATCAGCCCGGAAGGTCAGAACTACATGCGCAAGCTGCTGGATGTCTCCGGTGAGTCGCCTTCGCGCCGATTCTTCGATGCACAGGAGGTGACCAATCCGGGTATTCACCCAAAGGCTGAGGCCGTCCCCTTCGAGGAAGCTATTCAAGGTGTGACGGCCCACAACAAGATCGGCCATGAGCTGCCGGAGCTGGGTCAGTTAGACCTGCCCGGTGGCACCGCCCCGCAAACGCAACAGGACTTTCAGACCCTTTCCAACATCATCGGTCCGAAAGAGAAAGGCACCTTTGAGGGCCTCGGAGACTCCGTTGCGGCCAACCTTGCGACCTCCCCTGTGGGAACGCTACTGCGCTACGGAACCATGGAAGACGCTGACCCACTCGAATGGGTGAAGCCCAACGACACTTCGAACTGGACCGCTGAAGACTACGACATGATCCGCCGTGAGGGCGTGGACCCTCAGTTCTTTTCGTTCGTGCAGGACTTCGCAAAGGGCAACCGGGCGAACCTACCGAACGCCATCGCAATGGCGAAGGAGAACCAAGAGTACCAACGCCGCATCAACGGGACGGGCACCGGCTCTCAGATTGTCGGTGGCTTCGCAAGCGCTGGTCTGGACCCGCTGACCTATACCCCACTTCCCGGCACTACGGGCCTTCGCTTGGTTTCTCGTGTAGCTCAGGGCGCGCTCTACTCTGGCGCTGCTGCCGTGGCATCTGAAGGGCTTCGTGAAAACATCACGGGCATCGAAGGACACTACGGCACAGCGCTGGTCGGTGGTGCTTTGTTCGGCGCAGGTGCAACGGCTGTCTTCGACAAAGCCCTACGTGCAGCCCCCAAGCCCTCCACTCGCCCCGAAATGGCGGATGCCGATCTTGAGGCGATCCTTGCGCGTCACGGTGAGTCTGCTCTGCCGAACAAGAACGTCGATATGGACTTGGATCTTCTGGCCTCTTCTCGCAAGCCCAAAGCAGCACCCGAGGCCGATGACAGCGAACTGGAAGCCATTCTTGCCCGTCATGGTGAGCGCGGTCCTCAGAGCGATGGCCGGTCGATGTCGGAGGATGACTATGTGAATCTCTTTGAGAAACACGGTGAGTCCTACGACGCCAACGAGTTCGCAGCCCCAAGCATCCGTTTGGAAGCCCGTGAGACTGCCCGTCAACTCGGTGAGGAAGACCCGACACGCTACCCATGGCGCGAAGGTGAGGAGCCGAAAAACGCTGCCGGTGTGGACTATGTGGACCACCCAAGCGAACCCGGTGCGGTGCGCCTGCGTGACGGTTCGATCCTGTCGGCAACCAACCCGCTGAACCCGAAGCTTATCAGTGAGGCCGCTGAGGTCGTCCCTGACCGAGCAGCGAAAGGGGTCACCATGGGAGGCTTCACCGAAATCGGCTACACGCTGAATCGCTCGGAAAACCCTGAGGTCCTCGCAATCGGGAGTCAGCTATTCCGTTCTCCTACAGGAACCGTCAGCGGCTCCAATGGCAAGTTCGGAGCAACCGCCTCGGACATCATTGAGCGCATTCAAGGTCAGGACCACGTTACCTACAACACCATGTCGGAGCAGGTCCTTGAGGCAATCAAAGATCCGTCCTACGCGCTGACCCCCGGTGGTCGTGAGGTTCACATTGATCGGGCTTACCGCCGTGTTGCTGAGGCCATTGAGGACCAGTCAGGCAACAAGCTGGCTCAACTGACCGATGGCGAAAGGAAGCTGATGGACACAGTGCGCAAGCATTACGACCGGAAGGCTGACTTACTGGCCTCCCCGGCTCAGTTCGGCAATCGCAACGCCCGCCCTATCCTTCCCGAGACCCGCCACGCTGGCTCCTACATTCCTAACGTCTATAGCTCTGCCGCGAAGCTTCTTCAGGTACAGCGGTTAGGCGGTGAGGAAGGCTTGCAGCACGCAATCATGGAGTCGTGGCTTGCCAGTTATGCGGCACGTCCAGCGGTTAGAACCCGAGTGGACAACCTGCTGAAGGATAAGGTGGACGAACTCCTGGGCGAACGTGTGACAGCCCTTTCAAAACCTAAAGGGAAACAGCCAGCGCCCGCCGTGGACACAAAGGCAATGCGTGAGGAAATCCTGAAGGAACAGGTCGAAGACTATGCACGACGCAAGGCCTACGGTATCGCCAAGACTGACAACCACAACGGGTCCAATCTCCTGAACCTCGACGCTCAGGGAAGCGTTCCTGATAGCGCTGGACTTGGCGTGAACAACTTCCTTGAAGGCCGTCATCTATTCGACTCCGACATGGCTGTGCCTCTTTCCGATGGCAGCACCTTCGCGGTGAATGACCTGCGTGAATTCAACCTGTCTCGAATCACCCCAAGCTACGACCGGCGTGTTAACGGTGACATTGGAATCATGGGGGCCACTGGGCGAAGCACAGCGGAACTCGTGAACGACATCGGGCGAGTCAAGGCAAACAGCAAGGCTGAGCGTGCTGCCCTTGAAGATGCCGTAAAGATCCTGACAGGTCGTGCGCGGCGTGATGTTGATGGGACTCTTGCGACCGCTGCCCGCTCTCTGGCGGACCTGAGCTTCTTCGCAAAGAACGCCTACATGGGCGTGCAGTCCATCACAGAGGTCGCCGGGATGGTGACCAAAGGACATACCCACATGCTCCTCAAAGGCATTCCGCTACTGAGAGACATGAGCCAGTGGGGCTCCAAGATCAGCGCCAAGGACCTGTCGGACATGCACTCAATGGTCTTCGGTCGCGAGCTGGACAACCACATTCGCCCGACTCGTTCGGACATCGTGGAGCGTCTCAGGGATGAAGCCGGTGCGAGTCCTTTGGCGGCAAACGTCATGGGGTCCATCAAGTTCGCCACTCAGGAACTGTCGGCCCGTTCGCCATTCACCAAGTTCCTCACTGAGTCGTCCAACTACATCGCTGACGCTGGCCGTCAAGGCGTCCTTTCTGACTTCGTGGACCATGCCATAGCTGGCCATGAGTCGGGCCTGTTCTCCACGCAACGCCTCAAGTCGATGTCCATCACCCCGGAGCAATTCGAGGGCATGAAGGACCTCATTAAGACTTACGTGAAGCGACAGAAAGACGGTTCCTACAAACTCACTGACCGGGCGGCGTTTCAGCGTGACCCTCGAACGATGGACCTATGGCGCATGGGCGACAAGATCGCTGATGAGACTATCTTGCGTCCGCATAAGCTCTCTTCGGCTGACACCGTTGCATACGGCGCAGGCATCAAGACAGCCATGCAGTTCAAGAACTTCACCATGCGTTCGGTTAACTCTCGGCTCATCCGTGGTTTCCATGACTCCACAAAGAACGGTAGAGCTATCGACCAGACCATGCAGGCGGTCCTTTCGACTGGGCTGGCCCTCAGTGCATATATGGCGATGAAGTACAGCCAAGCCTCTGGGATGCCTAAAGACCAGCGAGAGAAATTCCTACAGCAAGCACTTGATCCGAAGATGTTGGCCTACGCCGCTCTGTCCCGAAGCTCCCACATCGGGGCCCCACTGGGTCTGGCGAACATCGTCGCGGCTCCTCTGGGATTCGATCAGGCCGCAATGGTCCGTTCCTCGATTCTCCCACGGGGGCCTAAAGAACAGCGTGACCCCGGCGCGATGAAGTACAGCGCCACAAAGGACGACCGAATCACTGGGGTCCTCGGAAAGGTTGCTGAGCAGGTTCCCGCCTATGGCGTTCTCGCAAGCGCTGGTCAGGTTGGATACAACGCCTTCGGTGCCGCTGGCACAGATTCGCGCAGAGCCGATCAGGAATACATGACAGGTGTATTCAACGGTCTCCGAGGCCTCGTCCCGAACGATCCAGTAAGTCAGAAACTGTTGCTCATGATTATGGAATCGCAAGGCGTCGAGATTCGATAAAAGCCCTCACTATGAGCAGGATGCCAACACGGGTCCTGCTTTCACTCATCTGAAAGGAGGTATAAATGGCCGCGCCAAAAACCGTCCTCACATATCCCCTTAACGGGGCTCTAAAGGACTTCCCTATACCATTCGAGTATCTCGCCCGTAAGTTCGTCGCTATCACCCTCATCGGAAAGACGCGACGGACACTGGTTCTGAACTCTGAATATCGTTTCACCACAAAGACCACCGTCACCACCATGACAGCGTGGGGCCCTGCACAGGGTTACGACAGTATTGAGGTTCGACGAGTAACGTCTGCGACAGAACGGCTTGTGGACTTCAGCGATGGTTCGATTCTTCGGGCTTACGACCTGAACACCGCACAGGTTCAATCCCTGCACATTGCTGAGGAAGCAAGGGACCTAACGGCAGACACCATCGGCGTAAACAATAACGGTGACCTCGATGCCCGAGGCCGGAAGATTGTGAACCTCGCGGATGCGGTCAATGACGGTGATGCCGTGAATCTGCGGCAACAGAAAACATGGGCAGGGTCCGCGTTGAACCAAGCCTTGGCAGCGGCAGAGAGTGCCAGGCAGGCGGCGGTAAGCGCCCTACAGTCTCAACAATCTGCCACGAACTCAGCGAACTCAGCGAACGCCTCAGCGAACTCCGCGAACGCCTCAGAGGCTTCTAATAAGGCCTCCCGCACGAACAACGAACAGTCATATCAGAACCTCGTTTCGGCGCAGCAACAAGCAACCTACGCCTTTAACTCAGCGACTGCCTCGGAGACATCCCGGCAGGCAGCGGCAGCGAGTCAGAGCGCAGCGGCAGGCTCTGCAAGCACCGCAACAGCTCAGGCTGACCGTGCCAAAACCGAGGCTGACAAGCTTGGGAATATAAACAGTTTTGCCGGAACCATTGAGTCAATCAACGCGAACAACGGAGTGCAGTTCAAGGCTGACATCGCTGCCCGTGGCAACTTCACGGTGCGCAGTGACGGGGACGCAAACTTGAATTTCACGACATCAACAGGAGCGGGTAACGTCCGATGGACCAGAAACGGGGCTCGTCAAATGCTCCTTGTTGATGACCTTGCAGGGAGGGTTCGAGCAAACTTTCAGGTTGACGGTTCTCTTGATACCCCCGGTGACATTCGTGCGCAGGGCTCCCTTTACGCTAAGACAGGCGTAGTCGGCGTGACAGCTTCAAGCCCCACCGCAAATACCCACACTTGGCATTACCACTCCGATGGGTCTAATCGGGGCATTCTGTATATGGACAATGCGAGCAACTACCACATTCAGTTAGCAGGCCGCGAACATGTCGTGTTCTACGCTGCGGGCCACACAGGCTACAACGGCAACATTACGGCACCGTCAGCAAATTTCGCGGGACGGATTACAGCCAACGATATTGTCGTGGCGGGCAATGTCTACTCAGGAAATGGAGGTGCGTATCTCGCTACAGACGGGAATCTCTACGGTGGCGTTTGGGGCGGTTGGCTCTCGAACTGGGTAAACAACAACTTCATCTCTCTGGGCTCTTTCCGGGCCCGCTCCGCAGAATACTTCTCGGCAAACCAGATCGGCTCTTATTGCTTCCTTCAAAACGTATCGGGCACCAACGTGGGCCAGAACGGTTTGCTCAGCGGGGGGCAATTGCGCCTCTCTTCTCATAACAACGTATCCGGCACGGCTCCCGAGGGGACATGGCGACAGCTTGGCTGGGCCAACAATCTCGGCGTGTCTGTTTGGATTCGAGTTGCATAAGGAGGACTAAATGAAATTTCCAACCACTTGGGATAACGGCCTGACGCTGCTATCCCTTGCGGGGGCCCAATGGGCTGACCGCGAACAGACCCGAATCAATGTCACGGCAACCTTTGAGGCCCTCGGTGACGTGCCCTTCACGGCAAGCCCCAACGACGTAGAGGAACACGGTCGCGACATCTTCAAGCATCTCGCTACTGGCTCGGTGGAGCCTTGGGAAAGACCCGAGGTAACCGCTGAAGACCTGCAAGCCGAGCTGGACAAGCTCATGCCGGATGTCCTCTTGGGCCTCGCTACTGCCGAGGAAATGTCGTTGGCTAAATCCCTGCGACTGAAAATCAAGGAGATGACCACATGAGCGTCGAAATGGACTTCCAAAATGGCGTTATCAAGTACGCCCCTGTAGCCGTGGGCGCTGGTGCGGATGTCGCAAGCCGCTTCGCTGGTCTTTCCCTGAGTGACTGGTTCTATGTCGCTCTTATCACCTACACGGTCGCTCAAACTGTCGTACTGGTCTTCAGGACCATCATGGAGGAGCGCCGTAAAAACAAGGAGGGTTAAATGTCTGCTTCTGTACTGGAACAACTTCTTGAGGCACTCGATACCGAGACTGCCCGCAACATGCTGAAGGACCTGAAGAACGCTGAGCTTCGGAGTCCTCAACTCTACAACGCCGTAGGCAAGTATCTCGAACGTCACAAGTTCACCCTGGCAAAGCTCCGTCCTGATGAGTCCCTTCTGGGAGACCTCGCCTCGGCGCTGGCTGATGTCCCGGAGCTGACCGACGCGGAGCTGTACGGCTCGACCCAACACTAAAGGAGTCCCGCCATGAACACCCTAACCAAGGGTCTCTTGGGGCTTGTCTGTGCCTGTCTGATAGCTCTCGGGATTTACCTGAAGGGCTATCACGACTCCGACACCAAGCACCTATTGGAGGCTCAGAGCACCCAACTGGCGATCAACAAGAAACAGGAGGAGGAACGTGAAAAGTCTCAAGCGGCTCTGGCCGACATCTCTAAGCAATGGCAGGCGTATCTGGCGAAGAAGTCTTCAGTGGCTCAAGGGACTATTGATCGGCTGCGCGCTGACGGTATCAGCCTGCGCGTCAAACTCGCCGACGCAACAGTGCGTTCAATCTCAAGTGGCGGTCGATCCGTCCCTAATGGTTACGCCGAACTACACCCAGACACTTCTCGATTCCTTATCGAACAAGCCCAACGAGCAGATCACCAAGTGACTGCCCTTCAACAAACCATTCGCGAACTGCAAGGAGAACGCCAAGGAGGGAACTAATTGAACCAAGGTGAGAAAGATATTGAGTTAATGAAAAGGTCATTCGTGGCCTTTCTTTTTGTCCTCTGGCGGGCCCTGAACCTGCCAAAGCCGACCAAGTGTCAAATCGACATGAGCCGCAAGCTGTCCTCAGGGGACCAACGGCGTTTTATCCTTCAGGCATTCCGAGGCATCGGGAAATCGTTCATCACCTGCGCCTTTGTGGTGTGGAAACTCTGGAACAACCCTGACCTCAAGTTTCTTATCGTGTCGGCCTCGAAAGAGCGGGCGGACGCGAACAGTATTTTCATCAAGCGCATCATCGACCTGCTCCCTTTCCTGCACCACATGAAACCCCAGAACGGGCAGCGTGATAGCTCGCTTGCGTTCGACGTGGGCCCTGCAAAGCCTGACCACTCGCCATCGGTGAAGTCGGTAGGTATCACGGGCCAGCTCACAGGTAGCCGTGCAGACATCCTCATTGCGGACGACGTTGAAGTTCCGAACAACTCGGCAACTCAGGCAGCTCGTGAGCATCTCGGGGAACTCGTAAAGGAGTTCGATGCGATCCTGAAGCCCAACGGGACAATCATCTATCTGGGGACGCCTCAGACTGAAATGACCCTGTATCGGGAACTCGAATCGCGTGGCTATGTGACAACCATCTGGCCCGCTCGATATCCGAAAGACCTCAAAGACCGCGAAAGCTACGGTCACCGGCTGGCTCCTATGCTCGCTGGCGAACTGGATGCTGACCCTCGGCTTTACTGGGAGCCTACGGACCCTGTTCGATTCGATGACACCGACCTACGTGAGCGCGAACTGTCGTATGGCAAGGGCGGCTTCGCTCTACAATTCATGCTTAACCCGAATCTCTCGGACGCCGAAAAGTACCCTCTCAAGCTGCGAGATTTCATCGTGGGCCGTTTCTCTCTGGAGAACGCACCGACGACCTTGCAGTGGTTACCTAACGGGACCAACGAAATTAAGGGCCTTCCTAACGTGGGCCTCAAAGGCGACCGCTTCCACCGCTATGAGTCTGTGGGTAACGCTTCGGCAGCATACAGCGCGAAGATTCTGGTCATCGACCCGTCAGGCCGGGGCAAGGATGAGACTGGTTATGCCGTCCTCTACATGCTTAACGGCTTCATCTTCCTGATGGACTGGGGAGGCTTCCGTGGCGGGTACGACGACAAGACATTGCAGGCACTGGCCGACATCGGGAAGCGCTTCAAGGTTAACGAGGTGGTCATTGAAGGTAACTTCGGTGACGGCATGTACGTGAAACTGTTCAGCCCTGTGATGACCCGAACGCACCGCTGTGCGGTCACCGAGGTCAAGTCTAAGGGCCAGAAGGAAATGCGTATCTGCGATGTCCTTGAACCTGTCCTTGGCAGTCACAAACTGGTGGTGATGGAAGACGTTATCAACCGTGATTACGAAACAGCTCTAAACATCGACGGTACGACAGACGTTAAGTACAGCGGTTTCTACCAGCTCACTCGGATTACGAAGGAGCGCGGAGCGCTGGCACATGACGACCGCCTTGATGCGCTGGCAATTGGCGTGCAGTTCTTCACTGAGGCGCTGGAGCGTGACTCTGAGGCAGGAGCTTCGGAGATGCTGGAAGATTTCCTAATGCAGCAAATGGAGGACCCATTGGTGGGCTTTGACGATCACCGTCAGATGCTCATGGGCGACGTGATGCTTAGCTTCGAGGCTGACGGCACAACGACCAACTATATGGGCTGGTAATGGTATGACTGGACAGGGATGTCTGGTCACTATCAGCACCGAGCCAAAACCCCTCACTATGAGCAGAGGGGGACTTAAAGTGTCCCTGTCGGCCCACTTTAAAACACTCACTATTGGAGCCCTTTAACGGCTCCTCTCAGACGATGAATATCAATGACCAATAACCACTAATCGAATGGAGGACCTAAGCGATGACTACGCGATGGAAGACCTTTGTGGCGGTTATCCGCGCCTTGGCAACCCACCGCGTCACGTATCGCTTCCTTGGTCTCCTCCTCGTTTCACTCGGTATCGCCCAAGGCGGTGGCCTCATGGAGAGCTTTGGGGATGTCGTGTGTGTGGTAATCACCTGCGAATAACCACCATGGCCTTTAGGGTCTCTTTGAGAATCTGGGGCAAAAATCTGAATGACCACCTCAATACGGGCGCACTCGCGCATCCCCCCGTGGGTGCCCTCGCGTGGTCCTTATCGCGCCCGCATGGGGTCCTTATCGCGCACGTACTGGATGTCATAAAGCTGTCCAACGAACGGCGCCCGATGCCCTGAACGCCCCGCATTGAAAATACTTGTTGTAGTTCTGGGACAACTACACCACCAACCCGGCCGAGCGTGCGCAGATCCATGCCTCGCCGCTCAACGCCAGCGCCGAACAACTCAAGGGCCTGCCCGCCGCACTGGTGCAGACTGCCGAGT
>JACXTT010007926.1_pt1 | contig 14845 bp, 12 predicted proteins | sample 9270951 | NCBI WGS metagenome assembly JACXTT01 (sample SAMN15532306, study PRJNA645909) | rock metagenome | isolation source: weathered quartz diorite | place: Puerto Rico | collected 2017-06-21
CCTTGCCGCGCCGCCGGAGCGGCTGGCGGCCTGGCGGGCGCGGTTGGGTGCGCCGTCGGGCCTCAGGGTCGGCCTGGTCTGCAGCGGCAGCCCGACGCACCGGGCCGACCGGGAGCGCAGCATCCCGCTGGCGACGATGCTGGCGGCGCTGCCGGTGGGGCCGGACTATCACCTGCTGCAGAAGGAGGTCGCGCCGGCGGACCGGGAGGCGCTGGACGCTGTGAGGGTCTGGGGCGACCAGATCGGCGACTTCCGCGACACCGCCGCGCTCGCGGCGTTGATGGACCTGGTGATCAGCGTCGACACCAGCGTGGCCCACCTGGCCGGGGCCATGGGCCGGCCGGCGCGGGTGCTGACCGCCTTCGATCCGGACTGGCGCTGGGGGCTCTCCGGCGAGACCACGGCCTGGTATCCCTCGGTGCTGATCCGCCGGCAGTCCGCGCGGGGCGACTGGTCCCAGCCCCTGGCGCGCCTCGCCGACGAGCTGAGCGGGCTTTTGCCGTCCGCGTAAGCCTGCGCCGCTGGACCTGTCGCGGGCGAGCGTGTCATGAAGCTGTGGCGGGGCGAGGCGATCCTGGCGGGTCGCCGGGCCGCGTGCGCTCAGTCGCTGTGGCTCGATCCCGGGGAAGTGTCAGCCGTTCATGTCCGACGCGGTTCTGTCGATACGGAACGCCTCCAAGAGCTTCGGCCAGCGCCGGGCGCTGAACGGCGTGTCCCTGGAGGTCCGCAAGGGCGAGATGATCGCCCTGATCGGGCCGTCGGGATCGGGCAAGTCGACCCTGCTGCGCTCGATCAGCGGCCTGCAAACCATCGACGGCGGCGAGGGCCGCATCGAGGCGTTCGGCGCGGCCGTGCAGGAGCACGGCAGGATCAGCGGCAAGGTGCGCGAGGCGCGCATCCGCATCGGCTTCATCTTCCAGCAGTTCAACCTGGTCGGCCGGCTTTCCCTGTTCACCAACGTCGCCCTGGGCTCCATGGGCCGGATCGGGGCGATGCGCGGGCTGTTCGGCCTGTGGCCTGAAGAGACCAAGACCGCGGCCATGGCCGCCCTGGCCCGGGTCGGCGTCGCCGACTACGCGGCGCAACGGGCCAACACCCTGTCGGGCGGCCAGCAGCAGCGCGGGGCCATCGCGCGCGCCCTGGTGCAGAAGGCGAAGATCATCCTGGCCGACGAGCCGGTGGCCTCGCTGGATCCGGTCTCCGCGCGCAAGGTGATGGAGAGCCTGCGCGACCTCAACAAGCAGGACGGACTGACCGTGGTCGTCACCCTGCATCAGGTGGACTACGCCTTGCGCTACTGCGAGCGCGTGATCGCGTTGAAGGCCGGCCAGATCGTCTACGACGGCCCGGCCACGGGCCTGAAGAACGAACAGCTCATCGACATCTACGGTCCGGAATTCGAAGACGTCTTCTGGGAAGGAGCCCCGACATGATCCGCCGCCGCCTGCTGGGCTCGCTCGGCCTGGCCGTCATGCTGACGCTCGCCGCCTGCAGCCAGAAGCCCGCCGCGCCCGCCGCGCCGAAGGAGCTCACCTTCGGCATCCTGCCGGCCGAGAACCAGGCCTCCATGGGCCCGATCTGGGAGCCGCTGCTGGCCGACCTGTCCGCCCAGATCGGCGTCACGGTGAAGGCGCGCTACGTCTCCAACTACGCGGGCCTGATCGAGGCCATGCGGTTCAACCAGGCGCAGATGGGCTGGTTCTCCGCCCTGCCGGCCCTCGACGCCGTGCAGCGGTCCAACGGCGAGGTGCTGGGCCGGGTGATCGATGCGGGCGGCGACGCCACCTACAAGTCGGTGCTGATCGTGCGCAAGGGCTCGGGGATCACCCTCGACAAGGTGCTGGCCTGCACCAAGAAGTACTCCTTCGGCATCGGCGATCCGCAGTCGACCTCGGGCACCCTGGCGCCCATGGCCTATCTGTTCACGCCCAAGAGCATCGATCCGACGAGCTGCTTCGCCACGGTGAAGTCGTCGAGCCACCAGGCCAATTCCGCGGCGGTCGCCAACGGCGTGCTGGACGTGGCCACCAACAACACGGTCGGCCTGCTGTTCGCCAAGCGCGACAACCCCAAGGTCGGCAACAACCTCGATGTGATCTGGACGTCGCCGCCGCTGCCGGAGTCCTCGATCGTCGTGCGCAAGGACGTCGACCCGGCGATCAAGGAAAAGATGCGCCAGTTCTTCCTGACCTATGGGACCCAGCCGGGCCCCGACGGCGACCGCCAGCGCGCAGTGCTGAAGCGGCTGGCCTATGGCGGCTTCAAGGCGGCCGACGACAGCTACCTCGATCCGGTCCGCGAGATGCAGGCGGCCGTGGCTGTGGCCGAGGCGCGCAAGGCGGGCGACGCCAAGAAGCTCGCCAAGGCCCAGGCCGACTTCGACAAGATCCACGCCACCGCCGAGCAGAAGCGCGCCAAGGAGCCCAACATCTGATGAGCGCGCCCGCCGCCCCGACCACGGCTGAGATCCCCGCGCCGCCGCAGCGGTCGCTGGTCCAGCAGGCCCCGGACCTTCTCGTCTGGGGCCTGGTGCTCGTGCTGCTGGTCGTGGCCGTGAAGCCCGTGGAGATGGGCCACATCTCCAAGCTGTTCACCAACTCGCAGAACATGCGCGAGTTCGGGGCCGATCTGATGCACCCGAACTTCGACCAGTGGCGGCTCTACGTGGCGCAGATGTGGCTGACCATCCAGATCGCCATGTGGGGCACGGCGCTGGCGGTGGTGATCGCCATTCCGTTCGGTCTGGCCTGCGCGCGCAACGTCTCGCCGCCTTGGCTGCAGCAGCCGCTGCGCTTCCTGATGAACCTGCTGCGCTCGATCCCCGACCTGGTGGTCGGCACCCTGTTCATCGTCGCCGTGGGCCTGGGCCCGTTCGCCGGCGTCATGGCCATCGCCATCAACACCGGCGGCGTCCTGGCCAAGCTGTTCTCTGAGGCGGTGGAAGCCACCGACAAGGGGCCCGTCGAGGGCGTCCGCGCCACCGGCGCAAACCGGCTGCAGGAGGTGGTCTGGGGGATCATCCCGCAGGTGGCGCCGCTGTGGACGTCCTATGCGCTCTACCGGTTCGAATCCAACTCACGCTCGGCCACGGTGCTGGGCCTGATCGGCGCGGGCGGCATCGGGCAGTTGCTGTTCGAGACCCTGAACGCCTTCGACTACCACCACCTGTCGGCGATCATCATCGTGATCATCGCGGCCGTGACCCTGATCGACCTGCTGTCCCAGGCCATGCGCAGCCGCCTGCTCTAGGCGCAGAAAAAAGCGCCGCCGCGGGAGGGGCCGCGACGGCGCTTGAGGCTCGCGAGGGGTTCGCGGGGGGATCGATCAGAACGCGAGCTGGCTCCGCAGCGCGAGCGCGTTGTACTTCTGGCCGACCTGCAGGCCGGCGGCGTTGAAGCGGTTCACGTCGACGAACTGATAGTCGAGCATGAAGCGGATGTCGGGGTTCAGGTACCAGTTGAGCCCGATGGTCGAGATCTTCTGCTCGCCGCCGCGCACGGCGTCGAAGCAGGAGACGCCCGCCGCCGGGATCGCGTGGCCCGCGCCGCAGTCGTGGTAGTTCAGGTCGAGGTCGGAGTAGCGCGCGACCGCTTCCAGCGTGCCCCAGGTGCCGGCGGCGGGGTTGAAGTTGTAGGCCATCTTCGGCGCGTCGAAACGGGCTTCAGCCGGGTTGTAGGGCCTGGGCTCGCCGGTCAGCACCCAGGCGCCTTGCACGTACCAGCCCGAGAAGTTCGGGTTGCTGGCGAAGATCGGCGCGTTGGTCGCGTTGCGGCGATCGATGCGATAGCTGAAGTACTCGCTTTCCAGCATGAAGTTCTGGACCGTCAGGCCAGCTTCGCCGCCGAGCACCGTCACGTGCCGCGCGTCGATGCCGCCGGTGTCCACCAGGCGCGCGCCGTCGATCCGCAGTTCCGGCCGGTCCCGCAGCTGGACGGGGTAGGCCGTGCCGACGTTGAGGTTGTTCGGCTGCAGGACGTATTGGGCGTTGATGCCGAAGTGAGTCTGCCAGTTGGTCGAGCTGAACGGGGCGATGGCGAAGCGGCCGATGATCGCCACCTGCTCGTCCGTGGGCTGTAGGGTGCCGACCACGACCGTCGCGGGCGTCGCCGTGTTGACCGTGTTGGACGAGTTGATCGTGCCGACGGTGTTGCCGGTGATGGCGCCGGAGGCGAACCAGCGCGTCGCGATGCCGGAGTCGCCGTCGCCCCAGAGGCCGTTGCCGAACACCTGGATGGCCGAGCGGCTGTCGCCGGCCGCCACGTTGCGCGCCACTTCGGCGGCGGAGGCCCGCTCCATGAGTGGCATCTGGCTGGTGGAGACGGCCGCGGCGAGGCCGATGTTCGGCTCGAAGGCGCCGACACGGATCTTCCAGGGCTTCAGGCCCGTGTACTGGGCCCAGATCTCCTGGATGTGGCCCGCGTCTTCCGCGCCGGAGCCGCCGAACTCGTAGATCACGGCGTAGTCGAAGTCCTTGAACAGCTTGCCGTCGATGCCGAAGCGGGCGCGGCGGAAGTTGGTGCCCTCGTTGAGGTCGCGGTTGGTGACCTGGGCCGGCAGGTTCGACTTCTGGAAGTACTTGCCCGCGTCGAACATGATGATCGCGCGCATGTTGGCGGTGAAGCGGCCGTCAGACGAGGCCAGGGCGAGCTTGCCGTTGGGCAGGCTGGGCACGACCGGCGGAGCCTTCAGCGTAACGATGTCGGAGGCGTCGGCCACCTGGGCGGCCTTCACGTCGCTGAGCTGGGCGTTGACCGTATCCAGTTGCTGCTGCAGCGCGGCCACTTTGGCCTCGCCGTGGTCGCTGTTCTGATTGGCGCGCATCTGCGCCATCTCGGCGCGCATGGCGCTGACTTCCTGCTCCAGCGCCTCGAGCTTGGCGTCGCGCGGGTCGGCGGCGGCCGGCTTGGCGACGTGCTTATGCTTGGCCGCCGCCAGCGCGGCCGTGGCCGTGCTGGACATCAGCAGCGCGATCAACGCGCCCTTGGCGGCGCGCAGCGCCAGGTCCTTCGTGCGAAGGCTCATAGTGGGATCCCCATCCTTGTTGCTTTGCGGACGGGGAACAGCCGCACTCATGGGTCCCCCACCCGTGCGGCGGTTTAGCGGGGCCTCGTGACGGCTGGCCGACAGTGATGTGACAGGGCGATGACACCCGCTGGCCGTGTACGGTAGTGACTATGACCCTCCGGCTGCGGATCAACCGGCCGAGTGTCACAAAACTGCGAACCTCCACGGATAACACCTCAGCCAAGAGCGGCATGGATGGGGCGGCTCTTTTCAGGAGAGAACCATGTTGAAGACACTAGGGGCGGCGTTCGGCGCGGCCCTGATGCTCGGCGCCGCCACGTTTGCGCAGGCTGCCGGGACGATCTCTGGCGCGGGTGCGACCTTCCCGGCGCCGGTCTACGCCAAGTGGGCGGAGGCCTATAAGGCCCAGACGGGCACCAGCCTGAACTATCAGGCGATCGGCTCCGGCGGCGGCATCAAGCAGATCAATGCGTCCACCGTGGACTTCGGCGCCACCGACAAGCCGCTGAAGCCGGACGACCTGGCCGCGGGCGGCCTCGCCATGTTCCCGACCGTGATCGGCGGCGTGGTGCCGGTGATGAACCTGCCGGGGATCAAGGCCGGCCAGCTGAAGATGAACGGGCCAGTGCTGGCCGACATCTATCGCGGCGTGATCAAGAAGTGGAACGACCCGCTGATCGCCAAGTTCAACCAGGGCGTGGCGCTGCCGAACCTGCCGATCACCGTCGTGCACCGTTCGGACGGATCGGGCACCACCTTCGTGTTCACCACCTACCTGTCGATGAAGGCCGCCCACTGGGCGAGCGAGGTCGGCGCCAATGACGCGGTCTCCTGGCCGACCGGCCTGGGCGGCAAGGGCAATGACGGGGTCGCCGCCTTCGTGAAGCAGACGCCGGGCGCGATCGGCTACGTCGAATACGCCTACGCCAAGCAGAACGCGATGACCTACGCCCTGATGCAGAACAAGCAGGGCGCGTACGTCTCGCCGGACGCCAAGAACTTCGCCGCCGCCGCCGCCAACGCCAAGTGGGCGAGCGCGCCGGGCTTCTACCTGCTGCTGCTCGACCAGCCGGGCGCCGACGCCTGGCCGATCACCGCGGCCACCTTCATCCTGGTGCACACCAAGCAGGCCGACGCGGCCAAGGGCAAGGAGGTCCTCGACTTCTTTGACTGGTGCTACAAGAACGGCGACGCCGCCGCGGCGCAGCTCGACTACGTGCCGCTCCCGGCGGACGTGAAGGCGCTGATCCGCAAGTCCTGGTCCAAGGTCGTCGGTCCCGACGGCAAGCCGGTAAAGTAGGGCCCAAGGTACGCCCCCGCCCTGCCGCTTGACGGCGACGGGGCGGGCGGCCATCCGTTCACGGCGCACCCATGTCAGACCAAGCCCTCCCCGTCGCCGCCGGCCGGCCAAGCCGCCGCACCGCCCCGCGCGGGGCGACGCTGGGCAAGATCTTCGAGGGCCTGTGCTTCGCCGCCGCCACGGCCTTGCTGGTGGCGCTCGGCGGGCTGATGGTCTCGCTCGTGCTGGGCGCCTGGCCGGCGATGAAGACGTTCGGGATCGGCTTCCTGTTCTCCACCACCTGGAACCCGGTGACCGACGTCTACGGCGCCGCCGGTCCGATCGTCGGCACGCTGGTCACCGCCGCGGTGGCCCTGCTGATCTCCCTGCCGATCGCCGGTGGGGTCGCCTTCTTCCTCACCGAGCTTTGCCCGGCGCCGCTGCGCCGGCCTATCGGCACGGCGGTGGAGCTGCTCGCCGGCATCCCCTCGATCGTCTACGGCATGTGGGGCCTGTTCGTGTTCGCGCCGCTGTTCTCGAAATATGTGCAGCTGCCGCTGATGGCCGCCGCCGCGCCGGGCTCGCTGCTGGAGAAGCTGACCACCGGCATCCCCAACGGCTCGGGCATCCTGTCGGCCTCCATCATCCTGGCGATCATGATCCTGCCGTTCATGGCCGCGACCCTGCGTGAGCTGCTGCTCACGGTCCCCGCCGCCGTGCGCGAGAGCGCCTACGGCCTGGGCGCCACCACGGCCGAGGTGGTGATGAGCGTGACCCTGCCCTATGTGCGCACCGGCGCCATCGGCGCGGTGATGCTGGGCCTCGGCCGCGCGCTCGGCGAGACAATGGCGGTGACCTTCATCATCGGAAATTCGCACGGCTTCCCGAAGTCGATGTTCGACTCAGGCTCGACCATCGCCTCGACCATCGCCAATGAATTCGCCGAGGCGACGACACCGGCGCACATCGGGGCGCTGATCTATCTGGGCCTCGTGCTGTTCGTCATGAGCTTCGCCGTGCTCGGTCTCGCCCGGCTGATGCTGCGCCGTCAGGGAGGCGCGGCATGACCGCCTCGGTCGCCAAGGTCGCGCGCCGCCGCGCCGCGAACGTCGTCTTCGAAGGCTTCTGCTGGATCGTCACCGCCGTCGCGCTGGTGGCGCTGGCCGCGATCCTCTGGTCGCTGCTGAGCCAGGGTATCGGCGGGCTCAACCTGGACATCTTCACGAAGTCGACGCCGGCCCCCGGATCGCCCGGCGGCCTGGCCAATGCGATCACGGGCTCGATCATGATGTGCCTGCTGGCCATGGTGATGGCGGTGGTGATCGGCACGCTCGCCGGCACCTGGCTGGCGGAATACGGCGGACGCTCCGCCTACGGATCGGTGATCCGGTTCCTCAACGACGTGCTGCTCTCCGCGCCATCGATCCTGGTCGGCCTATTCGTCTACGAGATCCTGGTGGCGCCGTTCCACACCTTCTCCGGCTTCGCGGGTTCGGTGGCGCTCGCCCTCCTGGCCGTGCCGGTGATCACGCGCACCACCGAAGACGTCCTGCTGCTGCAGTCCGCCACCCTGCGCGAGGCCGGCGTGGCGTTGGGCGCGACGCTCTCCTACGTGATCCGCACGGTGCTGTGGCGCTCGGCGCGCAGCGGCTTGCTCACCGGCGGCCTCCTGGCCTTCGCGCGGATCAGCGGCGAGACCGCGCCCCTGCTGTTCACCGCCCTGAACAACCAGTTCTTCTCGCTCGACCTCCGTCACCCCACCGCCAACCTGCCGGTGGTCATCTTCAACTATGCGCTCAGCGCCTACGACGACTGGCGCCGGCTGGCGTGGGCCGGCGCCCTGCTGATCGCCGGTACGGTGCTTGCGGTTACGATCGTGGCGCGCATTGTGGCCCAGGAGCAAAAACGCTCATGAATACCGTGAACGCCGTGGACGAATTCGAAACCAGCATCGCTGACGTCGACCGGGCGCAGGTGAAGGTCGATGTGCGCAAGCTCAACTTCTTCTACGGTAAGAGCCTGGCGCTGAAGGACGTCTCGATCCCCTTCGCGCGCAACAAGGTGACCGCGCTGATCGGCCCGTCCGGCTGCGGCAAGTCCACCCTGCTGCGCACGCTCAATCGCATGTACGCCCTCTATCCCGGCCAGCGCGCCGAGGGCGAGATCATGATCGACGGCGAGAACGTGCTCAGCCCCCGCGCCGACCTGGCGCGGCTGCGGGCGCGCGTGGGCATGGTGTTCCAGAAGCCGACGCCGTTCCCGATGAGCATCTACGACAACGTGGCCTTCGGCGTGCGGCTCTACGAGAACCTCAGCAAGGCCGACATGGACGCCCGTGTGGAGGAGAGTCTGACCCGCGCGGCCCTGTGGGGCGAGGTGAAGGACAAGCTCAGCGCGCCCGGCCTCGGTCTCTCCGGCGGTCAGCAGCAGCGGCTGTGCGTGGCGCGCGGCGTGGCCGTGCGGCCCGAGGTGCTGCTGCTCGATGAGCCCACCTCGGCGCTCGACCCGATCTCCTCGGCCAAGCTGGAAGAGACCGTCACCCAGCTCAAGGCCGACCACACCATCGTCATCGTCACCCACAACCTGGGCCAGGCGGGACGGGTCAGCGACTACACGGGCTTCATGTACCTGGGCGAGCTGATCGAGTTCGGCCCGACCGAGGACCTGTTCCAGCGCCCGGCCACCAAGAAGACCTCCGACTACATCACCGGCCGCTTCGGCTAGCGCTTAGCTCGTCGGGCCGAAGGCGTAGGTGAGCTTGAGCCACGCGCCGCGCGGCGGGGCCGGCGTCCGGAACTGCTGCGTCGTGAGCGTGTAGATGCTGGTGACGCCGGACAGGCCGTAGGTCGCGTAGGATTTGTCGAACAGATTGTCGACGTCGAGCGACACCGTCAGCGCCTTGCCGATCCGGTAGCGGGCGTCGAGGTTGACCACGCTGTAGCCCGGGACCTTGCCGCCGGGATCGGCGTTGCTCTCGTTACCGTGCGCATACTGATCGCCGGCGACAATCACCGCGCCGCCCAGGCTCAGGTTGTCGGTCACGGCGTAGTCCGCGCGCAGCTTGAACGTGCTCGCGGGAATGCCGGGAATGCGGTTTCCGCTGACCACGTCTTCGCCTGCGGCCGTGGTGAAGGGTGACCGATAGGCCGCCTCCACGTAGCCGTAGTTGGCCGACAGCGTGAGCTTCGTGAGCTGGGCCCGGGCGCCCAGTTCCACGCCGCGCCGCTCGGTGTCGCCGACGTTGAAGAAGTAACCGAACGTCGAAGACGTGGCGATGAACTGGATGTCGTTGCGCAGCCGCGAGTCGTAGGCCGCCACGTTCCAGTCGACCTTGCCGAACAGCGTGCCGCGCGCGCCGAGCTCGAAGGTCCGCGCCGTCACCGCCTTCAGGTCCGGATCGCCGTTGAACCCGGTCGGCAGGGAGCAGGGGCTGTTGGGATCGGCGCAGGACAGCTCGATCGAGGTCGGCGCGCGCATGCTCTCGCTGTAGCCGCCGAACAGGCTCGGGCCGATGTCGAAGTTGTAGTTGAAGCCGATCCGCGGGTTGAACCGCTGATAGTGGTGCGCGCCGTCCAGGCTGTTGACCTCCGGCCCCGCCACCGCGCCCGCCGGCTTGCCATTCGGGGTCGCCACGGCGCCGGTTCCGGCGTTGGAAAACTTGAAGGCGCTGGCGTAGCCGGGGTTGTAGTAGCTGACGCCGGTGACCGCGTCGGTGAAGGCGAAGCCGCCGTCGTCGTTGAGGAACTGGCTGTTCGCGCCGTCCTGTCGGATCGAGGTGTATTCGAAGCTGCCGGACGCGGTCACGCTGAAGTTCTTCGTCACGTCGAAGGTGTCGGTGAGGAAGACGCTCGCCTCCTTCATCCGCGATCCGAGCGTCACCGACGACAGGAGGTTGCTTCCCGTGAACGCGGGCAGGTTGGAGGGCGAGGGCGTGAGCCCGTTGGCCGTGAAGCCATATTCCTGGTTGGGGATGACGACGGCCTGATAGTCGATCAGGCGCGCCAGCCGGCTGTCCTGCCGGTAGGCGATGTTCGACTGGTCGAAGCTCGCGCCCAGCACGAAGGCGTTCTTGTGGTCGGCGATCGGCGTCGCGCTGGCCCACTGGGCCGACGCGCCGGCGGTGGACTGGCGGATGGTTGAATTGACGAGGCTGGTGTTGATTGCGCTGGTCCAGCGACCGAAGCCGAGGGCGAGCGCATTGGCGCCGGTGATCGAATTGACCGCCGTGCCGTTGGGCGCCTGGTTCCCGCACTTGAAGCCGGTCGCATTGGTCGCCGGCGATCCGTCGGCGGAGAAGCAGCCGTCGTCCAGACCCGCGTTGCTGTTCTGGCTGCGGGCGTCAGACTGGCGATAGTAGACCTGGGCGGAGACAAGGTTGGCGTCGTCCAGCCAGTGGCTGGCCTTCAGGCTCGCCAGCCGCATCTTGTTGGCGATGGAGTCGGGCGCGGTGTAGGCGGCCTTGGGCGTCGACAGCATTTCCAGCGGCAAGGACTGGGTGCCGCTGAGGACGGTGTCGGCATAGGCGCCGGAGAGCTCGACGAGGGTGCGGTCGCCGGGGCCATGCCAGCGGGCCTTGCCGTAGAGCTGCTTGACCTCGGATCCGGAGAAATTGCGGTAGCCGTCCTGTTTGTCGAAATTGCCGGACGCGAAGTAGTCGAGGCCGGAATTGGCGGCCGCGCCGCCCGCTTCGAACGCCGCCGCCCGTCGGCCGAATGAGCCGCCCAGCAGGCTGAGCGTCGCCCCCGGACTGTCCTTGCCCGAGCGCGTGCTCACCACCAGGGCGCCGCCCAGGGCGTTGAGGCCGAAGATCGGATTGGAGCCCGGCTGCAGGGTCACGCTGGTGATCGCGTTCATGGGAATGAGATCCCAGTTCACGATCGAGCCGAAGGGCTCGTTGACTCGCACGCCGTCCACATAGACGGCCAGGCCCACCGGCGCGCCCAGCAGGGACGTCGCCTGGAAGCCGCGATAGTTGACGTCGTTCTGGTAGGGATTGCCCGGGCCGTTGCTGAGGCTCACCGAGCCCAGGTTGCCGTTGAGCAGGTCGGCGAGGTTGGCCGGCCCCTGCTGGCTGGGATCGCGGACGTCGATGGTCTGGGCGTTGGCCGGCGTGCGCGATAGCGGCACGCCGGCGGCGTCGAGGGGCGTGCCCACCACCACGACCTCGCTCAGAGCGGGCGCTTCAGCGGCCGCGACCTCCGCACAGGCGAGGTGTGGTGATCCGCCGAGGGCCAGGGCCGCGCTGGCCAGCAGCAGGCCGCGCCAGGTCGTTGGAACCGTCCGTACCAAAGCTGAACTCGTCTCCGCCCCCTCGACCCCGGATGCGGTATCCGACCCGGCCCCCGGCGGCAATGGTGGGGCCGGCAATGGCAGGGGCGGCAATGGTGGCGGTGGAATTGCGGCTGGCGAGGGGCGGGCGGACTAAACCGGCGCGGGCCGGCGGCGCACGCGGGCCAGCCGCCGCAGGCGGCGCCAGAAGCGGGTCTTCTCCGGCTCCGGATAGGGCTGCAGGTTGCGCACGAAGTCCTCGGCGCAGGCCCGCCAGGAGAACTTCTCGGCGAAGGCGCGGACCTGGCGGCGGTCGCAGGTCAGCGCTTCCAGGCAGGCCTCGCGCAGGCCCTCGGTGGCGCTGGCGGCCAGCTTGCCGGCGCCGGAGTTGGGGATGATGTCGATGGGCCCCGGCGCGGGATAGGCGGCCACCGGCGTACCCGACGCCATGGCCTCCAGGATCACCAGGCCGAAGGTGTCGGTGAGCGAGGGGAAGACGAAGACGTCGGCGCTGTTGAAGGCCTGGGCCAGCTCCTCGCCCGCCTTCGAGCCGGTGAACACCACCTTCGGGTACTTTTCCTTCAGCTCGTCGAGCTGCGGTCCGGGGCCGACGACCACCTTGGTGCCGGGCAGGTCGATGCCCAGGAAGGCCTCGATGTTCTTCTCCACCGCCACGCGGCCCACATAGAGGAAGATCGGCTTGGGCAGATGGGCGAAGACGTCCGGATCGTCCGGCCCGCGCGGATGGAAGATGTCGGTGTCGACGCCGCGCGACCAGGCGGAGATGTTGCGGAAGCCGTGGCCGGCCAGCTCGTCGCGCATGGTGGGCGTGGCCACCATCAGCCGCCCTGACGGCTTGTGGAACCACTTCATGTAGGCGTAGCCGGCGGCGAGCGGCAGCGGCAGGCGCGCCGAGACATATTCCGGAAAGCGGGTGTGGTAGCTGGTCGTGAACGGCAGCTTCCATTCCACGCAGATGCGCCGCGCGGCCAGGCCCACCGGGCCCTCGGTGGCGATATGGATGGCCTCCGGCTCGAACGCCTTGAAGCGCTCCTGCACCGGCTCGTAGACGCCGATGGCCACCTTGATCTCGGCGTAGGTCGGCAGCGGGAAGGTCTTGAACTGGTCGGGGCTGATCACCTCGACCGAATGGCCCATGGCGCGCAGCTCGGCGACCACGCGGGTGAGCGTGCGGACCACGCCGTTGACCTGCGGCTCCCAGGCGTCGGTGGCCACCAGGATCCGCATCGGCCGTTGCGCGTCGCGCGGCGAGTTGATCGCCTCACGGATGCGCGGCAAGGAGCGCGCCGGCTTGGGCCGCTCCGGTGGGGCGACCGCCTGGCTCTGCATCCAGGCCCAGAAGGCGCCCAGCAGCGCCTCCTTGGTGGGGAAATAGCGATAGACCGTGCGTTCGCCGACCTTGGCGTCCTTGGCGATCTCCGAGAAGCTGAGGTCCTCGAGCGGGCCGGCTTCCAGCTGATTGCCCACCGCGCGCAGGATGTGCTCGCGGGTTTCCTCGCGCTGGCGATCTCGGAGGGTCTGGGACATCGCGGGCGGTTTCATGGCAGCGGCACTGTCATGAGATCACGTTGAACTGTCAATCGAAACCGGCGTGGGTGATCGACGATCAGGCGGCCAGGGGCGCGCCGAGCAGGGGCGGTTCGCCGGCCGCCGCAGGGGCCAGGGGCCGACGGGATTCCCTGGCCCAGTCGAGGATTTCGAGGCGCCCGTCGGGGTGCTCGACCAGGGCGGTGCAGCTTTCCACCCAGTCGCCGTCGTTGATGTAGTCGACCTCGCCGATCATCCGGCGCTCGGCCTTGTGGATGTGACCGCAGATCACTCCGTCGACGCCGCGGCGGCGCGCCTCGTCGGCGACCGCTTCCTCGAAGTTCTCGATAAACTGCAGGGCCTTTTTCACCCGGGTCTTGGCGAAGGCCGAGAAGCTCCAGTACCCAAAGCCGAGACGGCGTCTCACCCGGTTGATCAGGGTGTTGGAGGCCAGCAAGGCGCGGTAGGCCCAGTCGCCCAGCAGGGCCAGCCACTTGGCGTTCTGCACCACCGCGTCAAACTCATCGCCGTGCATCACCAGGAAGCGCTTGCCGTCGGCGGTCTCGTGGATCGCGTCGCGGACGACCACCACCCCGCCGAAGTGCACGCCGCAGAAATCGCGGATCACCTCGTCGTGGTTGCCGGGGACGTAGATCACGCTGACGCCCTTGCGCGCCATCCGCAGGACCTTCTGCACCACGTCGTTGTGCGCCTGGGGCCAGTACCAGCCGGCGCGGCTCAGTTTCCAGCCGTCGACGATGTCGCCCACCAGATAGAGGGTGTCGCATTCGACCTGACGGATGAAGTCCAGGAGCAGCTCGGCCTGACATCCCTTGGTGCCGAGGTGCACATCGGAGATGAACACGCTGCGGTAATGGCGGACGCCGACTTCAGTCACGGGGAGCCCCATTTCGCCCACATTGCGTGCAGGGCATGACCTGATTTCGTGTCGGTTTTGCGAAATCGCCCTTGCACGCTGGCGCGGCAGCCCCACGTGCTGTTACGAAAGCACCTTGAGCAGACCCTCCCCGGTCGCCCGAAACATTGGTCCCTATGGACGCCAGAACCTATCCGGCGAAGGCGACGCCGAAGTCGTTGCGCACCCGCGCGCGCATCCTGGATGCGGCGATGCGGCTGTTTGCCGAGATCGGCTACCACAACGCCACCAATTCGGTGATCGCGGAGACGGCGAAGCTGACCCGCGGCGCCATGCTCTACCACTTCACCTCGCGCGAGGAGCTGGTGGAGGCCGCCGTGGCCCATATCGAGCTGGCCCGCGCGCGGCTGTTCGAACAGGCCGCCGCCGTCTCGGCGACCCAGGGCTATGACGCCTCGGAGCAGGCCATCGAGGCCTATTGGGCGCTGCTGCACGAGATCCCGTTCGTGGCCTTCGCCGAGCTGGAGGCCGCGGCCCGCACCGACCCGATGCTGCGCCAGCGGCTGGCGGCGGCGCAGGTGGCGTTCGACCGCGCCCAGGTGGGCCACCGCTTCGGCGCCCTGGCCCAGGCCGGCGCAGATCCCCGCTTCCAGACCAGCCGCGACCTCGGCCGCTTCCTGCTGGAGGGCCTGGCGCGCGGCGCCATGACCTATGATGAGCCGGCCCGGCGCGCGCGCCTGCTGGCGGTGGTCAAGCGCGCCGTGCGGATGCTGAACCGCAAGGGCGACATTCACGACCTCTGGGGCGAGTAGCTCCGAAAGAAAAAGGCCCGGAGCTTTCGCCCCGGG
>JACXTT010007928.1_pt1 | contig 14844 bp, 13 predicted proteins | sample 9270951 | NCBI WGS metagenome assembly JACXTT01 (sample SAMN15532306, study PRJNA645909) | rock metagenome | isolation source: weathered quartz diorite | place: Puerto Rico | collected 2017-06-21
TCTTCGCCGCGAGTTGGCACATTCAGGCCGCAGAGACCCAGTCCCCCGACTTCCCGCCATGCTTTTCCAGCAGCCGCACATCCCCCATCACCATGCCCCGATCTACCGCCTTGCACATTCCGCGCATGGTTACGAGCGTTGGCATGAACGCTTTGTAAATCAAGGCGTTATGAAGGTCTGTGTCTTCGATCTTGACCAAGTTCGTTGATCAATTTGGACGGCGTTTGGACAAGGCTTGGACAACAATTCCGTGCCCTGACGCCGACGCCCATAGTTTACGCGATGAATCGGGGGTGGCGAAAGATGCCTACGTCCTTGCTAATATGGGTGCCGGACGTGGCACAAGTCCAGCGTACTCACCTGCGCTGGTAACGGGCCGCCAATTCACGAACAAAAGGTATCCTGACTGATCGATGACATCCCTTCAAAACATCGTTGAACGATTGGCGCCGAACCACCGAGATGCATTGCTCTGGTTTCAAGAGCATCAGGGCAAACAAGTGCCGTGGCCGAAGCCGATGTCAGACGGTACGTTTCTCGTCAATAAGGCGAAAGGAATACACAAACCGGCAGGCTTAGAGTACGCGATCAGTGTTCGGGAATCTCTCGGCGGCCCATATGCTGACCATGATCCAGTAGTTCGGCCTGACGGCTCATGGACATACAAGTACTACCAAGAACAGCCCGACCCAACGAAGCGCGATAGTCAGTTCACGAATGTGGCCCTACTGGCCTGCAAGCGAGACGGCATTCCCGTAGGCGTTATCCGTCAGGTCAAGGCCAAACCGAATCCCCGGTATCTGGTGATGGGGCTTGCACTGGTTCAAGAGTGGGATGACGGATACTTCCGATTGGAAGGCTTCGCTCCATCGGGCGAAGTTGGACAACTTGTTCCCTCCGGTGCGGCGCCACCCGGTACTGCCAATGCGACGGCGGATTCCTTCAACCCCAACAGCGTCGAAGATGCACGTCGGTGGATCAACGCTTCGATAGTACGCAGACAGGGGCAGGGGGCCTTCCGTGCGGCGGTCTTGTCGGCGTATGCGGGGCGCTGCGCCATTTCTGCGTGTGGCGTAGCGGAAGCACTGGAAGCCGCTCACATCTTTCGATACTTGGGTACAGAGACCAACGTCGTGACAAATGGGCTGTTGCTGCGAGGTGACCTTCATACGCTGTATGACCTTGGTCTGCTTGCCATCGACCCTTCGTCAATGAATGTACTGCTGGCCCCGAAACTGATAGGCAGCGAGTATGGACCGCTTGCGGGTACGGTGATTCGCTTGCCGGCGAATGAAGCAGATCATCCAAACCGGACGGCATTGGCGATGCACGTATCGTGGGCGAAAAGTACATGGGGTGAGTAGTTGCATCCCTTCACGACTGGTAACCATGCCACGGCAACCGACAATGGGGCGGCAATCACATCCGTCAACAATCATTGGCCCGGCTGTAAACGGTTGTCGGCGTGGGCCGTTGTGTATGTCCCCAATGGTTGTCACAGTCGCCGGACCGTTGGCACGACCATTGTTCCGGCAGCCATTGGCGGGCACTGGTCCAGTGGAACCAGTGTCACCATTGCCACCATTGGTCGCTTCCATCGGCGGGCAACCATCACGAACATGGAGGACGCATTTGACGACAAGGAACACAACGAATGGATTCGCGTCACTGTTACCGGAGCACGGGTCCAGTGCCGCCTTCGGCGGACTTGTGGGGCTGCTGTGCGGCGATTCCGTTGGCGTACCCTACGAATTTCATTCCCCGGAGGACCTGCCAAGTCGCGACCTCATTGACATGGCTGCCCCGGTTGGCATCCCGCGTGCACATGCTGGCGTGCCTGATGGCACGTGGTCGGATGACGGAAGCCAAGCCCTGTGCCTACTCGCCAGTCTATTGGAATGCGGACAGTTCAACCTCACCGATTTTGCGGATCGGCTGCTGCGATGGAGAGACGACGGCTATCTAGCTGTCGATGGCGATGTCTGCTGCGGGACGTGGATCACGGTCGCCCAAAAAAAATACCGGGGACCGTGATCGTGAATGACGGTGTGTTACCGCTGGCCCCTTCTTGGCACGTACGACGATCCCAACCGACCACGGCGCAAGAAGCCCGATCTGACGCGAGGTTCACTCATTTGGGGAACAGTCGCAGCGCGTAACAATTCCGCGTCTTCATTTCGCCCAGTTGGTTTTTGCCGCGCAGGTGATTCGGGATATCGTGTTCTTCGTCGGTCACGAATTTTATTCCTTCGTACTCGGCCTTCGAACCTATCTCCTGCCATTTCCAAGAATTAAAGTCCCTTGCTGGACCTTTCCATGGGCGTTTGAGATAGGTCGATTTATCGATCGAAATCAAGCAGTCGATGTTTTCCGCAAGTGTTAAGCATAGACTGATAACTTGTGATAGATTTTCCTGTGGACACACTACAAGGAAGTCCCAATCTGAATTTTCTCTGTGCGGCCCGTTTATTCGAGAGCCAATCTGCCAAATCTCGGAGGAAAACTGTGCAAGCGTTCGAACTACCAAGTCGGCGCTCATCGGCTGTATCGGCCCCCACGTTGGATAATCATTGCCGCAGCTTCGGAATGAAATCTGACAATTGCTTCATCTGCTGGATATCCACCGTTTGCCCATCTTGCCGAGTTCACGTTTGCGCCCAAGTCCAGAAGTGTGCGAATGGCATCCAATTGATTATTCGCCGCCGCCCAGTGCATGGCAGTGAAGCCATCATTATTTTTCGCGTCTACGTTAGCCCCCTTGCTTGCAAGTAGTTTTACGATTTCCACGTGACCACTAGCAGCGGCGGCAATTAATGGGGTAAACCCAGAGTCATTCTTCGCATCTACATCAGCCCCTTTCGCAAGCAAGAAATCCACGACTTCTCGGTGTCCATATGCTGCCGCGCGATACAGGGGTGTTGCGCTGATATTATCCCTGGAATCCAGCGGCATGTCAGAGCGAACGAAAAGCCTTACTGCGTCCAACTGTCCGTTTTGAGCTGCCAAGACGAATCCTGCTGGCGTATATGGTATGCCCATGCGCTGCAACTCGCCTTTTGGGTTTACATAATCGCAACCCGCTAGAACACCAACCATCAATGCGGCAAGGCTCACTAATAGGATGGTTACTGTCCGTTGCCCAAGTTGAAAGTACTTCCGAATTAACTTCCCCATTTTTGTATTATTGAACTCTCGCGTCTGATAAAAGTCCAGGAGATCATTCTACCCGAAAATGGTAGCCCCAATTTCTGTCGCAGTAGACCGAGCACCCGCCGTGCAACGAAAAGCACCAATGCAAAGTCCATCAGCACTCGCATTCAACGCCAATTCATTACTTCGGTGGTGGCGCGATGGATGGCGTCGCTCGGCCGCATGCCTTGTTGGTAGTATTGTGCGTACCGTTCAAGGACTTGCCTCGCGGTGTTCGGATTGTATGCCGGTGAGTCAGGGTTAATCTCTGCATACTGTTTCTCCAAGCGTGCGACCTCTTGGTCGTACTCTCTGCTGGCCTTCGCATAGTCCCAACCGTGCGCCACGACCTCCACTGCAAACTTTGCATACTGCGGTATTGCCCTTATATCGCCACCAACGTTGGCATAGAATATCAATATTATGAATGCGCCGCCCGTGATCTGAGCAAGCCTACTTAGCATCGACTTGACGACGGAAGTCGTTTTCTTCTTTGCCGCCCGTGCTCCTTCGATAGCTAACGCAGCAGCACCACTGGCAGCGTGGCCCACCGCCTCACGCTGAAACTCGCCTGCTAGTAGATCAATGTACCGAGCTTTCGCTTTGGTTGTGTCACCATCGGCCATGGCATATGCCTTTGCCCAAAGGCCGTCGCGCCGAACGCCAGATGCAATCTCGCGAGCCGCCGCTGCGTAATATCGTTGGTCAGTAGCCACGATAGTCGATCCTTTGTCGCTGTTCTGCGTATATGGCTATGTGCCGGATGGGAGACCTTCTCGCGCTTGGAGAGTACACCTAAAGCAAAAGGCCCGACAAGCGATGCGGCGTAGGGTACGAGCCAACACACACACGGGCAAACAGCGGAAATCGACCGTTTCCCAACAGGGACCCGACGTAACCGATAAGACTGTTGGAAAGATAGGGTTGACTATTTCCAACACCAAATGATATTCTGACACCCGTTTTCCAACACTTCGCGGGGCACAATGGCGATCTTCGGGTACGGCAGGGTGAGCACCAAGGACCAGACAACGGAAAACCAGCGGCTGGAAATCGAAGCGGCTGGCTTCAAGGTGGACTACTGGTTCACCGATGAGGGCATCAGCGGAAAGACCCATGCAACCCAACGCCCGCAGTTCGTCGCGATGTTGGACAAGATTCGGGACCACGAAATTTTGGTCGTCACGAAGCTAGACCGTCTTGGCCGGGATGCAGAAGACGTGCTGCGGACGGTTCGGACACTGGCCGAACGCAAGATCGAGGTCGTCGTCCTTCAGCTTGGCAAACTTGATCTGGGGTCGTCAGCCGGGAAGCTGATGCTCACGATGTTGTCGGCTGTTGCGGAGATGGAACGTTCGCTGTTGATCGAACGTACCCAAGCCGGTTTGGCACGTGCGAAGTCTGAAGGCAAAACGCTTGGCCGACCAGCCAAGACCACGCCAGCGCAACGTGATGAGATGAAGAGCAAGTATGCGGGTGGCGAGACGGTCAGTGCCTTGGCACGCGACTATGGCATCTCGCGGGCCAGCGTACTGGCAGTCGTGAATCCGTAGACAGGCAGCAGTACGAAATGAACACGAATCTGAAGTTACCCGACCAAGAATACCTAACTTTCAACGAACTCCTTATCCGTTGGGGACGTTCGGCGTCATACTTGAACAATCTGATCGCCACAGGAAAGATTATCCCTGCGGTGATGTTGTCGGAAAAAGAATCTTATCCCGGTGGCATTTGGCATGGCGGTTCTTTTGTCGGAGACGTTGCCGGTGCGACAAGCCACATAGATTGTCACGAACAATTCGACAGCATCGAAGATGGTCCAAAACATTGGGAAAACTGGCCTGAATGCGGCCCCATTGTTTATGGTCACAGTCCGAAGAACCTTGGGCCAAATAACTATTCCTTCACCTTCTTCAGCGAAAACCCGGACCCCACGGAAACAAGAGAGTGGTTTCACCCAGACCGTGCCTGCCTGATAGACGATAGCAAGGTCGGCGAAGAGCGATTTATTTTCGTGATGTCGGAAGTTCGGCGGGTGGAGAATGGGGAATTTGAGGAAAGTGGCGAATCAGGCACACCAGCTTCGCGGCAAGCAAATGAGAAACTTGCGCCAAAGTCTGAGAACTCTTACTTGAATATCGTTGGCGCCCTAGTCGGACTGTTGCTAGAAAAGAAGGACACCAATGGGAATCCATTTTCCAGCATCAAGAATCAGACCGAACTGATACAGGCCATCCATGACAATTATGGAGACACGGCTGGCCTGTCGGAGAGCAACCTGCAAAGGAAGTTCTCAGACGCGAAAAAGGCGATCAACGCCAAGTAGCGAATCGCATATGCGATCCCAAAATCGCATATGCGATGACCCAAATGTTGGTCGATTTTATAATTGCGTTTGCCTGATTTTAGGCATTCACAAGGACCAAAAATGACCAACCAAGCAATTCTGGAAGTACATACTAATTCTCTACCCGTATCGTTTTATTCATCCGCCGCTGCGCCCAAGCTGACCGACCAGCAGTTGCAAAGCGCGAAAGCTGCCCCGGCAGCCGAGATTCTGGTACGCGACGCCGCCAACGACCCCTTTCCGTTGGCAGCCACTGTCACGATCATTATGTCACCAACCCCGGTGACAAAGGGTTTCACCCTGTCAGCGAACAATCAACTTCAGAAAGAAACAAATGCGGAAATCTACGACGGACACTTGCTTGTGTACCGCGTCGAAACACTCCGGGACTTTGCTGATCTACTGCATGATTTGAAGCCAAATGAATGCGTGTCCTATGGCATATCCAAACGCGGTGCATCGCTGCTGACGACCAACGCAAAATGGGTCCGAGATGGTTGCCCCGACGATGCCACACCGCGCACAGTAAAGGAATTCGGTTGGCCGAAGGGTCCCGGTATTCTCATGCTGGATTATGACGCGCCCAAAGATGGTGCCGCGTCGCTGACGAAGGACGAATTGTTTGCCGCCGTATATGCCGCCTGCCCGTTGCTGGCGGAATCTGATGCTCTTTGGATGCCAAGTACCTCGTCTGAAATCTACAACGCAGAAACAGATGAGCAGTTGGCGGGTATCAAAGGCCAGCGTATCTACTTCATGCTGGAAGATGCGTCAGATATTCCCCGTGCAGGTAAGGCATTGCTGACGCATCTTTGGGCGGACGGTCACGGTCGTTATGAAGTGTCGTCCAGTGGTTCGATGCTTGAACGTGGCATATTCGATGCCAGTGTGTGGCAAACCAATCGAATCGATTTTGCTGGTGGTGCCATGTGTGATGCTCCGCTGGAACAACGCAGGGGCTTTCCTCTTGTTGTCGAGGCTACGCACCGTGCAGTTGATAGCCGTTTGGCGATTCCTGAACCGTCCAAAAAGATTGTCGAAGCAGCCGAACGCAATAAATCCGCTGCAAGGGCACTTGTGGCAGATGAAGCTGGCGACAAACGGACAATCTGGGTGAAGGACCGAACCGAAAGCATTAAGGCCAAAAATCCCACGCTGGCACCAGAGAACATTGCCCGTATGGTGGACGACGCGATTGACCCGGACCGGCGCCAGTTGATGGGTGACTGGCAGATCATTGTTGTCGATGATGATGGCATCGAGTCATCTGTGACGGTCACTGAGATTCTCGACAACCCCGAGAAGTATCATCACATGCTGACCCTTGATCCGTTGGAACCGGATTATGACGGTCGTCGCGCAGTGGGCAAGCTATTCCTGTCTGGGCAGCCGTACTTGAATAGCTTTGCACATGGTGGGGCGAAGTTTTCATTGTCCCGCGATCTGGTACACGATTCCCAGATTCTGATTTCCAGTCGGTCGCGCAACAAAGAACTGTTCCGCATTGGGGCGGCGATGCGTGGGCGTGGCATGGACGGCGAGGAAATCGCGACAGAACTGATGAAAAGAAATGAGCAGTTGTGCGTTCCGCCATTGAAAACCGATGAAGTTCTCGGCATTGCAAAATCAGTCTGCCGCTACCCGCAAGGCAACCGTCTGGTGCAGATAGATCAGCCATCTGGGCAACTGGTCCGCAGCGAAACTGCGATAACGGAACTGAGTCTCGCGCAGGAAGTTGCTCAGTTTCACTTTGGTGCCTTTCACTATGTATCGGAATCCGGTAAATGGATGCTGCTTGACACGGTGACAAATGTCTGGGAAGTGGACGTGACGGGCCAAGTCACCCGTTGGGCGCTTGACCAGATTCAGCGGCGTGCCGAGTATGCTGCCCAACTGATCGGGCAAGGCGAATACGAGTACGGCCAGAAGATGCTGGCTGGTATCCGCAAAACTGAGAAGAGCACTTTTATCAACGGAACACTGTTGCTGCTGAAATCGCTGGAAGGTGTTCAGGTCAACAAGAGCGATTTTGATGCGAACCCGTACATTGTTGGTTTTCAGGGCGGAAAATGCGTCAATCTGCAAACACTAACGATACGCGACATTCGACCCGAAGATAAGTTGACGAAATTGGCAGGGGCAGCATACGAACCCAATGCGCGTTGTCCGATTTGGGAAAAATCGATTTTGGACTGGTCATGCGGGGATCGTGAACTGGCGAAATTCCTGCAAGTCTGGGTTGGCTATACCCTGTCCGGGCTAACGGAACAGCAATATTTCCCTTTTCTGTTTGGTGGCGGAAAGAATGGGAAAAGTGTGTTCATCGACATCATTAAAATACTGCTTAATGATTATTCCATGACGATGAACCCTGAAAGTCTGATGCTCAAATCAGGCGGTGGCGGGGCGAACAACGACATCGCACGGCTTGCTGGGGCTCGATTGGTAACTTCCGTCGAATTGCCAGAAGGACGCGTGTTCGACGAGAATCTGATTAAGCAGTTGACGGGTGGCGACAAGATCACTGCTAGGTATCTGTACCGCGAAAACTTTGAATTTCACCCGAATCTTAAATTGATGGTCACGGGGAACCATAAGCCCATCGTGAAGGGAACGGACAATGGGTTTTGGCGGCGGGTTCTGATGGTCCCATTCTCTGCCAACATGGATAATCCAGACACTGGTTTGAAGCAAAAACTTCTGGCCGAACTTTCAGGAATCTTGAATTGGGCGCTGGAAGGATGGCGCATGTACCAGTCTGAAGGGCTGGTTATCCCAAAGGTCATTGCACGTGAATCCTCCGCATATCGTGAGGAGATGGACATTGTCGTTCAGTGGAAGCAGCAATGCACTGCACCTCTGGCTGGTAGTGAGATTAGGGCCAATCTTTTATACCGCTCGTTCAAGACGTGGGCTGAAGAGAACGGTTTTTTTGGCATGAACAGTTCGGCGTTTGGCAGGAAAGTGTCGCCTATGGTTCGCAGTCGGCGTGATGGTCGCGGGATGATTTACCTCGATCTTCAGTTGACGCACTGACCATGTGTAGGATGTGTAGGGAAACGTTGATTTTCGGCAAGTATTATATTTTTCCTTTCATGAGGAACTTTCATAAAAACCAATGTTTTCCTACACAACCTACACACCGGCAGCGTCGCCGTCTCACATGATCGCGATCCCACGGACTACCGGTTCGCGTCCGACTAGTACCGGCCATCAACATGATCGGTACCGATCAGTCGAACTGGTTCGCCATCAAAGGTCGGGTACCAATAGTCCACGATCCGACCCCCATGAAGAACGGACGTCCCCGGTGTTTAGCGAAGTTCTCCCGCACGACTTCAGGTACCGGTCCGGTCAGCAAATCCTCTTTGCCAGTTCGGCTGCCAATGAGGTCAGGTACGCTGAATCACTTCTTCGTTCCGCCATCACGATTTGCCCCGATAGGGGACTGAAGCCGGTGCCCGTAGACTGATCCCAAGTCGGAACGAACTTAGCCAATGGCGGCTACCGATACCGGGCCGCAACCTCACTTCTGCTTCGTTCCGACGCCCCACCCACCAACCCGCTTCGGCGGGTTTCTTGTTTGCGCTTCCCAACGGCGAACGGTTCAGAACGCGGAGGTCGCCGCCAATTGAAGGACATCAGCGCACCGATGTCCTTCAGTCGTGGATGCCGGTCTGGTCAGCCGATCTTCTTCGCCAATTCGGCAGCGGACGGATGGTAGTACCGCTTCAGCATGGTCAGGCTGCGGTGCCCGGATACTGCCGCCAGTTCGATCAGGTTCGGCAACTTCGTCGCCAGCCGGGTGATCGCCGTATGACGAAGGTCGTGCCAGTGCAGGTCAACCAGTCCGGCCCGTTCGCACGCCCGTTTGAACGCCTTATGGTGCGCTGCTGCATTGATGGGGAATACGCTTCCATCGATGCAACGCGGCAGGTCGCGTAACAGGTCCACCGCTTTCCGGGATAGGGGCACAGTCCGGGCCGTCCCATTCTTTGTCATCGGCAGGAACGCCGTTTGGCTTTCGAGATCGATGTTCTGCCAGCGAAGGGCAAGTAGCTCACCCCGCCGCATGGCTGTTTCCAAGCTGAGGATTGCCATTGGTCGAAGCCACGGATTCCGACGAGCAGTGGGTGCCAATGCAGCAAGCAGTCGGGATTCTTCATCCGTCGAAAGCACTCTGTCTCGTCCCTGCGGCGTCGGTGGTTTGCGAACGGATGCGACCGGGTTTGTGATGTTGATACCCCATTCGCGCCGTGCGTGGTTGATGATTGAGGACAGGTACGCCAGTTCGCGAATCACCGTTCCCGGCTGTACTTGCTTCAGCCGTTCATCGCGATAGGCGGCGATTGCCATTGGCGTCAACGCAGCCATGCTCAATTTCGCAAGTCTGGTTCGGCACATCGCACGTAGCCTGATGGTGTCTTCAATGCCCCCACGCATCGATGGACAGACATCGACAATGTACCGTTCAAGGACATCCCCAAGGGTGGTCGATTCGGCTTCGCTTCGGTTGACGTAGCTGCCGCGATCCATCTCCGATTCGATGGACCGTGCCCATCGTTCGGCATCCTGCCGGGTGGTGAATGTCTTTACTTCAAGCGGGAAACCTTTGCGACGAACACGTACCTGCCATCCGTCGCTTCTGCGGGATATGGAAGCCATTTCCTGTCTCCGGTGGAGCAGGATTGGAGCAAGATCGAATTTTTGTGCACTTCCGTCATCATCGTGCTGCGCCAGCAGGGCCGCAGATGCTGCACAGTGTGGTCAATGGTGACTGTCTGGAAAGCCTTGTGAATCAAGGGTTCGCCACCCAGTCCCCCGACTTCCCGCCGTGCTTCTCCATCAGCCGCACACCGCCCATCACCATCCCCCGGTCCACCGCCTTGCACATGTCGTAGATCGTCAGCAGCGCGACCTGCACGCCGGTCAGCGCCTCCATCTCCACACCGGTCTGGCCGCGCGTTTCAGTGCGCACCGTGCAGGTAATGCTGGCGCCGGCCTCGTCCAGCGCGAAGTCGACCGCGACCTTGGTCAGGCCGATCGGGTGGCATAGCGGGATCAGGTCGGCGGTACGCTTCGTGGCCATGATTGCGGCCACGCGCGCGATGCCGAGCACGTCGCCTTTCTTCGCCGTGCCGTCGCGCACGAGCGCGAAGGTATCGGGCAGCATGGTGATGGTGCCCGTGGCCACGGCCACGCGATGCGTGCTGGCCTTGTCGCCGACATCGACCATATGGGCCTGTCCGGCGGTATCGAAATGGGTAAGCTGGGTCATGGCTGTGTCCTGTACCGCAACGGCGTGCGGCAACTGCCAATGGGAACGGGTTGCGCAGGCCGCTATCATAGCAACATGCCCAAGACCCCAATGCTTCGCAGGCCAGGCGCCGCCGGCCTTTCCGGGCGGCCAGGCGCTACGCCTGACGGCCCGGCATCACATGCCCCTGCGCGGCGCGCGGGGCCATGGCGACGCTTGCTGGTGGCGATGATCGCGCTGACCATGGTGACGCCTGCGTGGCCGCAGGGTACGGCCCCTGCGGCGGCGTCCGTCGCCACGGCGCCGGGGGAAACCAGCGACCAGGTCTACGACAACCTGAACCGCAGCGTGAAGGCGGGACAGAAGTCCGAGTTCGGGCTGCGTACCAACAATGCCGTGGTCGAGGTCGGCGGCGTCCAGTTGCCGGACATGGGCGATCCGTCCACGGCGTCGCTGTCGCCGGACATGGAAAAGCGCCTGGGCGACCGCATCATCCGCGATATCCGGCGCGATCCGCTCTACGTGCCCGATCCGCTGCTGTCCGACTATCTCAATGCGCTGGGCTACCGGCTGGTGCAGGCCGCGCGGCGCCAGAACATCTCGGGCTCGACCGGCGCCGGGACCTTTGCCACCGGCTTCGACCTCTTTGCGGTGCGTGACCGCAGCATCAACGCGTTCGCTTTGCCGGGCGGCTATATCGGCGTGCATACGGGCCTGCTGGTGCAGTCGGAGACCGAGTCGGAGCTGGCTTCGGTGCTCGGCCACGAAATCGGCCACGTGATGCAGCGCCATATTGCGCGCGGTATCACGCAGCAGGACCAGTCGATGTGGATTGCGCTGGCTTCGATGGTGCTGGCCGGTCTGGCCGCCACGCGCAGTCCCGATGCCGCCGCTGCGCTCGCGATGGGCGGGCAGGGCGCGGCGATCGCCAACCAGCTGTCCTTCTCGCGCGGCGCCGAGCGCGAGGCCGACCGCGTCGGTTTCCAGATCATGACCGCGGCCGGTTTCGATCCGCAGGGCATGCCGGACTTTTTCCAGCGCCTGCAGCGCGCCTCGGGCACTGCCGAGAACTCGGTGCCGTCCTATGTTCGGACCCACCCGCTCACCTCCGAGCGGATTGCCGACATGCAGGATCGCGTCAGGCACGTGATGGCGCGCAAGGTCTCCAACACGCCCGAGTACGAGTTTGCGCGCGTGCGGGCCCGCGTGATTCAGGAAAGCTCGCCCAGTGACCTGCAGAACCTGCGCGCCGCCATGCGCGCGCAGTTGCCCGGTGCATCGGCACTGCGCCTGCCGGCGCTGCATTATGGGCTGGCCTTCATCGAGCAGCGCCTGGGCCGCTATCCGGCTGCCGAGCAGGAACTCGCCGAAGCGCGCCGCCTGTATGGCAATATTCCTGGAGCCAGTTCGGGCAGCCCGATGCTCGACGTGATGGCGATCGAACTCGCGCGTCAGGAGGGCCGCGTGCCCGAGGCGATGAGCCAGGCCACGGCATCGATGAAGACGTTCCCGCTGTCGCACGCGGTGGCGCTGGCCTATGCGGACACGCTGCTGGGTACCGGCCAGTACGATGCGGCGGTGACGTTCCTGCGCGAACGCACACGGCAGGAGACCACCCGCAGCGAGTGGTGGGAGATGCTCGCGCGCGCCTATGCCGGCCAGGGCAAGCGTGTGCAGCAGCACCAGGCGCTGGCGGAGAAGTATGCGATGGATGGCGCCTTCCAGGCCGCGATCGAGCAGCTTCAGATCGCGCGCAAGGCCGGCGATGGCGATTTCTACACGCTGTCCGAGGTCGATGCGCGGCTGCACCAGCTCCAGCGCCAGTACCGCGAGGAGCGGCAGGATAACAAGGGCATGCCCAACTGACGCACCGGGCTGGCGCTGTCAGCCGGCCGGTGGCTGCGGATCCCGTACGAAGCCGAAGCGCTTCGGCACTTCGTCGGCGGCAATCGGCTCGATCGGGATGTCGCAGCCGTCGTGGTGGAACGCGCCGAGGTCCGTGCCGCACGCGTCGCCATGCCATTCGCATGCACCGCTGAAAAGATCCAGGTCATGGTCATGCAGCAGCGCCGCGTGCAGGTCGCCATCTTCGCCTTCGACCTTGCCGGCCAGCACCACATTGCCGTCCTCGTCGACATGGCAGGACTGCACCGCAAACGCACGCTGCGTGGTCGTGCGCAGGCAGCCTTCATGCAAACGCACGATCCACGGTGCGTAGGCCAGCGACACGAAGACGCGCTGCGGTCCGTTCTGGAAGTACCACGCGCCACGCTCGTCGTGCAGGAAGTTGCGCTCGATGAACGCGACCAGCGTTTCATGCCGGATCGGGTCGCCCGAGAGGCCGTGCTGCTGTGCGAACTCGTTGCGCAGGCGCCATTGGCCGCGGCGGTCCAGCGCCAGCCAGCCGTAGCAGTTGGGCACATTGGGCCAGCGCGCCATCGCTTGCCGGACTGATTCATCCATGGTCGTGTCTCCTCGTTGCGTGCCGTGGTGGCTTCAGGACATGCTGTCGAAGAAGCGCAGGATCCTCGCTGGCAGCCATTCGATATGCCCGCTGAACGGCAGCGGCGGCAACTGGCCCAGCAGGCCCGTGCGCGGTGTCATGAAGCCGACGTGTCCGCCATGCTCGGGTTGCTCCAGCCAGACCTGCGGACTGACGTCGGCAGGGCCCGGCAAGTAGCGGCCTGGCAGGAACGGATCGTTGCGCGCATTGAGCACCAGCGTGGGCACGGCAATCTCGCCCAGCACGGGTTTGCTGGCGGCGCGCTGCCAGTAGTCGTCGGTATCGCGAAAGCCGTGCAGCGGCGCGGTCACGATGTTGTCGAATGCGTACAGGTCGCGGCTCGCCAGCATGGCATCGCGGTCGAACAGGCCCGGATACTGTTCGAGCTTCGCCAGCGATTTGCGCTTGAGCGTCTGCAGGAACATGCGCGTATAGAGCAGGTTGAACCCGACGGACAGCGCCGCGCCGCCGGCGGCGAGGTCGAGCGGGGCGGAGATGGCTGCGGCGGCGTGGATATACCCCGCCGCGCTGCCCTGTTCGCCAAGGTAGCGCAACAACGCGTTGCCGCCGAGCGAAATGCCCACCGCCAGCATCTGCCTGCCATCGGCACAGTGTTCGCGGCGCAGGCGTTCGAGTACCCAGCGGATCTCGGCGGAATCGCCGGAATGGTAGAAGCGCGGCGCGCGATTGAGCTCGCCCGAGCAGCCGCGGAAATGCGGGATCACGCCCTGCCAGCCACGCGACTGCAGCGCATGCATCAGCGCCTGCGCGTAGTGGCTGCCTGAGTCGCCTTCGAGGCCGTGGAACATCACCAGCAATGGTGTGCCGACATGGACGCCGTGCGTGGTCCAGTCCAGGTCGATGAAGTCCTGGTCAGGCGTCTCCCAGCGTTCGCGACGAAAGCGCACGCGCGGCGGACGGCGCGAGAAGCGCGCGGGAATGATGGTCTGGGCGTGGCCGCCACGCAGCCACCAGGGCATGGCGACGCCGTCGCCATAAGCGTGGCCGGATGGACTGGCCTCGGTGGTGGATGGCAGGCGATGGTGCGGAAGCTGCGTCATGCCGGCTCGATGATGCGGAGGGCCGTGCGCGATGGCGCGCGGCCGGTGGCTGCCTTCAGTGCAGCGCCTGCCCCGGCGCCGCGGTCACGGTGGCCACCTGCACGGCATTGGCCGGGCTGCAGTGGATATGCGCGAGGCGCCAGCCCTCGTGGTTCTGCATCAGCACATAGGTGGTGTGCACGTACAGGTCGGCCTCGACACGGTCCGCGCCGAAGCGCAGCGCCTCGGTCACGTCGAAGATCGACACGGCGAGCGACGCATGGCTGCTGGTCTCGATCGCGTCGATCAGCACCGGCTGCTCTTCGAGCAGTTGCGAGAACGCCTGGCGCAGGTGTTCATGGCCGATCAGGCGCTGCCCGTCAGGCATCACGCAGGTGATCGAGTCTTCGTCGAGCCACAGTCGCAGCGCGCCCTCGGCATCGCGCAGTTTCATGGCCTCGCGGAAGGCCTGGACAATGTCTTCCGCGGAATCGAACAGACGGGCAAA
>JACXTT010007929.1_pt1 | contig 14842 bp, 14 predicted proteins | sample 9270951 | NCBI WGS metagenome assembly JACXTT01 (sample SAMN15532306, study PRJNA645909) | rock metagenome | isolation source: weathered quartz diorite | place: Puerto Rico | collected 2017-06-21
GTCGCGCTGGTCGCGTGCATGCGGAAGCTGCTCATCCATCTGAACAGCCTCATGAGGAGCCACCTCCAGGGACTCCCGGTCACGGTCCCCACAGTGTCCTGATCAAGACGGTTGCTCAGTCGAGCCCGAGCTTCTGCTTCCCGTCGGGGCTGATGCGCGACGGGTGCCACGGCGGATCCCACACCACGTCCACGGTGACGTTCGGCTGCCCGAGGGCGACGATCTTCCGCCGCACGTCCTCCGGGATGGCGCGCGCCGAGGGGCAGCCCTCGGAGGTGAGCGTCATCTTCACCGCCACCCCCGACTCGTCGATGTCGATGCCGTAGATGAGGCCCAGGTCGTAGATGTTGAGCGGGATCTCGGGATCGAAGCACTCGCGGATGGCGCCCACGACCTGCGCCTCGCTGAGCGGCCCTCCGCGGTAGTGCACCGTCGTGCCCGCCGCGGCCGGCGCGCGCGGCGGCGCTTCGGCGACGCGCGGACCGGGCCAGGTGTGCATGCCGCCGACCAGGTTCAGGAGCCGCGTCCAGCCGTGCTGACCGAGCGTCTGGCACGCCGCGGCGCTCCGGCCACCGGCGGCACAGTTGACGAGCATCAGGGTATCCCGGGGCGGGAGCTCGCGCAGTCGATCTTCCAGCTCGTCCACCGGGATCAGGTGCGCATCCGGGATGTGCCCGGTCGCGAACTCGGCCGGCGTGCGGACGTCGAGCACGTAGAGTCCGGGCGTCCTCTCGAGAAGCGCGAGCGCCTCGCCGGGCTGCACGTCACGGTAGGGCGCGCCGCGCAGGATGTCGTCGCGCGCCGGCGGCTCGCCCGCGGCGACGGCGGCGAGGTGCGCGCGCGTCACCCCGAGGCCGCGATCGACCTCGCCCCGCAGCTCCTCGATCTCGCGCCGGAGGAGCCGCAGCTCCTTCACCTGCCGGTCGACGTCGCGGAGACGCGCCGCGAGGCGCCAGAGGACCGCCAGGACGACGGCGCCGGCCACGATCAGCACGACGGTAGACATCACCCGTTCGGATGGGTACGCGGCTCCTCCGGGGAGGTCAAGCCAGCGGCGTCCCCGTTGACTCCGACCGCCGCAGTGTGGTGAGCCGTCCCCGATGCGCGCGATCGTGATTCGCGAGCCGGGCGACGAGTCGGTGCTGCAGCTGGGTGAGGCGCCGTCGCCGCCGCTCGGCCCCGCCGACCTGCGCATCCGCGTCCGTGCCACCGCGGTGAATCGCGCCGACCTCCTCCAGCGCCAGGGCCTCTATCCACCGCCGCCCGGCGCCTCGCCGATCCTCGGCCTCGAGTGCGCGGGCGAGGTGATCGAGGCGGGGCCGGAGGCGCGCGGTTTCGCACCCGGTCAGCGGGTGATGGCGCTCCTCCCCGGCGGCGGCTACGCGGAGGAAGCCGTGGTCCACCACGGCTCGGCGCTGCCGGTCCCGGACACGATGAGCGACGAGCAGGCCGGCGCCTTTCCCGAGGTCTTCTTCACCGCCTTCTCGAACCTCTTCATGCCCGGCCTGGGCGCGCTGGCGGCGGGCGAGACGGCGCTCGTGCACGGCGGCGGGGGCGGCGTGGGCACGGCGGCGATCCTCCTCTGCCGCGAGGCGGGGAATACCTGCCTGGTGACCGCGGGCAGCGACGAGAAGGGCCGCCAGTGCGTCGCGCTCGGCGCCACGGCGGCGATCAACTACCGCACCGAGGACTGGAGCGCGCGTGCCCGCGAGCTCAGCGGCGGGCATGGCGCGGACGTGATCCTCGATCACATCGGGGCCGCCTATCTCGCCGGGAACCTGGCCGCGCTGGCCACCGGCGGACGGCTGGTGCTGATCGGCCTCATGGGCGGGGCGCAGGCGGAGATCAACCTGGGACAGCTCCTGATGCGGCGCCTCGCGATCATCGGCTCGACGCTCCGCGCCCGTCCCGTCGCGGAGAAGGCCCGCATCGTCGAGAGCTTCCGCGCGCGCTTCGCTGCCGCCCTCGAGGCCGGTCGGCTGTGCGCGCCGATCGACCGCGTCTTGCCGCTCGCGGAGGCGGCCGAGGCACATCGCCTCATGCAGTCGAGCGCGCACTTCGGAAAGATCGTGCTGCGCGTCGGCTAGGGAGGAGAGCATGGCAGAGCAGATCGACCATCTGGCGCGCGGCCTCGAGGTGGCCGCCAGGCTGTGGGGGAACCGCGCGCGGGGCCAGGAGCTGCCGGCGCAGAAGCTGGCGCCCGAGTTCTTCGGTCTCGTCGCGCAGTTCGTGTTCGGCATGTTCTGGTCGCGACCGAACCTCGACCTGCGGAGCCGGAGCCTCTGCACCGTCGCGCAGCTGGCCGCGCTCGGGCGGACGGAGGAGCTGAAGCTCCACCTCGCCGGCGCCCTCAACCTGGGCATCAAGCGCGAGGAGCTGATCGAGGTGCTGATGCAGACCGCGTGCTATGCGGGCGTCCCGGCGGCGGTCGGCGCCCTCAACGCCGCCGCCGAGGTGCTTCCCGGCGCGTGAGCGCGCACTTCCGGACGGCCCCCGCACGCTCCTGAACGCCGGCGCCGGCGAGAGCAGTTTCCGTGCCCGCCCCGGGTCTCACGCCCGTTCTCCCGTGATCGCATGACCGGGTGCGAGAAATCGGGTGACGGCCGGAAAACGCAGTCGGGAGCGTGCCGGTAGTGCCGTCAGCACGACGCGTCAAAGAGCCCGCGAGGTAGGCTGCTTAGGGGGCGGCCTGCGTGATCCGTGCGCGCGGCGTCGCGACTCCGCAAGGCACAGCGCGTGCTGCCCGTGCTCACTCATGGTCCAACCCGAAGCGATCATCTCCCCCGACATCGCCGCCCTGCTGCCGCTCGCGTGGGGCGGCGCGGGCATCGTGCTCTCGCGGCTCCTCGCTCCGCCCGACCGCCCGCGCTGGATGGAATGGCCCGATCGCGTCGTCTTCCAGGCGCCGGAGCCGGAGGAGGACGGGCCGCGCTGGACGTACCCCGGAGCCGGCTGGCCCGAGCCCCGGCTCGCCAGCCTGCGCGGACCCGATCGCCCGCTCAAGCCGCTGGAAGGCGGAGCGCGATCCCGGCCTGCCGCTCGATCAGCTCGACCAGGTCGGTGAAGTCGCGCTCGCCGAGCCCTGCCTCGACCGCCGCGACGAGCGCCCCCGCCACCTCGGCCGCCACCGGCACCGGGACGGCGTTGTCGCGCGCGACGTCGAGCAGGAGCCCGGCGTCCTTCGCGGCGAGGGCGAGCGCGAACTGCGGCGGGCGCCCCCGCTCGTTGATGCCCTCGACCATGCGTTCGGTGAAGAAGTTCCCGGCGCCGCCGGCACGGATCACCTGGATCATGGTGCGGAGGTTGATGCCCGCCTTGGCCGCCACGGCCAGCCCCTCCAGCGAGGACCAGGTCGCGGTGAACGCGAGCAGGCTGTTCACCAGCTTCGCCGTGTTCCCGCTGCCGAGCGGCCCCATGTGAAAGACGGCCCGGCCGAGCTTCTGGAGGATCGGCAGGCAGCGCTCGTGGACTGCGCGCTCACCACCCACCATGAAGACGAGCATGCGCGCCTGCGCTCCCGGGGCGCCCCCGGTGAGCGGCGCCTCGAGCAGGTGGCGTCCTGCTGCCGCGAGGCGCTGGCCCACGGCACGGATCGTCGCCGGCGCGTTGGTCGAGAGGTCGACCAGCACCGCGCCCGGCGCCGCTCCCGCGAGCCACGTCCCGGCGACGGCCTCCATCACGGCGGGGCTGGGCAGCGACGTGAAGGTGATCTCGCTTCGCTCGGCGACGGCGCCCGGTGAAGCGGCCTGCGTGGCGCCGGCCCGCACCAGCGGCGCCGTGCGCGCCGGGTCGGCGTCGTGCACCGTCACGGCGTGGCCGTCGGCCAGCAAGTTGGCGGCGATCGCGCCGCCGATGTTGCCCGTACCGATGACGCCGAGACGCGCCACGCCGCTCACCGGGGCGGCATGCGCAGCGCGCCGTCGAGCCGGATGGTCTCGCCGTTCAGCACCGGGTTCTCGACGATCTGGCGCACGAGGGCTGCGAACTCGGCCGGGCGCCCGAGGCGCGAGGGAAACGGGATCTCGGCCGCCAGCTTCCGGCGCTGCTCCTCGGGCAGCATGGCGAGCATCGGCGTGTCGAAGGTACCGGGCGCGATGGTCATGACGCGGATCCCGAGCCCGGCCAGGTCGCGCGCGATGGGCAGCGTCATGCCGACCACGCCGCCCTTCGACGCCGAGTAGGCCGCCTGCCCGATCTGCCCGTCGAAGGCGGCGGCCGACGCGGTGTTGACGATCACCCCGCGCTCGCCCTCGTCGTTGGGCGGGTTGGTCGCCATCTGCGCAGCCGCGAGGCGAAGCACGTTGAACGTCCCGGTGAGGTTGATGGCCACCACGCGGGCGAAGATCTCGAGCGGCATCGGGCCCTGCTTCGTGACGGTGCGCATCGCGGCCCCGACGCCGGCGCAGTTGACGCACACGTGCAGGGTGCCGAAGCGTTCGACCGCGCGGGCGACCGCGACCTGGACCTCCTCGGCGCTGGTCACGTCGGCGGGCGCGAAGAGCGCCTGCGCGCCGAGCTGCCGAGCCACCTCCTCGCCCGGCGACCCCGGCCGGTCGAGGATCACGGCCTTCCCCCCGCCGGCGACCATCATGCGGACCGTCGCCTCGCCCAGGCCGGAGGCGCCGCCGGTCACCAGAGCCACCGCGCCAGCGATCTTCATCGGCCGCTTCCATACCCGGAATCGGCGGGCGGACGCCACACCAGGGCTTGCGCCGGGGCGCCATGACCCGGAGACTGCCTTGGATGCGCCTCGCAGCCAGTGGCCACCCGCTCCACACGCGCGCCCTCGCGGTCGTGCTGACGGCCCGCGCCGATGCGCGGCTCGACGTGGCCGGCACCGTGCTGGACGTCCGCAAGCGAGGCTTCGTGCCGGTGGCGGGCGAGCTCCAGGGCCCGGGCGTGATCCACGACATGCACCTCGCCGGCATCGTCGATCCTGCGACCACGACGCTCGAGACGCTCGGGGCCGAGCAGCGGAGCGTCGCCTTCGAGCCCTCGGCGCTCACCGGGGGCGAGAGCTGCCGGGATCCCGTCGCACGCATCGGCGCGCTGGCCGGGACCCGGCTCGACGGCGGCTGGTCGCGGCGCCTGGGCGACGCGATCGGCGGGCCGCGGGGCTGCTCGCACCTCCTGACCCTCGGGCACCTCCTCGGATCCACGGTCGCCTGGGCGCTCGGGCGCGAGCGGGCGCTCCACGGGGAGACGGCGGCCCGGCGCGCGGGCGAGCGCGTCTTTCGCCGCGACGTCGTGGTCGACGGGCACGAGATCGCCGAGGCGCGCGTCCAGCTCTGCGCGCAGACGACGGATCTCCACTTCGCGCCCACGGACGCGATCGCGCCCCCGATGCGCCGCTTCGCCGAGCAGCTCGAGGTACGCCTCACCGCCGAGGTCGAGTTCCCGGCCCTGACGATCGGTGGCGTCCAGGCCGCGGAGCGCCGCCGCGGCCCAGCGGATCTCGAGCAGGCGACCTGGGAGATACGTGACGAGGCGGTCGCCTGGCTGGTCGGCCAGCGCCTCGGCGCGGGGGTCACCGCCGAGCTGCTCGCGCGCCTCGGCGGCGCGCCGGACGACCGGCCGCTCCTCGACACGCTCCTCATGCTAGCGCCCGCCGTCGTGCAGTGCGCCGCGGCCCTCTCGGATCTCTGGGCCGTCAGCTTCCGCACGAACCCGTCGCTCGTCGGCATGGGCGGCCTGGCGGACTCCTGCTACATGTGGCGGCGCGACGGGGCGCTCGAGCGCGCGCGGGCGGCCGACGGCCCGGCGCTTGCTCGCCGCTGACGGATCGTGGTTGCCCGAGCTGGGCGATCCGGATCTAATGCACGCGTGCCCCGGCCCGAGACTCGCCACGAGCCTGGCGTCGTCACCAAGACCCGGCCGCAGGAGAAGCTGAAGAAGCCCCAGCTGTACAAGGTGCTCTTCCACAACGACGATTACACCACCATGGAGTTCGTCGTCTGGGTGCTGATGAGCGTGTTCCATCACGACGAGGAGACCGCCACCGGGATCATGCTCCATGTGCACAAGAACGGCTTCGGGGTGGCGGGGGTCTACACGCGGGACATCGCGGAGACGCGCGCCTCGCGCGCCGAGACGCTGGCGCGCGCGCACGAGTTCCCGCTCCGCTGCACGGTCGAGGAGGAAGAGTGCGGCTGAGCCGGAGGCTCGAGGCGAGCCTCGCGCTCGCCATCCGCGACGCGCGGACCCGCCGGCACGAGTTCATCGGCATCGAGCACCTGCTGCACGCGCTGCTCGACGACGAGCGCGTCGTCGAGGTGGTGCGCGCGTGCGGCGGCGACGTGGATCGCCTGCGCGCCGACCTGGCCGCGTACCTCGAGCAGCACGTGGAGCGCCTGCCACAGGGGAAGGACACGCCGCCGCAGCAGACCCTCGGCTTCCAGCGCGTCCTCCAGCGCGCCGCCGCACACGTGCAGTCGGCCGGGCGCGAGGAGCTCGACGGGCGCGACGTGCTGGTCGCCATCTTCCGCGAGCCCGAGTCGCAGGCCGCCTACCTGCTCGCCCGTCAGGGCATCACCCGGCTCGACGTGATCAGCTTCATCTCCCACGGGGTGGTGAAGGTCCCCGAGACGCCCGAGCCGAGTGGCGAGGACGGGTCCGACGACGACGAGGGCGAGGAGGGCGCGCGACCGGGGCGCGATCCGCTCTCGGCCTTCACCGTCAACCTGGTCGAGCAGGCCCGGGCGGGCCGCATCGATCCGCTCATCGGCCGGGCGCGCGAGCTCGAGCGCACCATCCACGTGCTCTGCCGGCGGCGGAAGAACAACCCCGTCTTCGTCGGCGACCCCGGGGTGGGCAAGACCGCGATCGTCGAGGGCTTCGCGCTCCGCGTCCACCGCGGCGAGGTGCCGGCGGTGCTGAAGGACGTCGGCGTCTACGCGCTCGACATGGGCGCGCTCCTCGCCGGCACCAAGTTCCGGGGCGAGTTCGAGGCGCGCCTGAAGGCGGTCATCGGCGCGCTCCGCGCGAAGCCCGGCGCCATCCTCTTCATCGACGAGATCCACACCGTGGTGGGCGCGGGGGCGACGCAGGGCGGCTCGATGGACGCGTCGAACATCCTGAAGCCCGCGCTCGCCTCGGGCGAGCTCCGCTGCATCGGGGCCACCACCTACCAGGATTACAAGAGCCACTTCGAGCGCGACCGGGCGCTCGCGCGCCGCTTCCAGCGGATCGAGGTGACCGAGCCGAGCGTCGAGGACACCCACGCGATCCTCCGCGGCCTCAAGCCCCACTACGAGAAGCATCACGGCGTCACCTACACCGACCGGGCGCTGCGCGCCGCCGCCGAGCTCTCCGCCAAGCACGTGAACGACCGCTTCCTCCCCGACAAGGCGATCGACGTCATCGACGAGGCCGGCGCCGCGCTGCGTGTCCTCCCCGCCAGCCGGCAGAAGAAGACCGTCCGCACCCGCGACGTCGAGCACGTGGTCGCCACGATGGCGAAGATCCCGGCGCGCACCGTGTCGGTCTCCGACCGGGACCGGCTCCTGACCCTCGACCGCGACATCAAGCTCCTCGTCTTCGGCCAGGACCACGCCATCGACGCCGTGGTCTCGGCCATCCGCCTGGCGCGCGCCGGGCTCGGGCAGCCCGAGAAGCCGGTCGGCTCGTTCCTCTTCGCCGGCCCGACGGGCGTGGGCAAGACCGAGGTCGCGAAGCAGCTCGCGGCGGCGCTCGGGGTCGAGTTCCTGCGCTTCGACATGAGCGAGTTCATGGAGAAGCACACCGTGTCGCGTCTGATCGGCGCCCCGCCGGGTTACGTCGGCTTCGACCAGGGCGGGCTGCTCACCGACGCCATCCGGAAGACGCCGCACGCCGTCCTCCTCCTCGACGAGATCGAGAAGGCGCACCCCGATCTCTTCAACATCCTCCTCCAGGTGATGGACCACGCGACGCTCACCGACCACACGGGCCGGAAGGCCGACTTCCGTCACGTGATCCTGATCATGACCACCAATGCCGGCGCGCAGGAGATGGCCGCCGTGGCGATCGGCTTCGGCGACCCCTCGAACCAGGAGAAGGGGAAGAAGGCGCTCGAGCGTCTGTTCGCGCCGGAGTTCCGGAACCGCCTCGATGGCGTGGTCGAGTTCGGGGCGCTCACGCCCGAGGCCGTCGAGCGGGTGGTGGACAAGTTCATCACCGAGCTCGACGCGCAGCTCCTCGCCCGCCGGGTGACCATCCAGCTGACGCCGGCGGCGCGCCGCTGGCTCGCCGAGCGCGGCTACGACAAGACCTTCGGCGCGCGGCCCATGGCCCGCCTGATCCAGACCGAGATCAAGCGCACGCTGGCCGACGAGATGCTCTTCGGGCAGCTCCGGGAGGGTGGACGAGTGGAGATCGACGCGGGGACCGAGGGGCTCGTCTTCCGCTACGCGCCGCTCAAGGCGCCGGCGGCACCCGCCGACCCGGCGTGACCTAGCGCGGGAAGGTCACCGCGCTTCGCAGGAAGATGATGTGCCCCTCGGCGTGCGCCGCCGTGGGGCCGTCGGCGACGTGGCGCGCCGTGCAGGTGCGCCGGCAGCGGACCGTGACCGTGGCCGCGAGCCCCAGCCCGAGCGCGAGCCACCGCACCCCGCGCCTCAGGGACAGATGAAGGGCTTGCACGTGAACTGGCAGCTCACCATGCCGACGTCGCACTGGGCCATGCGGAGCGCGTCGCCGATGTTGCAGTGGCCGTCGAGATTCACGTCGCAGCGCTCCGGGTGAAGGAACGGGGCCTGCCCGCATTGCCGGTTCCCGACGTCGTACTGCGCGACGATCAGGGCATCGCCGATGTTCACCACCCCGTCACCGTTCACGTCGCCACATGGGCCCGGGGTCCCGTTCACGGCGAGGAAGTTCTGTGCGTGGATCGAGCCCAGACCGGTCACCAGGTCGTAGCCGGCGCCCGCGACGTAGTCGCCGTTCGAGCCCGAGGTCACGTCGTGGTAGGCAGCGGTCCCGCAGAGGCCGTAGAGGCGCGTCCCCGGATTGCCGAGGCCAGTGCCGCCGAGCTTCTGGTTCAGCTGGGCGAAGAAGCCCGCCCACTGCGGCGCCGCGCCCGAGGTCCCGCCGACGATGAACCAGGAGCCGTTCTTGAGGACGTAGTTGCCCGGGGTTGTGTCGGCCTCGAGCGCGACGTCGGGCACCATGCGGCCCGGCTCCGCGGGCACGCCGCACCCGGTCTGGAAGGCCGGACGGGCGAAGAGCTGGCTCACGCCCCCGCCGGACCCGCTCCAGCCGGTCTCCGACCCGTAGCCGGCGCACGCCGGGCTCGCGGACGTCATGGCCGCGCTGCACGTCGGGGTCGTCCCGCCGACGCCGATCACGTGCGGCGAGTTGGCCGGGTTGTCGACGCTCAGGAGCCCGCTGCAGTCGCGGCTGCCGGCGTCGCCGGAGGCCGCGAACCACGACTGCCCGATGGCGTTCGCGTTCGCGAAGATGTTGTCGTCCATCTGCTGCGTGGAGGTCGCGACGCCCACCTCGCACGCGCCCCAGCTCGTCGTCACCACGTGCCCCGGGTTGTCGGTGACCACCCGGTTGTACATCACGCTGAAGTCCGCGAGCGCCGTCGACGTGGTCATGTAGTTGAGGATGCGGGCGCCGGGCGCCGTCCCGTGGGAGTACTCCGCGTCGAGGGCGATCTCGATCGAGTTCGTGCTGCTGAACTTGCACCCCGCCGAGCTCGCCGCGCCCGTGCACACCTGCCCGCTCCCGGCCGGCAGCGACGGGAGTCCCCACTGCGCGCTGAAGGTCGCGTTGTCGGTGTCCTTCCACGCGTAGGCGCCGGCGATGACGATCGTCTGGCCGGTGCCGTCGAAGCCGGTCGTGTTGGCGTAGAACGCGGCCGCGTCGTTCGGGCTGAAGCTGCAGCAGTTCGCCCCCAGCGCCGCCTTCGGCGCCGTCGTCGGCACGGCGCTCCGGAAGCGCGGGCGCCGCTCGACCAGATCGTCCAGCCCCGCGATGCCCACCACGAACGGCGCCAGGTCGGCGGGCAGCGTCGGCTCGTCGAGCGCCGCCTGGTGGCGGGCGCCCCGGAAGAGGACGGAATGGACACGCACCTGGAATGCGCGCTCGATCGCGGCGACGCTGCCCGTGACGCGCAGCAGGAGACGATTCTGCGCGCGATCGGTGACGGTGAGCCCGTTTCGCTCGAGGTGCCCGACGACCGCCGCCTCCTGGGCCTCGGTGGGCGCGTAGAGCGCGTTGAACTCGTCCTGGGTGAGGAACTGCCCGTAGCGAGGGGACGCGGGATCGTGGACGTCGGCGAGGAAGGCCTCGAGCGCGTCGCGGTTCCGGAGCGCGAGGCCGACCACGACACGCTGGCGCGCCGTCGGCGCGGCGCCGCCGAGGTCCGTCGCCTCGCGCACCAGGGGCGAGAGCGACGGGGCAGCGGGGCGCATCCACGGAGGCTCGGCGGGCGCCCCTCGCGCGAGCAGGGCCGTGATCACGACCGCCAGCCCCGCGCACCGCAACATGGGAATCGGTAGCACGGCCACCGACGAGGTGACAAGCGCGAATGCGCTACGGCAGCTTCTACGGCGTCAGCGTACGCCCACGTCCAGGTCGGTGCTGGTGAAGACCTCGTGCACCTCGAGGACGTTGGGGCCGCTGAACATCTCGCGCGGCGGGCGGCTCGAGTGGGCCTCGGCGAAGTCCTTGCTCTCGGTCCAGGCGACGAAGTCCTCGAAGCTCCGCCACCAGGTCTTCACCTCGTAGTACCCCTGCCCCTCCGGGTCCTCCGCCCAGGTGCCGTGCTCGTGGTCGAACTTCATCGGCCGCGGGCGATGCACCTCGTTGCGGACGAAGCCCGGGTGGCGGTCGACCAGGTGCACGCGCCGCTTGAAGCGGTCCTCGAAGTCGATCTCGTGACCCCGGGCGACGGGAATGCGGTTGGTGACGACGATCATGGCGCCCAGCCTTAGCACGGCCGGGACTTGACGCGAACGGCCGGGCGGGCGAAGGAGCGCCCATGAAGCCCACCCTGGTCACCGGCGCCAACGGCCACGTCGGCAACAACCTCTGCCGCCTCCTCGTTCAGCGGGGCGAGCACGTGCGCGCGATGATCCGCGCCAGCGCCGACCCCGCACCCCTCGCCGGGCTCGACCTGGAGATCGTGCGCGGCGACATCATGGACCCGGCCTCGTGCACGGCGGCGGTCGCCGGCTGCGGGCGCGTCTACCACACCGCTGCGGGTTTCCTCATGTGGGCGCGCGATCCCGAGCGCGAGATCATCCAGCCGAGCATCGAGGGGACGCGGAACGTGCTCGGGGCGGCGGCGCGCGCCGGCGTCGAGAAGGTCCTCTACACCAGCACCACGGGGACGATGGGACTCCCCGCGCGCCCCGACCAGGTCTTCGACGAGACGCACTTCAACACCGACCCGCACACCTACTACGTGCGCGGCAAGATCGCCGCCGAGAAGGAAGCCTTCGCGATCGCCAAGCAGACGGGCCTCCCCGTCACCTCGATCCATCCCGGCTTCATCCTCGGGCCGCGCTTCTGGAAGCCGAGCGAGTCGGTGCACCAGGTGGAGCAGTTCGTGAGCCAGGGCACGCCCGTCTACTTCGAGGGCGGCTTCGGCGTGGTCGACGTCGAGGACGTGGCGCGGGGATCGATCCTCGCCATGGAGAAGGGCCGTCCGGGCGAGCGCTACATCCTCTCGGGTGAGAACGTCACCGTGAAGGGCCTCTTCGATCTCATGGCGGAGCTGACCGGGCTCCCCGCGCCGCGCATCAAGCTGCCGGTGCCCGTCCTGCGCGTGGTGGCCGGCGCGCTGGAGCTCGTCAGCAGGGTCACCGGCGCGCGTCCCATGATCGACCGGAGCCAGGTGGACGAGTTCGCCGGCAAGTACGGCTACTTCGACAGCGGGAAGGCCGAGCGCGAGCTCGGCTACACCTACCTCTCCGCCCGCGAGACGGTGAACCGGACGATCGCCTGGCTCGTGGCGCGCGGCTTCGTCGCCGAGCGCCGGCGGAGCGCTCTCCGGCTCCATCCCTCGCTCCAGAGCGCGGTCGAGGCCGCCGGCTGAGCTGATCAGACGCCGTCCGCGGGATCGTTGCCGCGGCGCCGGAGCGCCGTGCGCTCGCCGAACCAGCCGATCTCGCGCGCCACCGCACGCCGCTCCTGGATGAGGAAGCGGCGGATCGCGTCGGCGAGACGCGGGTCGGCCACCCAGTGCATGCTCTCGGTCGCTACCGCGTCGAAGCCGCGGAGTATCTTGAACTCGCCCCCGGCCCCCGGCTCGAAACGACGGAGCCCGCGCGCGATGCAGTGCTCGATGCCGGCGTAGTAGCAGACGTTGAAGTGCAGGAAGCGAAGCGCGCGTTCGGCGCCCCAGTAGCGGCCGTAGAGCGTGTCGCCCTTGGCCACGTTGAAGGTGCCGGCGATCACCTCGCCCCGGTGGCGGGCGACGACGAACACCAGCCGGTGCTTCAGGCGCTCGCGCGCCAGCGCGAAGAAGCGCTCGTCGAGGTACTGCTGTCCCCACGGCAGCTGCGCGACGGTGTCGCGGTAGAGCACGAACATGCGCGGGAAGAGGTCGTCGGGGATCTCCTCGCCCGCGTAGGACACGATCTCCACCCCCTCGGCGGCGAGCTCGCGCCGCTCGCGGCGCACCTGGTTCCGCCGCTTGCTCCGCAGGCTCGCGAGGTAGTCGTCGAAGGACGCGAACCCGGGGTTCGTCCAGTGGTACTGCCAGCCCGTCCGGTGGAGCCAGCCGCCCGCCGCGAGCGTCGTCACCTCGTCGGGCAGGCAGAAGTTCACGTGCACCGAGGAGAAGTCGCTCTCCTTGCAGGTCGCCACCAGGGCGGCGCCGAGCGTCGCGATCACCCCGGCCCGGTCGGCGCCCGGCGCGGTGAGAAAGCGCGCGCCCGTGACCGGCGTGAAGGGAACGCCGACCAGGAGCTTCGGGTAGTAGGCGATCCCCGCGCGCCCCGCCGCGGCCGCCCAGCTCTGATCGAAGATGAACTCGCCCAGGCTGTGCCCCTTGACGTAGAGCGGGCAGGCGCCGAGCAGGCGCTCGCCGTCCCAGAGGGTCACGGGACGCGGCAGCCAGCCGGTCGCCGGAGTCGCGGCGCCCGAGTCCTCGCAGGTGGCGAGCCAGTCCCACTCGAGGAAGGGCGAGCCGTCGCCGACGAGCGCGTCCCAGACGGCACGCGGAACGTCGCGGACCGAATCGAGGAGGCGAAGCGTCTTCACATCACGCGGGTCAGCCGAGCTGGCGCACGAGCTCGGCGCCGCGGTCGAGGAGCGGGAGCACCGTGTCCGCGTCCGCCGACGGGAGCGCGAAGATCGCGCGCGCGACGCCGAGGTCGCGCAGGCGGGCCACCCCGTCGTGATCGAGCGGCGAGCCGTACACCGACACCGGGATGCTGCCCGGGTCCCTGCCCTTCTCGCGCGCGAGCCGCGCGAGCTCCGCCATCCCCGCCGCGAGGTCGCCGGCGCGCACGCTGATCGGCAACCAGCCGTCGCAGTAGTCGACGACGCGCTTCAACGCGTGGGCGCCGTGGCCGCCGAGGAGGATGGGCGGATGCGGCTTCTGCACCGGCTTGGGCCAGGACCAGAGCGGCTCGAAGCGCACGAAGTCGCCCGTGAACGAGGCCTCGTCCTCGGTCCAGATGCGCTTCATGGCCAGGACGCGCTCGCGGAGCACGCGCCAGCGCTGCTTGAAGTCCGTCCCGTGGTCCTCCATCTCCTCGGCGTTCCATCCCCCGCCGATCCCGAAGAGGATCCGCCCGCGCGAGAGGACGTCGATGCTCGCGATCTCCTTGGCGGTGATGATCGGGTCGCGCTCGACCAGAAGACAGATCCCCGAGCCGACCTTCAGCCGGGTGGTGACGGCGGCCGCGGTGGCGAGCGCGACGAACAGATCGTGCGTGTGCCAGTACTCCTTCGGCAGCGTGGGCCCGCCCGGCCACGGGCTCCGGCGCGAGACCGGGATATGGGTGTGCTCGGGAAACCAGAGCGACTCGAAGCCGCGGGCCTCGGCCGCGCGCGCCAGCTCGTCGACGGGGATGGCGTAGTCGGTGGGGAACATGAGGACGCCGAAGTGCATGCGCTCCGCTACCGCCCCGCGCCCTGCCCGGTCAAGCGGCATGTACCGCCATGAGGCGGCGGTGTACGCTCCGGCCCGCGTGGACAACCGCGACCTCGCCGAGGCCTGGCTCTACCACGACGGTACCAAGCACTCCGTCGCGAGCGTGTACCGCTCGGGCCACCGTCTCGACTGGGCAATCATGCCCCGGCCCTTCAAGGTCTACCCCGACCTGGAGCCGCTTCCCTTGCCGCATGAATTCACGTCATCGACGCGCGCCGCGCTCGCCGCGCTCGCGGATCCGGGCGATGCCACCGGCGCCGGATTGCCGCTGGATCGCGCCGCGCTCGCGCGCCTGCTCTACTTCTCTGCGGGCGTCCTCCGCCGGCGAACCCATCCCGGGGGAGAGATCTACTTCCGGGCCGCCGCCTGCACCGGCGCGCTCTACCACATCGAGCTCTATCTGGTCTGTGGGCGGCTCGCCGACCTCGAGGCCGGCGTCTACCAGTTCGGCGCGCACGACTTCGCGCTCCGCCGCCTGCGAGAGGGCGACCATCGCGCGGCCGTCGTGGCCGCGACGGCGGCCGAGCCCGCCGTTGCCGCCGCCCCAGTGATCGCCGCCTTCACCAGCACCTTCTGGCGGAACGCCTGGAAGTACCAGGCGCGTGCCTACCGGCACTGCTTCTGGGACGGCGGCACGCTGCTCGCGAACCTGCTCGCCGTGGCGGCCGCGGTCGAGCTGCCCGCGCGGGTCGTCCTCGGCTTCGTCGACGAGCGGCTGAACGCCCTCCTCGACCTCGACACCGAGCGCGA
>JACXTT010007930.1_pt1 | contig 14842 bp, 15 predicted proteins | sample 9270951 | NCBI WGS metagenome assembly JACXTT01 (sample SAMN15532306, study PRJNA645909) | rock metagenome | isolation source: weathered quartz diorite | place: Puerto Rico | collected 2017-06-21
TCGCCCACGGCGCGCTCTTCGCCGTGGGCGCGTATCTTCTGGTCACGGCGGTCGAGGTCTTCGGCAATTTCTGGATCGGCCTCGTCGTGGCGCCGGCGGGCGTGGCGCTCCTCGGCTTCGCCATCGAGTACGCCGGCATCCGGCGCCTCTACGCGGCGGGGCACGACTACCAGCTGCTTTTCACTTTCGGGCTCTCGCTCATCCTCGCCGAGGGCATCATCCTCGTGTGGGGACCGGTCGGCATCAGTCACCTTCCGCCAGAGATCCTGCGCGGCGGCGTGGACCTCGGCTTCACCTTCTATCCGAAGTACCGCCTGTTCGTGATGGTGGTGGCGGGGCTGCTCGTCTTCCTCACCTGGCTCTTCCTGGAGAAGACGCGCTACGGCGCCATCATGCGCGCCGGAATCGAGAACAAGGAGATGGTGTCGCTGCTCGGCATCGACATCCACCGGCTCTTCACCGCCGCCTTCGCGCTGGGGGCCTACCTCGCGGGAATCGCGGGCGCGCTGACGGCGCCGATCCGCGGCCTGTCGCCCGGCATGGGCGTGGACATGCTGGGCATCGCGTTCGTCGTGGTCGCGCTCGGCGGCCTGGGCAATCTGCTCGGCGCGATCGGCGCGGGCCTCCTGATCGGCGTGGCGCAGGCGATCGTCGCGGCCTACTGGACCGAGGCCTCCACGGTGGTGATTTACGCCGTCATGGCCGCAGTTCTCCTCGTGCGGCCCCAGGGCTTGTTCGGCATAAGGTGAGAAAAGAAAACATCCTGCTGCTGGCGGCGGTCCTCGTCCTCCCGCTCGTCCTGCGCCCGGCCATCGCATCGGAGATCTGGATCTTCGCGATCTTCGGTCTGGGCCTGAACCTGCTGCTCGGCTACACCGGGCTCCTTTCCTTCGGCCAGGCGACCTTCTTCGGCTCGGCGGCCTACGTGGCGGGATGGCTCCTCAAGCATTACGGCATCAGCGTCTTCCTCGCGCTCGGGCTCGGCGTCTTCGTGGGCGCGGCCTCCGCGGCGCTCGTCGGCTATCTCTGCGTGCAGCGCTCGGGGCTGTACTTCATCATGCTGACCTTCGCGCTGAACCAGCTCTTCTATTTCGTCGCCTACCAGTGGACGAGCGTCACCGGCGGCGAGGACGGGATGCCCGGAATCCCGCGGCCCGCCTTCCTCGGGATCGACTTCAGGGAGCCCCTCCCTTATTACGTTTTCGTGTCCGCGCTCTTCCTCCTTTCGCTGTGGATAATGAAGCGCATCGTCGAGTCGCCCCTGGGCAGGATCCTGCAGGCGATCCGCGAGAACGAAGTGCGCGCCGAGGCCGTGGGCTACGACGTGGCGCGCTTCAAGCTGCTCGCCTTCGTCATCGGCGGCGCCTTCTCCGGCGCGGCCGGCGTGCTCTACGCAATGCTCTTCGGCATCGTGCCGCTCGAGGCGATCGGCTTCGTCACCTCCGGCAACGTCGTCTTCGCCACGCTGATCGGCGGCTCGGGCTCGCTCTACGGCCCTGTCATCGGCTCGTTCGTCTTCATCTGGCTCTCCGAGTCGGTGAGCACGCTGTGGGCGCGCTGGCCGCTCCTGCTCGGCGTGGCGTTCGTGATCGTGGTGCTCTTCCTCCGCGGCGGCGTCGTTGAAGCCTGGTCCCGGCTATGGCAATCCTCGAAACGAAAAACCTGAGCAAGGCGTTCGGCGCCCTGGCCGCCGTCGACGACGTGAGCCTCGCGATCGAGGCGGGCACCTTGCACTCGATCATCGGACCGAACGGCGCGGGGAAGACCACGCTGTTCAATCTCCTCACCGGGACCGTTGCGCCGAGCGCCGGCCGCATTCTCTTCGAAGGGCGCGACATCACCGGCACCCCCGCGCACCGCGTCGCCCATCTCGGCCTCGCACGCTCGTTCCAGCGCACCAACGTCTTCCCGGCATTCTCGCTGCTCGACAGCGTCTGGGTCGCGGCCTTCGCCTGCGGCCCTTCGTGGAAGGGGCTCCTGTGGCAGCATGCAGACCGCTACCCGGAGGTCAGGGCGCGGGCGCTCGCGGCGCTCGCCGACGTCGGGCTCGCGGACAAGGCGGCGCGAGCGGTGCGCGAGATCTCGCACGGCGAGCAGCGCCAGCTCGAGCTCGCGATCGCGCTCGCCGCGGCGCCGCGCGTGCTCCTGCTCGACGAGCCCGCGGCGGGCCTCTCGCCCGAGGAGACGAAGAGGCTCGTGGCGCTGGTGCGCGCGCTCAAAGGGCGCTACACGATCGTGCTGATCGAGCACAAGATGGACATCATCATGAGCGTCTCCGACCGCATCTCGGTGATGCACTTCGGCAGCCTGATCGCGCAAGGCACGCCCGCCGAGATCCAGCGCGATCGCGAGGTGCGCCGCGCCTATCTGGGAGGCGTCGCGGCATGATCCTCGAAATAAAGGGCATCGAGACCTACTACGGCCTCGGCCATATCCTCCACGGCCTGTCGCTCGCCGTCGCCGCAGGCGAAGTGGTTGCGCTCCTCGGGAGAAACGGCGCGGGAAAAACGACCACCCTGCGCTCGATCGCCGGCCTCACCCCGCCGCGCGCGGGCGAGATCCGTTACAAGGGCCGGAGCATCGCCGGACTCGATACGCACAGGATCTCGCAGATGGGCATCGCCCTCGTCCCGGAGACGCGCGGCATCTTCTCCTACCTGAGCGCGCGCGAGAACCTCGCCATCGCCCGGCGCCGCGGCTCGCGCTGGCAGATGGACGCAGTGCTCGAGCGCTTCCCCGCCCTGCGCGAGCGCCTGGAGAGCAAGGGGCGCCTGCTTTCCGGCGGCGAGCAGGAAATGCTCGCAATCGCCCGCGCCCTCATGACCGGTCCGGAGCTGCTGCTCCTCGACGAGCCTTCGCAGGGCCTCGCCCCGCTGGTGGTGAACGCGGTGATGGATACGGTCCGGGAGCTGAAGAACCAGCGCGTCAGCATGCTCTTGGTCGAGCAGAACGTCGAGATGGCCCTGCAGCTCGCCGACCGCGTCTACGTCATCGACCACGGCACGGTGGTGTTCGAAGGCTCACCGGCCGTTCTCCGCGCGGACCAGGGGATCACCGCGACCTATCTCGGGGTCGGGGGCTAGCGGCGGAAACGGTGGATTCCCGCCGCTGCATTTCGCTAGGATACGAGATGGTTCGACCCGTATCGTTCACCACAGAGGAGGTTCCGTGATCGGTCCTGCCCGCAGGCTTGCGCTCGTTCTCCTGGTCTCCCTCGCCGGCATCGGCACCGCGGCCGCGCTCGACTATCCGACGCATGCGGTGAGATGGATCGTGCCCTACCCGCCCGGCGGGACGACAGATGTTCTCGCCCGCATCGTGTCGCAATGGCTGTCCGAGAAAATGGGGCAGCCGTTTATCATCGAGAACAAGCCGGGCGCCGGCAACAATATCGGCGTGGAATATGTCGTGCATGCGGCGCCCGACGGCTACACGATGCTCCTCGTGAATCCTGCGAACGGAATCAACGCGACTCTCTACAAGAACCTGCCTTTCGATTTCATCCGGGACATTGCGCCGGTCGCGGGGATCGTGCGGACGCCGAACGTGATGGAAGTCACCAATTCCTTTCCGGCCGGAACCGTGGCCGAATTCATTGCCTACTGCAAAGCGAACCCCGGGAAGATCAATATGGCGTCTTCCAGCAGCGGCACGTCGGTGCACCTGTCGGGCGAGCTGTTCAAATCGATGACGGGCTGCGACATGCTTCACGTGCCGTTCAAGGGCGCCGGGCCGGCGCTCGCCGAGCTCATCGCCGGCCAGGTGCATGTGATCTTCGACAACCTGCCCTCCTCCATCGGTCACATCAAGGGCGGGCGGATCCGCGCGCTCGCGGTTACGTCGGCGGAACGTGAGCCGTCCCTGCCCGGCCTACCGACCGTCGCCGAGACCGTGCCCGGCTACGAGGCCACCGCGTGGTTCGGCATCGGAATGCCCAGGGGAACGCCCGCGGAGATCATCGAGAAGCTCAATGCCGAAGTGAACCGGGCGCTCAGTGATCCCGGCATGCTGGCGCGCCTGGCGGAGCTGGGGGGCAAGCCGATCAAAGGCACGCCGCAGGATTTCGGCAAAGTCATCGCCGCCGAGACGGCGAAGTGGGCGAAGGTGGTCATTTCGTCGGGCGCCAAGGTGGAGTGATCCGAAGTCGGGATTCGCGCCGACCGGTCCGCACCGCGCTAGCCGCTATTGCGCAGCGCCGCGGCGATGCCGTTGATGGAAAGATGGATCGCGCGCAGGGTGCGTTCGTCCGAATCGCCCGCCCGGTAGCGGCGCAGGAGCGCGAGCTGGATGTGGTTCAGCGCATCCAGGTACGCGAAGCGGTTGCGGATCGAGCGGGCGAGCGTCGGGTTGTCGGCGAGGAACTCGCTCTCGCCCGTGATCGCGAAGAGCCGGTCGCGCGCCCCGCGCCATTCGGCCTCGATGCGCGGGAACACCGCCTCGCGCGCTCGTGCATCGGCCAGCTCGGCATAGCGCGCGGCGAGCCCGAGATCGGTCTTCGCGAGCACCATGTCGAGATTGGAGAGCAGGGCCCGGAAAAACGGCCAGCTCGCGTGCATTTCCTGCAGCTCCCGCAGCGTGCCGCGCTTCTTCTCGAGCCACTGCGACACCGCGGCGCCGAAGCCGTACCACCCCGGCAGCATGATGCGGCACTGGCTCCAGCTGAATACCCAGGGAATGGCGCGCAGGTCCTCGAGACGATCGGAAGCCTTTCGCGACGCCGGCCGGCTGCCGATGTTGAGGCGCGCGATCTCGGAGAACGGCGTGGCGGCCCGGAAAAACTCCATGAAGCCCGGCGTATCGCGCACCAGGCCGCGGTAGGCGCGCAGAGCGAGCTGCGACAGCTCTTCCATGATTTCCGCGCGGCGGCCGTGACCGTCCTCAGGGCCAGCGACGAGGCTCGCCTCCAGCGTCGCCGCGGTCAGGATCTCGAGGTTGTGCCGCCCGTTCTCGGGATCGGCGTACTTGCTCGCGATCACCTCGCCCTGCTCGGTGAGCCGCAGCGCGCCGTCGACGCTGCCCGGCGGCTGCGAGAGCACCGCTTCGTAACTCGGCCCGCCGCCGCGCCCGACGGTTCCGCCCCGGCCGTGGAAGAGCCGCAGCCGAACGCCGTGCGCGCGGGACACGCGCATGAGATCGCCGGTCGCCTTGTACAGGGTCCAGCTCGAGGACAGATAGCCGCCGTCCTTGTTGCTGTCCGAGTAACCGAGCATTATTTCCTGCTCGTCGCCGCGCGCGCGCACCCAGCCGCGGTACACGCCTTCGGCGAAGGCGCTCTCCATGATCGCGCCGCAGCGCTCCAGGTCGGCGATGGATTCGAAGAGCGGAATCACGTCCACGTCCAGGCCCGCATCCGCGTCATCGGGCCGCAGGAGCCCCGCCTCGCGCAGGAGCACGCCGACTTCCAGCAGATCGGACACCGACTCGCAGTGCGAGATCACGTACTTCGACGCGGCCGCCCCGCCCAGGCGTTTCTGCGCCCGGGCAGCGGCAGCGACGACGGCGAGCTCGCGCTCGACGAGCGGCGAGTAAGCGAGGTGCGGCGAGCGCAGCGGCCGCGGGCCCGCCAGCTCGCGCGCGAGCAGCGCCACGCGCCCGGATTCGCTCAAGCTCTCGTAGGCGGGCTCGACGCCCGCGCGCGCGAGGAGCTCGCTCACCGCCGCTGCGTGTTCGTCGGAGCTCTGGCGCAGGTCGATGGGCGCGAGGTGAAAGCCGAAGACGCTCACTTTCCTGCGCAGCGCGCGCAGGCGGCCCGTGGCGAGCAGCCCCGCGCCCTGCTCTTCCAGAGCCCGCGCGATCAGGTCGAGGTCGGAGGCGAGCTCGGCCGCCGTCCCGTAGGGCGGCCGCTCGGCGATCGGCGCGGGCACCGCCTCGAGCCCGACGAGCGCCTTCGCCGTGGCGGCGAGCCGGCTGTAGATGCCCGACACGACGCGCCGGTACGGCTCGTCGCGCCGGTGCACTGAATCGTCGCCCGAGCGCTCCGCCTGCTCCAGCACCTCGCGCGGCACCGGCTTCAAGCGCGCCGACAACGCGAGCTCCCTGCCGAGCTGGTTCGCTTCCTCGAGATAATGCGCGAGGATGAGCCGTGCCTGCTCCGAGGTGGCGATCTCGAGCGTCTCCGCGCCGACGTTCGGATTGCCGTCGCGGTCGCCGCCGACCCAGGTGCCCACGGTGAGAAAAGGCGGCAGCCAGGGTGCGCGCGGGAGGGCGAGGCGCGCGCGCAGCGCTTCTTCCAAGTCCGCGTACAGGCGCGGGATCCCCGGAATGAAAGTGAGGCGGAAATACGCGAGCGCATTGGTGATCTCGTCCGCCACGGTGAGCTTCGAAAGGCGCAGCATCGCCGTCAGCCACAGCCTCAGGACCTCCGCGTGCAGCGCGCCGTCGCGCACGGGGGAAGGAGGCAGCGCGATGAGGCGCGCGATCTCGCGCTCGCATTCGAGGATGCTCTGGCGCTGCACCTCGGTGGGATGCGCGGTGAGCACCGGGCTCACGCGGGCGCGCGCGAACCACTCGAGCAGCGACGCGCCCGGCACCTTCGCCGCGCGCTCCAGCGCGTACGCGAAGCTCCCCGGCCGCCGCGGCGAGCGGCTTTCCGCGTGCGCGCGGCGCCTGCGGTTCTGGTGCGCGTCCTCGGCGATGTTGAGCAGGTGCGAGAAATAGCTGAACGCCCGCACCACGTGCAGCGTCTCTTCGATCGTCGGCGCGGCGAGCTGGGACTCCAGCTCCGCCTTCACCGCCTTTGCTTCTCCGGCGAGCGCGGGATCGGACAAGCTGCGCCTGAAACGCACCGCGGTCTGGCGGATGGTCTCGATGCGCTCGCGGGTTTCGGGGCCGACCTGCTCGCTGATCACGTCGCCGAGAAGGCGGCCGAGCAAGCGCCGGTCCTCGCGCAGCACCTGCTCTTTCTCGTCCCCGGACTCCAGTGCGTTCGCGTCCATGCCCGGAAACTATACCCGGGCAGTCATGCCGGCGTGAAATTTACATCGGCACGGCGATCAGCCGGATCGCGCTACATCGGCGGCACCTGGCCGTGCATGCCGACGTAGACGCGCGCGGCGGTAAGGGTGCCGTCGGGCTGGCGCTGCGAGACTGCAAATACCGTGACGCCGGGCTTGAGCTCGCCGCGATCGGTGGGCGCGAAGGACACGATCACCGCACTTGCCGGAACCAGCACCTTCTTCTCGCCGCCCTTGTACTGCACCTTGAGGACGCGGTCCTTGCCCGCGTTGGTGACGTCGGCGATGTTGGCATTGGTCATCTTGCTGCCGGGCTTCAAGTCCCAGTCGGCATGCCCTTCGCCGACTCCGCGCATGCTCTCCGGGAAGATGTGCACCTCGAGCGCGACCAGCGCGCCGTCGCGCTCGCCGAGCGTCGTCGTGCCGATGAATTTTCCGCTCGCGACATCGGAGAGGCTCGCCTTCGAGACGCCGATGACCACGAAATTGTCCGCGAGCTTGACGTTCAAGCTGTGGCCGTCGTTGGCCCTGACCGTCAGGTTCGTGCGGTCGATTCTCTCCACGGCGCCCCGGATCCTCACCGGCGGATTGGCGGGGGCCTGCGCGACGGAGGCGGCGGATACGGCGGCGATCAGGAATGCGGAAAGGGTGCGGATCATGGAATTGCCTCCCCCTACAGCGGGTTGTCCGGATAGATCAGCGTGCGCCACATGTGGGCGACGGGGCTGCCGTCGAAGCCCAGGCCCTCCTTCGGCTGCTTGAAGCGGCGGCCGATGATGTCCACGAAGGGATCGATGGCCACCTTCACGCCTATGAATGGTGCTGAGATTTTCGCTATCGCTCGCACGTGATTTCCGCCTATGTCGTAATCGGACGGACAAGCTGCGGATTCGTGCCGGCTAAGAAATCCGGTCTCGATCTTCTTTCTGTCCGCCGCCGGTCCGCTGCCAGTCGGCGCGGCGAAAGTGCGTGCGGCGCGCGGTGCCGTCGGCGTTTTGCAGGGCGTACTCGCGCAGGCGCGCGTTCAGCGCCAGGTGCAGCGCCTCGGGCAGCTCGCGCGCGGCAAGCTCGAAGCGCGCGATGATCGGATCGGCTTCTAGCGGGTCGCCGGGGGCAAGCCGCGCCCCGATGAAGTCCCCGGAGGGGGATGTCCCGCCGTCGTGGAAGTAGCCCTGGGTGCGTCTCCAAACCAGCGCCTGCTCGTTGGAGTGGATACTGTAGCAGAGCTCGAACGCAAGCAGTTCCTCGCCCGTCTGGCGCACGAACAGGTCGAAGTAATCGTCGTGGAACCAGCGCCGCTCGCTCGAGGGGTCGTCCTGCAATACGCCGCGGATCTCTCTCAGCACCGCAATGCTCCCGCTCATCGTCCCCGTAACCGTAACATAGGGAACAGGGCGCAGGCAAAAGTTTTGCAGGTCTTGTGATTCTATGATTCTTGAATCTCCGCAGGGCTCAAATCGCGCGTGCGCCCCGTCACGGACCAGCGGTGCCCGAACGGATCTTCCACCTGGGCATACCGGTCGCCCCAGAACATGTCGGCGAGAGGCATGGTGATCCTTGCGCCTGCGGCAACGGCCCGCTCCACCACCGCGTTGGGCGAACTGCGCCTAGGACCACAACTGCTTCGTCGCGAGCTGTGCGCCCTCGCGCAGCGCCTCGAACTTCGCCCACACCACGCTCGGGTGCACCTCGGTGTTGTACGTCGCCTGCGAGGAGAACCCGCAGTCGGCGCCGGCGACGACGTTTTCCCTGCCGACCAGCTTGGCGAAGCGCGCGAGGCGCTCGGCGATCAGGACCGGGTGCTCGACGATGTTGCTCGCGTGGGTGATCACCCCCGGGATGAGCGCCTTGCCCTCGGGCAGCCTGACCGATTCCCACAGGTGGTATTCGTGCTCGTGGCGCGGGTTGGCGGCCTCGAAGCTGTACGCGCCGGCGTTCACCTTGAGCATGTAGCCGACGACGTCCGCGAGCGCCGCCTCGTGGATGCGCGGGCCCTCGTTGATCCCGTAGCAGGTGTGGTAGCGCACCTTCTCCGGCGGGATTCCGCGCAGGGCTTCGTTGACCGCCTCGACGTACATTTCGGCGCGCGATCGCTGCCGCGATGCGCCGAGCGCGGAATCGCCGAAGACGTCGCACAGAAACGGGTCGTCCACCTGCAGGAGCAGGCCTGCGTCCACGACCGCCTTGTACTCGGTGCGCAGCGCCGCGCCCACCGCGTGGAAGAATTCCTCCTCGGTGCGGTAATGCTCGTTCGTTCCCACGCCGCTGGGCGCCACCGCCGGAACGAAAGCGTCGCCGGCGCTTGCGCCCTTCGCGGCGGCCTTGAGATTCTCGATATCGCGCGCCAACGCCCTCTCGCCGCAATACTTGACCGGCCCGGTGCAGACCAGGGGCACGATAGGCGCGATCGCCCCGCCCATCATCGCTTCCCTGAAGTACTTCTTGTAGTACTCGGGGAAGGCCGCGACCTCGGCGGCGAACAGCTGTCTCGTCTGGTGCGGCCGCGCCTCGAAGCCTTCGAGCCGCTCGCGCACGTAGCTGAAAAACCCGGGCTTGGACTGCTCGCCGTCGCTGACGATGTCGATGCCGGTTTCGACCTGTTTCTTCACGCACTCGGCGACCGCGCTCTTCACGCGGGCGTCGTACGCGGACTTGTCGTAGGCGGCGCCCGAGAGCTTCGCCTTCATCAGGTCGAGCAGGTCCTTGGGCCGCGGCAGGCTGCCGACGTGCGTGGTGAGGATGCGGCCGGCGCCCATGTCTGACGTCGAGGAAGCTGCGCGAGCGAGCTAGGCCCCGGAGACCTCGAACTCGACCGGGACGTTGTTGCGCGTCGCGTGCGAGTACGGGCAGATCTGCTCGTGCGCCTCGCGCGCGAGCGCGGCGAGCTCGGCCTGCGGCAGGCTCCTGTCCTGGACGCTGAGCTTCACCGCCAGGCCGAAGCCCCCGCCGTCGCGCGGGCCGATCGAGACCGCGCAGGTGATCCGCGCTTTCGAGGCGTCCTTCTTCTGCCTCTTGCCGACGAAGTCGAGCGCGCCGCCGAAGCAGGCCGCGTAGCCGGCGGCGAAGAGGTGCTCGGGCGTCGCCGTGCCGGGCTTGCCCGGGCCGCCCATCTCCTTCGGCACCGAGAGATTGGCCTTCACCACGCCGTCGCTCGACTCGGTGTAGCCGTTGCGCCCGCCGGTGGCGGTCGCCGTTGCGGTGAAGAGTGGCTTGATCTTGTCCATGCAAGTCTCCGGGATAGTAGGTAGTGCGTCATTATGAAGGGGCTAGCTTTCCGGGCCTGAGAAGCCTGTAGACCATCATCGCGTGGGTAACGATCAACGCCGGCACGTAGAAATTCAAGATGTACCAGTTGAAGCCCATGGGAAACTCGTACATCTTGGCGCCGATCCCGGCGCCCGTCGCTACCACGAGGTCGGCGATGCCGATGAGATTGAAGACCCAGGCGACGGCGAGCGCGCCGCGCCACTTTTGATGCAGAAAAATCGCCGCGACGAGCGCTGCGATCGCGGAAGCCAGGTCGCCGTATGCGATGGTGGCAGCCGCGGCCGCGGGAAGATTAGGCGACACCTGTCCGGGCACGAGCAGGGTGAGAGGTGCGTATCGGAACACGTGCACCCAGGCGAGCGGCAGCAGGTAGTCCTGGAGCGACGTTTTTGAAAGGCGCGGGGCGACGTACCACCGGGCGATCAGGGCGAATGCGACGAGGGAGAACGTCGACTGCAGATTGAGAATGTAAAACGGCGTCATTTTTCATCTCCTTCACCTAGAGTCCTCGCGCCGGAGGGAGCGCCAGCAGTATGTGGAAGGCTCAGGCCGGGTCGCGGAATTCCACGTCCCAGTGCGAGCCGTCGCAGAAGGGTTTGTTCTTCGACGCGCCGCAGCGGCAAAGCGTGTAGTGCTCGGTCGAGGCGCCCTGCCCGAACTTCACGCCCATGAGCTCGACGCCGCCCGTGATAGCGTAAGGCCCGTTGTCGGTCACGGTGACCATCGGCGCTCGCTCGGGCGGTTCGGCGTCGACGCCGTCGATCGCGTAGTTGAGCGCCCCGGACGGGCACTTCCTGATCGTCGCGACGATCTCCTCCACCGCGGCGCCGTCCGGCGCGATCCACGGCTCGTCGTGCATGCGGAACACCGACTTCAGCTCGTCGGTGCAGAACCCCGCGTGCGCGCAGATCGAGCGGTTGTCGAGGATCGTGATGCGCCTGCCTTGGTAGGCCTGGCGCTTGTCCTTTGCAGGGTCGGCGGTCTTGGCGTCCTTGAACCCGATCACGCTGTGCGTCCCGTCGCAGAAGGGCTTGTTCTTCGAGCCGCCGCAGCGGCACAGGGCGACTGCGCGCACGTTGGCGCAGGCTTCGCCCGACGCGCGCCGCAGGTTCGGCACGGGCCTCACTTCCATGTCGTTCAGGAGATAGTAGGGGCCGTTCGGGGAGCAGCCGATCCTCGGTTTGGGGTCCATCACGGAATGTTACCCCTTTGGCTTATGATTGCCGCAAGATGAGCCCGGCGGTCGAAGCGCCCGTCGAAAAGGGGGAATATGTTCGTCCTGTCGGTCGAGCTTCGCATCAAGCCCGAGAACGTCGAGAGCTTCATGGCAAGAGCGCTCGAGAACGCGGCCCAATCGCGCAAGGAGCCCGGCTGCCGCCAGTTCGACGTGCTGGTGGACCCGAAGGAGCGTACGCGGGTGATGCTCTACGAGGTATATGTGGACGAGAAGGCGTTCGAGGCGCACCAGCAGACCGCGCACTTCAAGAAATACCTCGCCGAGGCGGTGCCTCTGCTCGCCTCGCGCGAGCGCCGCGTGTGGACGCGCGCCGCGCCCTGAGCGGTGATCGGCCTTCGCGTGGAAGACACCGCGATATATCGTCGATTCATTTGGGGACCCGCCTGTCCCCGCCCGAGACGATCCTGAGCCGACCCGAGGCTTCGCGCCGCCGGGTCTCCTCGAGCGCCGCTGCGTGCTCCTCCAGGTAGGCCGTCAGTTCTTCCGCCGGCAGCGGCTTGCTGAAGTAGTAGCCCTGCATTTCGTCGCAGCCTCTGCGCTCGAGGAATCGCACCTGGTCCTGTGTCTCGACGCCCTCGGCGACGACTTTGAGCCCAAGGCTGGCCGCCATGGCGAGGATCGTCTCGGTGATCGCGACGTCGCTCGCATCCACGGGAATGCCCCGGATGAACGACGCGTCGATCTTCACGCAGTCGATCGGCAGGCGTTTCAGGTAGGCGAGCGAGGAGTAGCCGGTTCCGAAGTCGTCGATCGTGAGCCGCACGCCCATCGTCTTGAGATTGCGCAGCAGCTTCACCGCCTGCTGCGGATCCGGCAGCATCACGCTCTCGGTCACCTCGAACTCGATCCAGCGCGGATCCATCCCCGTTTCCCTGATCGTGCCCGCGACGTCCTCGAGCAGGGTGGCGCTCATGAATTGCCGCGCCGACAGGTTCACCGCCATCCGGAACATCGGCAACCCCTGCGCCGTCCACTTTTGTGCCTGCAGGCAGGCGGCGCGGAGCGCCCATTGTCCGATCGGGACGATCAAGCCGGTCTCCTCCGCGAGCGGGACGAGCTGATCGGGCAGGACGAGGCCGGCGGTCGGGTGCTGCCAGCGCAACAGACACTCGATTCCCGTCACGCGCCCGGACTGCGCTTCGACCTTGGGCTGGTAATGCAGGCTCAGCTCGTTGCGTTCCAGCGCGTGGCGCAGCGCGGCTTCGAGCTCGAGCCGCTCGACGGAGCCGGGGTTCATCCCGCTCGCGTAGTATTGGGCGGTGTTCTGGCCCTGCTGCTTCGCGCGGTACATCGCGATATCCGCGTTCTTCAGCAGGGCCCGCAGATCCTCGCCATCGACCGGAGAGACGCTGATGCCGATGCTCGCCGTGATCTGGAATTCCTTGCCGTACACCGTCATCGGCCTCGCCACCTCGACGAGGATCTTTTCCGCCACCTGGGCGAGGTCGCCCCGGCCCTGGAACGCCTCGATCAGGACCACGAATTCGTCGCCGCCCTGGCGGGCGATCGTGTCCGACCTGCGCACGCAACGCGCCACCCTGCCCGCCACGTTCTGCAGGAGCCGGTCGCCCGCCTCGTGGCCCAGGGCGTCGTTGATGTTCTTGAAGCGGTCGAGATCGATGAACAGCAGCCCGACGCCGCGTCCCTCGCTCTTCGCCGAGGTGAGGGCGCGATTGGCCCGTTCGGCGAGCAGCAGCCGGTTGGGCAGGCCCGTCAGAGGGTCGTGCGTCGCCGCGAACCTGACCACCTCTTCCGCCTGCCGCCTCTCCTTGATTTCCCGCCGCGCGAGCAGGATCAGAAGGCCGAGCAGGCCGAGGTTGAACAGCGTTGCGACCGCGGCGTTGATGACGCTGAGATCCGAGCTGCGCCTGGATTGCTCGGTGCGGCGCGCGAGCCGTGCATCCGCCGCGCCCAGAAGCTCGGCCGTGAGGAGCAGGATGCGGTGAATCGTCGCCGGGCCCGCCGTCGCGCGGATGTTTCGGATGGTCGCTGCGACGCCGTTCCGGCGGTGGATTTCGATCAGGGTGTCGAACCGTGCGATCTCCTCGCCGATCTGCGCGCCGAGCAACTCGATCTGTTGCGTCTGATCCGGAATCGCTCCCGACAATGCCCGCAGCGTTTCGACGGGCTTCGCGGCGCGCTCCAGAAACGCACGAGCACGTTCGAGACGATCCCGCTCGCCGCTGATGATGTAGCCGCGCAGCTCGATCTGCGAATCGGCCGCGTCACCCTGGACGTCCTTGAGGGCTTCGACGACCTTCAGCGTGTTTTGGGCGATCCGCGAGGCCTCGATCAGATTGGCGATCGTTCGATACGTCACGAAGGCGTTCGCGACGAGGATGCCGAACGCGACGAGCGAGCCGATGACGAACCGTCGCGAGAGAAAAGGCGGGCTTTCCGGCGTTTCCGTGTCGCCGCGCTCGGGCTCGGGTCCCCTGCGGCTCCCCTCGGGAATCCCGCCGGTGCGGGAAAGGGATTTCGGCTCGGAATGCATGGACCGGTGAGTATACTCGCAGGGCGCCGCCCCTCCCTTTGGCTTATGATTCTCCGCGAGCCGATAGGGAAAAAGTCATGAACCGCCTCACGTTTCGCGAACCGCTTGCGCTCGCCCTGCTGCTCGCGCTCCCCGCCTCCGCTCTCGCCCAGATCGCCGCGCCGCGGACGCTCGCGGAGCTCAAGGCCGAGGTGCAGGAGCGCGCCGACCGCCATGTCTATCCGGTGTCCCAGCTCGAGCCCGCCGAGGTGCGCGAAGCCCTCGGCGCGCTAAAGAGCCTCGACCGCGACGAATGGGCCGCGGCCTTTAGCGCGATCGGCGACCGCCATACGGCGCAAGCGCGGAAAGCCGAGTCCAATCCCGCCGAGGCGTCGAAGCACTACAAATACGCCTTCGAGTACTACCTCTTCGCGCGCTTTCCGCTGGAGAACTCCCCCGGCAAGGTCATGGCGTACGCAAAGGCGCTCGAAGCCTTCGCCGCCTACGCGAAGATCCCGTACCCGCCGATCGAGAGCGTGCGCATTCCCTTCGAAGGCAAGGAGATCGTCGGCTACCTGCGCCTGCCCATCAACGTGCGCCCCGCCCCGCTCGTGATCACCATCGGGGGCCTCGACGGCCGCAAGGAAAACGCCGCGTTCAGGAACGACGCCTACCTCGACCACGGCGTCGCCTACCTCGCCTTCGACATGCCGGGCACCGGTCAATCGACCATCCGCCAGGTCGTGCCGGGAGCCGAGCGCGAATTCACGCGCGTGCTCGACTACATCGCCACGCGCAACGACATCGACCCCAGGCGCGTCGTCGTCTACGGCGGCTCCTGGGGCGGGCACTGGGCCGCGCGCCTCGCCTACCTCGAGCGCGAGCGCATCCGCGGCGCGGTCGTGCAGGGCG
>JACXTT010007931.1_pt1 | contig 14841 bp, 17 predicted proteins | sample 9270951 | NCBI WGS metagenome assembly JACXTT01 (sample SAMN15532306, study PRJNA645909) | rock metagenome | isolation source: weathered quartz diorite | place: Puerto Rico | collected 2017-06-21
ATGGAAAACCTGAAAGAAATATACTGGCTTAAAAAGGCCGTGGTGAAAGGGATAATAGAAACAAATAGCAGAAAGAACAAGTTAATCCATGTCAGGTTCCGGTCGCTTTTCAGGATGTAATGAAACTGGGTAGCATGAGCCGACCAGTATATTCCCAATGTCATAAAACTCAGGAAATAGCTCAGCAATTGAGACGTCAGGTCCAAAAACAAACGCACCAGCGCTTTCTCCGAATGAATGGCCGCGCTCACTGGCACTTTGATGTTAAACACCAGTAATGTCATAGCAATCGAGAATACCCCATCACTGATCGCTTCGATACGCTGGGTCCGCTGCCCGGAAATCTGATTATACCTCATTATCAAATCCTCAAATCATCTGCCGCGTGGGCCGGAAAAGGATTTCATTTATGTCCACGTCTTCAGGCTGGCTGATGGCAAACGCCACCATTCTTGCGAAAGATTCTGTCGGTATGGCCGTCTCCTTGTAATATTTCAGCAAGCCCTCGGAAGACATCCCTTCCCTCACGCCGGAGACCGCCAGTTCAGTATCAATCATTCCCGGTGAGATCACCGTCGTACGCATGTTATAGGGCTTTACCTCCTGCCGAAGCGCTTCCGACAAAGCCAGCACCGCGACTTTCGTGGCCGAGTAAACCCCATAACCAGCTCCGGTTTTATACGCGGCAACCGAAGAAACATTTATAATGTGACCAGCCCGTTGCTTCTTCATTTGGGGAAGTACTGCTGCAATGCCATAGAGTACTCCTTTGAGGTTCACATCGACCATCAACTCCCAGTCGGTAACAGCCAGGGACTCAAAAGAAGCCTGCGGCATCACGCCTGCATTATTGAGCATGACGTCTACCCTTCCAAATTGCCCGACCGCAGCGTCCACCAGGTTTTTTACCTGCTGTTTGTCGGCCACATCCGTTTTCAACGCCAGTGTTTTTCCGCCTTTATTAATGAGTTCCTTAGACAAGGTCTCCAGGCGCTCCGTGCGGCGGGCACCCAGTACCACGATAGCCCCTCGTTCTGAAAGATACCTGGCCGTCGCTTCCCCAAGGCCACTACTCGCGCCCGTGATGACGACCACTTTATCCCGGATATTTTCACTCATGTTACTACGCTTTTTTCTTCAGCAAAATTATTCCGAAGACACGCCGGCAGTTAACAGGATTCAAATAATATTGTACACCTTTCAAATAATTTCGCCGGTCAATTGCTATGTTTCAGCGCGAACGTGGCCACCCTTCGTCCCAGTAGCTCCCCGGTGAGTTTATCTTCCGCATTCGGCGCCACCCCAACTGCCCAGCCGGTTCACTCCATTGGGCTGCATTGGCATCTCGCCAAGGCTCACCCATATCATCCCATGCTCCATCGCCAGCGTATGGAAGTACTGTAGCGTATTGAACTTGTCGCCGCTCGGAGTGCCCGACATCGTGAAGCCCGCCGCCAGCTTATCCCGCCATTTTTGCGACCACCAGCTACCCACCGTAGCATCCGCGAATGCCTTGAACCGGGCGGCCGGTCCTCCCATATACGTGGGACTGCCAAACCGCTATAATACACAATCGATATATTTGCCATGTTCAATATTGTTCCTAAAGTTTGATCCCAAAAAAATCCAGCGCATTCTTCGCATAGATTGCCTCCGTTTCCTCCAGAGAGAACCCGGATCGCTCTACCACGTCCACGATAAACTGTGCAGGAATGAATGGTGAATCGCTGCCAAACATCATTCGGCTCACTCCTCCCGTCTTACGGGTGGCATACGTAAGATCCGCACTGGAAAAGTTGTTGCAATCTGTGTAAATCCGGTTCAAATACTCATCCGGATTCTTTGCGCACTTTATTTCCGGAAACTGCCCTGAAAATCGGGATACCTGGTAATTCAGCCGGTCGACCAGGTAAGGCAGCAACGACCATGTATGCGGGCAAATGATCTTCAGGTCCGGAAACTCATCCATCAGCCCGCTTAGGATAAACTTCGCCACCGCCATCGCGTCGTCAAACCAATACCCCATGAATCCCCCGATAAAATAATTCCCGTAGTCGCTGTTGGCGGGTGAGCCCGGATGAAAGATCAGGGGGACACCTTTCTTTTCCAATACCCTCCAAATAGGCTTCAATGAGGGATCCACGACGGCCTTTATGCCTCCCGCAAAAGGGAACACCTGTAATCCGACAAAACCCAACACCTCGATGCACCTTTCGAGCTCGGACACCGATGCTTCTACGCTCCCCAACCCCAAATTGGCAATACCCCTGAAACGACCCGGATAGGCCGACACTATCTCCGCTATGCCGTCATTGGCTATACGCGCAAGCCTATCCGCATCGGCACCGGCGTTATCCGGCCCCGGTAGACTCAGTGACAGAAGACTCAGCTCGATTCCCGCGTCGTCCATCTCCTTTAGTTTGCTCCGGATATCGACGCCGCTTCCTCCGAACCGATAAGGCAGCCGCTCATGGGGAGATCCGTGCAAAATCCAGGCGTCGGGGCTTTTCTTCTCCAGAAAGGGATACTGAGACCGCCCGGACAATTCATTCAACCATTTTCCCGGGAGAAAGTGAGATTGTATATCGATGATTCTTCGCATGATCTACTTCCTATCCTCCAGCACCTTCTTCAATATCGCCTTTCGTTTGACATTACGCCACTTGTCAACAATAGCATCGTGAGCACTCATGTTATATGAAAATAGGTTAGTAAAAAGAAGGCTTGTCGCCATCCGTATTCGGCTTGTTGACACCTAGGTTGCCTCCGACCTCCAATCCGGGTGTGTCGATCAGCTTTACCACCAGGGCCGCAACACTCTTCCGCGACACCTCCGTTCCTTTAAAGGGCTCGGCCTTATCTGTCGTTTCATAGTCCACCTTGTCCTCGTCCATCAGCCAGGCCGGCCGGATGATCGTATAATCCAAACCCGACATTTCAATCGTGTCGGCCGCCCGCCGGAATGCCGGCAAATATTTGCCAATCATGCTTTTGTTCCATTTCCCAAAGGCGCCCGGAACCTCGTCATAGATCCCCAGCGAATCGATAAAGATTAGCCGCTTCACCCCCGTAGCCTTCATGGCCGCAACAATACTTTCGGCCTGTTTGTCCAGCGCGCCGCCCAGGTTGGCGTATACTACATCCTGCCCTGTCATTGCCTCCTTCAGAACTCCGCTGTCCATCACGTCCCCCTCCACCATACGGCTATGCCCCTGTTCCTTTCCCAGTTTTCCTGCATCGCGAAGGAATAAAGTCAACCGTACATCCTTTTTAGCGGATAAAAACCCAATCACCAGCCGGGCAATCTGCCCGCCGGCGCCAAGAATTAAGATATTCCTCATAAAATAGTTTTTTAATGTTGTTTTGCAGCCAATGCGATGGGCGAAGTGTTCATCAGTTCCAGCGACTTTACCATGTCTATCGTCACCGCCTTGTACTTTTTAAAATGCGGCGTCTGCAGGTGTGACTTATATGCTTCCTCGCTGGCATAAATTTCAAAGACCGTTATATGCGTCGGCCGTTCCTTGTCCGCAACGGCATACAATGCCAGCACGCCCGGCTCTACCCGGACAGCAGTCTCGACCCCTTCCTTTAGAGCAGCATTGTATTTGTCCAGGTCCGTCGAATCCACGATGATCCTGGCCACCCGGATAAACGGCTTTCCTGTCTGACCGTCAGCGGCCCCATGAAGAAAAATACCCAACATACAGATGAAAATGACGCGTGATAAAAACCTGCTATTCATATCGACATTTACCATCAAAGGTATCGCCGCGGAGAGGTGACCTGTTAATAATTATCAAACAATCTTGTAATGATTTCAAACAGGCTGTTCAACCACATCCCTTCGGCACATCACAACAGCCTGACGTAAAATGCTTGACGACAAAATGCACGACATGCAAGAGCAGGCTCATCAGCAACTCCCTTTTGAATCGATACCGGGAGGCCAATTCGATCCAGGTCCTGTCAATGATCCATTTCAGCTCGGCGCTCTGCCGGTCGTCCAGTTGAAAGGGGCCTAATCCCTGCTGTAGAAAAAGCGGAAGACCACTTAGTTTTCGCTCAACCACCCCGGATAAAAAATCCCGCCTGAAGAGGATCAGTATGCCCCGCTTATGGCCGGGCAACTGCCTGCGAACCCATTTAAAATCCCCTTTAAGGAGCACCAGGGAAGATCGCTCACCCACAGGCGACCCCTCTTCCATATTGAAACACTTACCCCAACAACAATAAACGCCGTACCAGTTACGCTGGTCCGGTTCGCATGGGAAGCAATCTTCCAGGCCGGTCTTATCCAACCTGAAAATTTTAAATGCTGAAATCCCCGTCGCTTCATCTATATAGCATCGGCTACTGTCGTCATCACAATCAGCCATTACACAAAATTACACCCTGCCCCTCCCGGATGTTAACAGGCATCAAACTATATTGTATGATTTTCAAACAATATGCGCCCCGCTGCGTTTGAGGGGGCCGGGCACAAAAAGGGGTACTCTCCGGCTACCCGCGAAGCGAAGTCGGGGGAGCTCCTGTTTTCCGCTTGAAAAAACTGTGGAAATAGGTGGGATACTCGAACCCCAGTGCATAGGCAATATCCGAAATGCTCCAGTCCGTGTGCTGCAAGAGACTCCTGGCTTCCGTGAGTATTCTCTCCGAAATATGCGCTGTTGTCGGCTTTCCCGTGACCTCTTTTACTGACCGGTTCAGGTGGTTGACATGCACCGATAGTTGCCGGGCATAGTCTTGTGCCGACTTCAGTTCTAAAGGCTGGTCCGCCCGCTCGATCGGGAATTGTCGCTCCAGCAGTTCGAGGAATAGGGACGCGATCCGTGATGACGCATTTTTATGCTTGTAAAAATTTTGCGCGGGTTGCAGCTTCAACGCCTCGTGAATGATCAGGTTGATATAATTGCGGATCAAGTCCTGCACAAAAACATAATCCGTACCCTGTTCTGCGATCATCTTCTGGAATATGGTAGCCAGGAAATCCCACTGCTCGTCGCCCAGGTGGAATACAGGCGTGGTGCCCCCGATCTTGAACAACGGCGATTCCTGCAGACTTTCCGACCGCTCCCCACGCTTCAAAAAATCCTCCGAGAACAGACAGGTATAACCCTTCTGCTTTTCCGAGATGATTTCCCAGGAATAGGGAATATGGGGATTACCGAAAAACAAGAACGAACCTTCGATCTCTATGCCCTTGTCCGCGTAGTTAACTATACTCTTGCCCGAAACCAGGCATATTTTGTAAAAATGCCGCCGGTCGAAATTCCGGACAATACTATGGCTGGTATCTATCTGATAGACTTTAAAGCCCTTCTTCTTCAGGTCTGCATTGAAATCTGAAACAGCAGGAGATACCGGGTTGCTCATATTGCAAAAGTAACAATTTCACACGATTGTAAAACTTCAATCAGCATCAGTGCGCTTAGCCGGCCATTTTTTGGATACAACTGCAAGTGATTTGGATACTTTCTTGTCGCCAAGGCTCTTCACATTTGCAACAGGCACAATGCCTATTGGAAGATTATTTAGACAAACACATAAATAAAAAAACATGCAACCAGTAAAATTCAAGAACAGCTACTTCGAAATGGCCGGCAATCTGTATTTTCCCGATGGGATAAACAAAAGCAAGAAATACCCGGCCATCGTCCTGGTCCACCCCATCGGCGGGGTGAAAGAACAGGTTGTCGGCTTGTATGCCGACAAACTCTCCAAATACGGCTACGTAACGCTTGCCTTCGACGCCTCCCATCAGGGTGAAAGCGGTGGAGAACCCCACTTCCTCGAAAACCCGGCGGCAAGAGTAGAAGACGTTCGCTGTGCAGTGGATTTCATCACTACGCTGCCCTATGTCGATACCGAAAGGGTCGGCGGCCTCGGCATTTGCGCCGGTGCATCTTACGTGCTCAGCGCCTCACAAACCGAACACCGCATCAAAGCTGTGGCCACTGTCAGTTTTTCCGACCACAGCATGATGCGGGGGGATAGCAGAAGCAAGGAGCAATCCGAGATCATGGCCAGGAAATACAACAATTTGGACAACACTACCCCCATACCCGCCGCAAACGTTGGCCTGTTGCAGGCCGTCGGCAAACAGCGCTCTGCCGAAGCCAACGGAGCTGAGCCCATGTATATAAACTATGTCCCCAATTCTCCTGCGGAATTTACCGATCATACGCCTGACATGCTGAAAGAAGCGTATGAATACTACCGGACCCCAAGAGGTCAACACCCCAACTCGAAAAATATCTTCCTGTTTAGCAGCATAGACAAGATGCTGGGCTTTTCCGCCTTCGACAGGCTTGGCCTCCTGCTCACCCAGCCTGCCATGTTCATTGCGGGAACCAAGGCTGACACCCGCTATTTCAGCGAAGACGCCTATGCAGTTAAAAATGGCCCGAAAGAGCTCGTCCTCGTGGAAGGTGCAACGCATGTTGGCATGTACGACAGACCACAATATGTCAGCCAGGCCATCGAAAGCCTTACCCGGTTTTTTAAACAAAACCTATAATTACCTGCTCCGTTTAATAAAATTAAAAAAGGGAGGGGAAAATTTTCGCCTCCCTTTTTACCTTTGGGATATGAAGCAAACTAAGCCTTTATATTCCAGGACCATTGCGGATCTCCACCACCTGATGTCCTTACCCAAGCCACTGTACCCGTCCCTCAGCATCTTCGACTTCTCGTCCGCAAGACTAAAGAATCATGAGCCCACCAAGAGATACATCCTGGGGTATTATTGCGTAATGCTCAAAAAGGATTATGAAGGAAAAATGCACTATGGTCAGAGCCAGTATGATTTTGACAAAGGCATAATGTCTTTTATCGCACCCAATCAAATGGTTTCCCGGGTTAACGACATACCCGTTTTGGGTACATGCCTCGCCGTTCATCCCGACCTTATCAGAAGCTCTCCTCTGGGCAAAAAAATAAAAGACTATGGGTTCTTTTCCTATGCGGTGAATGAAGCCCTCCATCTATCAGAAAAGGAAGAGAAGATGATTGAGCGGGTAATGGCCAACATAAAGGAAGAATACGAAACGGCCGCCGATGACTTCAGCCAGGAAGTCATGGTCTCTCATATCGATTTACTTCTTACGTATTGTAATCGCTTTTACAATCGTCAGTTCGTTACCCGAAAAAAGGCAAAGGACAACCTGCTTTCACGATTCGAAGACGCCCTCAATGAATACTTTCAAACTGATAAAGCGAAATTCTCCAACTTACCGACTGTACAGTTCTTCACCGAAAAGCTCTTCGTTTCGCCAACCTATCTAAATGATATGCTGAAAAGCCTCACAGGTAAAACTACACAGCAGCACGTCCATGAAAAAATCATCGAACAAGCCAAAGAATTATTGTCCACGACGGATCTATCGGTCGGCGAAATTTCATACAAATTAGGATTTGAATATCCCCAATCGTTCAACAAGCTGTTCAAGAAGAAGACCAATTCTACGCCCCTGAAATTCAGAAAATCCTACGCCTAAAGCCGCCTGGATACAATTCTAGTGGGCAGCAAATAAAAAAGACCCTATAAAAGAGTAGTGTCTCAGTTTGAAATTTCTGCAACTATCATTTCATTTTCTCAAGACTATCAATTGAAGAAGGAAATGCGAAAGCCCGCTCTTGCAGCAGGCTTTGCTTTGGGTGCGCCCGGGTAATTTTTCAATGCCCGATATACGTCTTTGCCTGTGTTGCCGGGTTATGCACTGTACTTAGCCAGCCATTTAGCTTTTATCGCTGCACGGGCGTTGATAAACTCCATATCGGTTCCATAATATCACTTAGAGCGACGTTTAAAAGACTTTCGATTGATTAATTGAATTTTATTAATCAACATCATCTTTGCACATTAACCGGGTTCTCTATCATCATACTCCAAAATCCGGCAATTAACAATCCAACTAAATGCGGGTTGATTGTCCACTTAGAAAAAATGAATTGTGTCAAATAGTAAATCTGCCGGGAATACCTTTTTACCATGGACTAATTCCTATTTCCGGTGCATTGTCATCACTAAAGAATTGACCCGTCGGGCCGTCCGGGCCGAACATGGCTGCTTTTACCACCCTGGCAGCGGCATCCGGCACGGTTCCGGGCCCGGTGTGATGATTAAAATCGGTGGCGGTATAGCCTGGGTCAACGGCATTTACCTTAAACGGGGTATCGCGCAGGTTATAAGCCAGTACAATCGTATAAGCATTGAGGGCAGCTTTAGATGCAACATAACCAGCCGGCTTAACAATATAATGTTTCCAGGTAGGATCGTTTTGCAAGGTGAGCGAACCCAGGCCTGAGGTAACGTTTACGATTCTTGGTTCCGGCGACTGCCTCAGCAGGTCTATAAATGCCTGCGTTACTTCTATTACGCCAAAAAAATTGGTTTCAAAAACCTGCTTAAATACGCTGACATCCGTTTCCAGCGGCGTTTGCGGCATAGTACCGCCAATACCCGCATTATTAATCAGCACGTCCAGCACGTTGGTTTTCCGGCCAAGCGTTTCGCGGGCGGCCTTTATTGATTCAACCTGGTCTACATCAATCTTTATAGGCTCTACGTGGTTTAAGCCCTCTGACTGTAGCCGGCTAACCGCCTGCTGACCTTTTTTCATATCCCGGCAGCCCAGGTATACATAATATCCCTGCTGTAATAATTGCCTGGCTGTTTCAAAGCCAATACTTTTGTTTGCGCCTGTAATCAGTACTGTTTTCATCTTTAATTGTTTAACAGTACAAACCTACAACGTGCACGGCTCCCGGCTGTAACACATCCAGCGGTATTAATGGTACATTTTCCGGATATTGGTGCGATATTCGGCAGGCGTCTCCCCGGTTTCACGTTTAAAAAAGCGGTTAAAATAAGAGGCATCTGCAAAACCGAGATCAAAGGCAATATCTTTTAAAGAATGATGTGTATGCAGGAGCAGGCGCCGGGCTTCCAGCACCAGTCGTTCATGAATGTGTTTAATGGCCGGCTTGCCGCTTTGTACTTTCACCACCTCGCTCAAATGGCCGGCAGAAATATGTAACAGGGAAGCGTAATCACCCACTTCATGCAGTTCGCGGAAGCACTCGTTAATTTTTGCGTGAAACTCTTTTAATAACAGCTTATCCGCTGAAGTGTTATTATCCTCGAACTGCTCTGTATACAGCCGGCTCAAATAAGTAAGCAGTACTGCCAGGTAAGCGGTCAGCATGCGCTGCTGCCATTCGCCGGGACGTTGATACTCGACATTAATCTTAGCCAGCATATCCTCTACAAAATTTATATCTGCCTCCGTAAGCAGTAATTCATAGCCGCTTTGAAGGTTTTGAACCAGCGGCAGCTTGCTTAAGGAAGCGTTTTCCTGGAACAACAGGAACTCCTTCGTAAAAGCAATACCGGTACTCCATAAATATTTAAATTCTTCCTTTACTATGATTTGATTTGGCCCCGTAAAGTAAATAGTGTTGTCTTTAAGTACATACGGCGTCATGTCTATCCATTGACGGCCGCCGGCCCGCCTTATAAAGACAAGCAGGTAGTGCGCCTTCCGGTGCGGCACAAGCAGATCTGACCGGTTGGGTAAACTGCCTTCATAATTAATCACTCTGAAATAGTGATTATCGGTTACTTTGTCCGGCTCAAAAGGATAAACCGGTACCTGTTGCTGGTGGTTAAGTATATGCATTATTTAAAACTATGAATTTTCATGAGCATGCAATTTGCCGAATAAATTTATGAATAACGTTCCGCACCTCATAGCTTTTATCTATGAGTTAATCAATTTAATAGATAAAACTATTCATAAATACAGTTATACCTTCACCTCCCGAGATTAATATCATTAAATAATTGAAGTATGGAAAAAGATAACAAAGTAGCTACATCACCTCACCAGAACGGTGCAGGCAAGTGCCCGTTTTCAGGCGGAGCGCTAAAGCAAACCGCCGGCAATGGTACCGGGAACCGTGACTGGTGGCCCAACCAGTTAAAACTAAACATCCTTCGTCAACACTCTTCGCTGTCCAGCCCGATGGACGAGGCGTTCAACTATGCTAAGGAGTTCAAAACACTTGATCTGAATGCCGTTAAAAAAGACCTGTTCGCGCTGTTAACCACTTCGCAGGACTGGTGGCCGGCCGATTACGGTCACTATGGGCCGTTTATGATTCGTATGGCCTGGCATAGCGCAGGCACTTACCGCATCGCCGACGGGCGCGGTGGCGCCGGCTTCGGTACGCAACGCTTTGCGCCCCTTAACAGCTGGCCCGACAATGCAAACCTGGACAAAGCACGTTTGCTGCTCTGGCCCATCAAAAAGAAATATGGTAAGAAGATTTCCTGGGCAGACCTGATGATACTGGCCGGCAACTGCGCCCTGGAATCGATGGGTTTTAAAACCTTCGGTTTCGCCGGCGGACGTGCCGATGTTTGGGAGCCATCAGAAGATATCTATTGGGGTTCCGAAAAGGAATGGTTGGGAGACAAGCGCTATTCCGGCAACCGTGAACTGGAGAACCCGCTGGCGGCTGTGCAGATGGGGTTGATTTACGTGAACCCGGAAGGCCCCAATGGAAAACCTGACCCGCTTGCCGCAGCACATGACATTCGTGAAACCTTTGGCCGCATGGCCATGAATGATGAAGAAACAGTGGCGTTGATTGCCGGCGGCCATAGCTTTGGCAAAACCCACGGCGCTGCCGACCCCGGTAAATATGTGGGTGCACAACCCGCCGGTGCAGGCATTGAAGAGCAAAGCCTGGGCTGGAAAAATACGTTCGGAACCGGTAATGCCGGCGACACCATTACCAGCGGCCTTGAAGGTGCATGGACCACTACACCTACAAAATGGAGCAATAATTTCTTTGAGAACCTGTTTGGCTATGAATGGGAACTGACCAAAAGCCCGGCCGGCGCGCACCAGTGGAAACCTAAAAATGATGCCGGTACAGGTGCTGTGCCGGATGCGCATGACCCGGCAAAGCGCCACGCACCCTTTATGCTTACCACCGATCTTGCCTTGCGGATGGACCCTGTTTACGAACCCATTTCAAGACGGTTTAAGGAAAACCCGGATCAATTCGCCGATGCTTTTGCAAGAGCCTGGTTCAAGCTTACACACCGTGATATGGGTCCGCGCCCCCGCTACCTGGGTCCTGAGGTGCCCAAAGAAGAGTTGATCTGGCAAGACCCCATCCCGGCCGTTACCTATCAACTAATAAATGACCAGGATATCGCCACACTGAAGGATAAGCTATTTGCTTCAGGGCTTTCTGTATCCCAACTGGTATCAACCGCCTGGGCCTCGGCATCCACCTTCCGTGGCTCCGACAAACGCGGTGGCGCCAATGGCGCGCGCATCCGGCTTGCCCCGCAAAAGGATTGGGAAGTAAACAACCCGGCACAACTGGCTAAGGCATTAGGAACACTCGAAAGCATACAAAAGGAATTCAACAGCGCCCAGGCCGGAAAGAAGCTGGTTTCGCTGGCTGATTTGATCGTTTTGGGCGGATGTGCAGGCATTGAGCAGGCGGCAAAACTGGCCGGTCACGAAATAAAAGTACCTTTCAGCCCGGGACGTGCCGATGCATCGCAGGAGCAAACGGATGTTGAATCATTCGCGGTGCTCGAACCGCATGCAGACGGCTTCCGCAACTACACGAAGAAAAAGTATACAGTATCAGCAGAGGAAATGCTGGTGGATAAAGCACAATTACTCACGCTGACCGCACCTGAGATGACTGTTCTTATTGGCGGCATGCGTGTGCTGAACACGAACTTCGACCAGTCTCATCATGGTGTCTTCACCACGCGCCCGGGCGTACTCAGCAATGACTTCTTTGTTAACCTGGTCGATTTTGGTACCAAGTGGAATGCGACTTCGGATGCGCAGGACGTTTTTGAAGGCCGCGATCGGAAGACGGGTCAAATCAAATGGACGGGTACCCGTGTTGATCTCATCTTTGGTTCCAACTCAGAGCTTCGGGCCCTTGCTGAAGTATACGCTTGTGAAGATGCACAGGAGAAATTTGTAAAAGACTTTGTGGCCGCATGGACAAAGCTGATGAACCTTGACCGTTTCGACCTGGCCTGATTTTATTGTTTTATTATTTAGTTTTAAAAGGTGGCCTTACAAGACCACCTTTTTTACCTCTATGGGCCCTTCACCCGGCGATAGTGGATGAATGGCAGATTAATAAAAATACTGCTCCGAAACAATTTTACCATCCGTGACATGAAACAGGCAAATCTCTTCAAAGGTCATGCGGGGCCTGTTCTTAAACGTAACATCCCGTTTTAATACAACGCTAAAGAAATTACCTGCCACCATTGGTTCGCTGCAATACTGGCTATGTAGCGTTTCTATCGTTTCACGGGTGGCTGCGCCTTTGGCCTTAACGGCTTCCCGCCCTTTTGTTATTACCTGCACGCCCCTGGATACAACATGGTCCGGTTCCCGGCTGATGACGTTATCGTCATGAAACCCGTCCTGGATGTCAATCCATTTAGCCTGGCAGGCCAGTTCATAATACCGGTTTGCTACTTCCTGTGTTGTCATAAATGTCCTTTTTTTTGGAGAATAATGCTTTAACAACACAAAGATGAATGGGGGGAGTGACAACCCTATGTCAGTAGCCCGGGAACTTTATTTACCATTGCTGAATAATAATGCAAACATCGGAATCGTCTTTTAAGGCAAATTCCTTTGCTCCCCATGGCCGCAGAGTGACTTTTTTGAGATTTGGATGCAGGAATTCCGGGTGTGTTAATGCTACTTTTTTATACACCTCTTCTATATCATTTGTTACCAGCCTGAATTCAGGCCTGTCTTTTTCTGCATATTCCCTGTTTTGGAATAAGAGGATCCCCAACCCGTCTTTTTCAATGACGCAGAAAGGATTATCAGAATTTATTTCATCATGGACAATGCTGAATTCAAGACACTCAACAAACACCTTAAGCCCTGTTTTAATATCAACATAAAAGATGTTCGGAACCAGTTTAGTGAAGTGCATGGTAAGTTGTTTTTGAGTCAACAAAACTAATCCTGTTCCGAAAATTACAATTTATGTTCCTTAATGACATGTATATATAAATCATCTATATGATATAAAGAAAGGTTTGCCTATCTTTCCGTTGGTTCAACCAACATTGCACCAGTAACCCTAATCGTTGAAATATGAAAATGCACGTTATCGGATGCCTGCTACTTATTTTCATTTCCTGTAAAAATACAGGCCGGGGCAAATTGCAGGCACAGGATACGCAGTCTGTACCGGAAGCGAGGGATACCCCTCCCCCGAAGCCAGGCAACGCGCAGCCTGCAGCAGAACCAGATACTACAACGCCGCAGGCGATAACCCTGGCAAAAAGGCCGCCGGGACCACCGGTGGATACAGTGCTGGACATCGATATCGATGATGTAAGCCTGGAAGGAAGTGGTGTGAAAGCGACTTATAAGCGCGACACATTGAGAAGCGCCGTATGGGAAGTTTTTGGAGAGACCTTTCAATCGAAGATCACCTATACGTTTACCTGGAATGGCAAAGTGCAGGTGAAAGAAAAGTATTCCAAATATAAAGTATCGATGGGTGATGTAAAATCAGACAAGGACATGAACGTGCATAATACCATCTACCAGATTGACACCAGTGGTTTGCTCCTTACGAAAGGAGTACCCGATACCGAAGGGGCATGGGAAGCCTTTCAGGCCTTTAAAAAAAATGTGCCGATGATCTTAAAACCTTAGACCGGGATAGTATCATCTGCCGCTTAAATTTTTGTGGGCGCAGCTCCGAATTGCTTTTTAAAAGCAAATGAGAAATGCGACAGATCCTCAAAACCCAGGTCCAGGTAAATATCGGACGCAGATTTGCCTTTTTCCCTGATAAGATAATACGCTTCCTGCAGCCGTCGCTGCTGCAACCAGCGGGCCGGGGTGGTATGAAACAACTTTTCAAAATCACGTTTAAAGGTAGCCAGGCTCCTGCCGGTGAGGTAAGCAAAGCGGTTGAGGTCAACATTAAAATGAAAATTCCTGTTCATAAAAGCCTCCAGGTCTATTTTCCCCGGCTCACTGAAATCGAACAGGATGTTTTTCATTGCAGGATTAGCTTTTAACAGCAGCAGGGCCGCCTCTTTCATTTTCAACGCAATCAACATGGCGTCTTCTTCCGCATTAAGCTGCATGTAAGGCGACAGCGAATCAAAATAGTTTTTATACAGGGGGTCCGACCTGAGGCCGGTTACCGCGTGACCATCGATATGCTTTTCGGCTTTATACCCGGCGTCCATACTGAAGTTGCGCAAAAAGAGCTGATCAAAATAAACCGAGAGCGATTTGTACTCCCCTCCTTCCGGCGGCAGCTTGTTAAATTTGACCAGCTGGTTCCGCCGGCCAAATCTAATATCACCGGGATTAAAAATATATTCCCTGCTGCCATCATTCATGATCATCGTGCCCGATACCTTGTAGCTCAATACATGTTCGGCTATAAACTGCTCTCCCTCCCTGCTGCGGGTAACGTAGCAGGAATAAGCTATGGGGGATGGTCTTTTATTGCGTTGCGGCATCATTCAACTCTGTTTATTGCTTCGCTCCTAAAAACGATTTGCCCATTTCCGTTTGGGTAAAATCTACCGCATCATCAGCATCTGTTGAAATACTTACCGGCAGCCATTTTTCCATTTCACTGTTTCTTACCACATTGGCTTGTTGCAGCATACTTATGGCTTCGCTTCCCAGTACCAGGTGTACCGGGGGTTCCGGGTTATCAACCAGGTCAATCATCACTTTTGCCGCTTTAACGGGGTCGCCCATTGGAATAAAGTTACTGTTTTTAAAC
>JACXTT010007932.1_pt1 | contig 14840 bp, 13 predicted proteins | sample 9270951 | NCBI WGS metagenome assembly JACXTT01 (sample SAMN15532306, study PRJNA645909) | rock metagenome | isolation source: weathered quartz diorite | place: Puerto Rico | collected 2017-06-21
ATGCCAGAACGAACTTTGATCAGCCGAGTGGAGGTTAGACCGTCAAAGCCTTTGAAATGAGGCGTTAGCGGAAAGGTTCAGCGTATGGCACGCAATTTGCTCTTGAAAAGGCGGGAGAAGTAGTTGAAAGGGGCCCAGAAAATGTTACGGGTTAACGTTCCTTTAGATCCGACCAGGACGGGACGGGAAGCGGAAGCGCTCGAGACGAGCTTGAACCGCATGATTGTCGGCCAGGACGAGGCCATACAGCAGATTGTCAACATCTATCAAATGTATCTGACGGGCATGACACCGCCCTCGCGTCCGATTGGAAATTTCTTGTTTCTTGGCCCAACTGGTTCCGGCAAGACTCGTATCGTCGAAGCAACTTCTGAGGCGCTGGTGCGCAATGCTCGTGCAGTGATCAAGATCGATTGCGCTGAATTTCAGCACAGTCATGAAATTGCCAAATTGATCGGCTCACCTCCCGGATACCTCGGCCATCGTGAAACGCATCCTCTGCTGAGTCAGGAAGTGCTGAATCAATACCACACGGAAACCTGCAAGCTGAGTTTCGTCTTGTTTGATGAGATCGAAAAGGCCAGCGACGCCCTCTGGAACCTGCTGCTCGGGATCCTGGACAAAGGCACGTTGACGCTTGGCGACAACCGCAAAGTCGATTTCTCGCGCGCTTTGATCTTCATGACCAGCAACCTGGGCGCCTCCGAGATGAGCGCCTTGATGAGTCCACGGCTCGGCTTTAACGCGGGCGAGAGCGCCCGGCAGGCCCAAATTGGAACATTAGACGAGAAATTGAGCGGCAAGATCAACCGAAGTGGGATCGACGCTGCCAAGCGCAAGTTCACGCCTGAGTTCATCAACCGTCTCGACAAGATCGTCACCTTTAAGCCTCTGGGTTCGCCGGAGCTCAAGAAGATTCTCGACATCGAGCTGAACATGGTCCAACAGCGGATCTTCAACACGGCTCCTGAAAAATCGTTCGTGTTCAAAGCCAGCGATGGCGCAAGAGAGTTCCTCCTAAAGGAAGGAACTGACCTCAAATACGGCGCCCGGCACCTCAAGCGCGCGATCGAGCGGCTACTCGTCCAACCGATGTCGAATCTGATCGCAACCGATCAAGTGCGCGGTGGAGATTGCGTTTTCGTGGACTTCAACGAGGAAGGCAACGCGTTGAGCTTTGTAAAGGAAGCCGAAGGCTTGGCTGTTCACGCCATGGCTGACCTTGTGGATCGCTCCATCTCCATACCAGCCTTCGCCATGGCGAATGGCGCATTCATCGAAGCAGCCAAGACGCAGAGCGCGCGTTCATCGAAGCGGGCCTGAGATCAGCCTGACCTGGAGAGCTTAACTGGCGCATTCCCCGCGGCCGAGCTGTAGGGAATAACCCACGTCGTCTCCCCAGTCCTGATACATCTCCGGGAAGACCTCGGCCGGCTTGGCCAGATCGTTCGTCATGAGACGAAATGTCTCTACCTTGTGGCGTAGTACGTAGTCGCGGAAAGGTTCATTTTCACGACGCTCCGCGACATAGTGATCCAGCACGCGGCGCACGGCAACGGGCGCCAGACGCGCAGGAATGCTCTGGATAGCCACTCCGAAACGCATGATGCCGGTATCATCGTAGCCCCCGCCTAACAGCATCTGATAGTACGGAACTTCCTTCCCGTCTATTTTCCTGGCGTTGCCGTAAAAGCCGAGATCGCCGATCCAGTGCTGCCCGCAAGAGTTGGGACACCCACTGATTCTGATTTTGAGCTTGCGCACCAGCGGGTCCGGATGATCCTTCACCTCTTCGGCCAAGGCGGCCCCCAGATTCATCGCCTTGGTAATCCCCAGGTTGCAACTGTAGGCACCCGGGCAAGTGGTGACGTCGTCGATTTCCTGTGCGCCTGCGTCCCCAAGTCCCAGTTCATCCAAGGCTCGGTAAACTTGCGGCAGTCGACGGAGCGGAATGTAAGCCAAGACCACGTTCTGATCGACCGCGACGCGCAACAACCCATCCCCAGTGATGCGCGCAAGATTCGCCAGACCGCGCATCTGGTCCCCCGTGAGATTCCCCTGAGCAACTTTAACCGTTACGACGGCGTAGCCCGGCTGCTTCTGCGAGCGAATGTTGGTTTTGAGCCACCGCTCATATTCTGAATCCGTGTGACCGTTAGATCCGACCACCGGAAGCAGATCGCCAGTGCCGAGAGGTGGTGGCGATGATTGAAAACCACCAAATCCGTCTGGGACGGTTTCCGGCGTCGGAATGCCTCCATTGGTGAGGATGTCTTCATATTCTTTCTCGATCTGTTCCTTCACCCAATCGAAGCCGCGCTCACGAACAACAAATTTTAATCTGGCCTTGTTCTTGTTCTGACGATTTCCATGCTTGTTGAAGACGCGAATCACCGCCTCACATCGATTCACCAAGCGTTCTTCGGGTACGAATTCATCCAGTACATGCGCCTCGGTCGGCAACGGGCCAAGTCCGCCGCCCACTACCATCCGGAAGCCGCGGCTACCATCGCGAATCACAGCGCGCAGACCGATGTCGTGAATCGATCCGAGCATGCAATCCTCTTTGCATCCCGAGAAAGCGATCTTGAATTTTCGGGGCAGGCTATCGGTGAGTTCTTTGTGTAGAAACGCGAAAGCTACTTTCTGGGCGTAAGGATGAACGTCGAAGACTTCATCTTCGAGCAGCCCACTCAAAGGGCAAGCAGTCACGTTGCGCACCGTGTTGTAGCAAGCTTCGCGCGTGGTTAGACGAACATCCGCTAACGAATGCAGCAACGCCGGTACTTTCAACAGCGGCACGAAGTGATACTGAATGTTCTGGCGAGTGGTGAGATGTCCCTTGCCACCTCCGAACTCGTCGGCGATAAGCGCGAGCTGTTCCATTTGCCGAGCAGTGAGAATGCCGCCCGGGACTTTCGTGCGGATCATCTGCACGCCCGCTTGGCGCTGTCCGTAAATTCCACGGCGCAGCCGTTGTGCACGAAACTGATCGTCGTTGATTTCGCCGGCCACGAACTTTTCCGCATACGAGCGGAACAGTTCGATATCGGCCCGAACCGTAGCATCGTACTCGGTTTCCGTTTGAGTTTGAAGGCTTTGCGTTTGTATGGCTTCTTCAGTTGTGGCCATAGTGCACCATCTCTATAGAGATTACTATATTAGTGGATTCAATTACAATCCGGAAGGTTGCTGCCAATGTAGTAGCCCAGGCCATAGCGCCAGGAACGGTTTGCGCTCGGCGCACAAGTAATTGAATCAGCATGAGAAAGCCAATAACGGCGGGCGGACACGGTGGTGTCGAGCACCGGATAGTCGTGCCAGACCAGTCGAACAACGGCCATCGTGGTCAGGACAGCGAGAACCCCGACGGCAACTTCGCGCCGCCCCTTCGTCTCCAGCCAGGCGCACAGAAACGCAAGTGCAACCATCGCTAAAATCCATTCGACGGACGGGAATCGAATCACCCCGTGCGACATGCCGGAAAGCAGGGCTTGCGGAAGCAGGTCTTCTATTAAAGGGATCAGCGAGAGCAACGCAGCGCTGAGACCGAGTAGCCATGCCGAGGTGACGTTCTTCGTGCGGGCGTCTGCGAATGCGAGGCCGAGCAATGCAGCAGCGGCCGGGAGCAGGGGCAGCACGTAACCCGGCAGCTTATTACGGGACACCGAAAAGAAGATAAAGCCCCAAGCCAGCCAGGTAAGCAAGAAGGCCACTCGAGGATCTTTGTAAATCGGACGATTAAACAGACCCAGCAGCAGAGGACTCCAGGGAAAGAATCCAGCCACGAACACCGGCACGTAGAACCAGAATGGACGCTCGTGTTGCAGAGCTCCCGTCACGAAGCGGGTGAAGTGATGTTTCCAAAAAAACTCCTGGAGAAACGGCTGCCCGTTGCGCAATGTGACAAGTACATACCAGGGCGCGGCAACGACCGCGGCCGTCAATACCAACACCATGAGCTCGCGCACACGTTTTCGCCAAAACCAAAGGGTGGGCAAAAACAAAGCGAGTGGCACCAGTCCTTTCGCCAGGACTGCGGCTCCCAAAAGCGCGCCAGCCAAGACCGCGTTCCGTCCGCGCATTACGATGAGCATTGCGGCGGCGAAACATACTGACATCGGAATGTCGGTCACAGCAACGTGGCTGAAAGCAACCCACCCGGCCGAAGTCGCGAGAATCGCGGTCGAATAGAAAGCCGCGCGATCGCCAAACTCTCGCCGCAGTGCAAAAAAGAAGTAGATGATAAATGCAACGCTCGCGAGCGCCACCGGGAGTCGCGGAGCGAGGTCAAGATCGAGTCCAGTTTTGAAGCCGGCCGCGATCATCCAGTAAAGCAAGGCAGGTTTTTCGAACCATGGCTGGCCCCACAGCCGCGGCGTTACCCAGTCGCCAGTCGCGGCCATGGCATGCCCGATCGCCGCGTACCGGGGTTCATCCGGACCGAGCATGCCCGTGCGCGTCAATCCAAAAAAGTAAAGGACGTACAAGGCTGCGCCGGCGAGGACAACGAACGCCACACGCTTCTGAACGAGTGAAAACAAGTCTTAAGTATAATGAGGGCGAGTGCGCCGATTCTTTATTCCCGCCGCGCTGCTGGCTGTGCTTATTCTGCGCGCGGACCTGGTCACGTGCAATTGCGACTCCACCAAACCGGAAACACTCGAAGCCCGGCAGTGTAGCCTGTGCCGAGAGGCCGAGAAGCAGCCGCCGGATACCCGAGTGTTCTTTCTCAAGGACAATAATCCCACGAAGCCGAATCGCTGGCTCGCACTGCCCCGCAGGCACGAGAGGTCGTTCGACATGATGACGGCCGAGGAGCGCGCGTATGTCTGGAACGCGGCAATTACTAGAGCGAAATCGATGTTCAACGAAGACTGGGGAATCGCCTATAACGCGCCCAGCGTGCAGACGCAGTGCCACATCCACCTGCACATCGGCAGGCTGATTCCGGGCGTCGAAACCAGCCAGGCCATCACCGCAACGAAGATCGAGGACATTCCGCCGCCCTCGAAAGGCGAGGGCCTCTGGATTCATCCGCAGGGCAACTTGTTTCATGTGCATACCGGTGAGCAAATCACCGAAACCGTGCTGGAGAGATGATCGATGGGCCTGCTCGAAATTGCAAAACTACCGACTGCTGAAAACGCCGCGATCCATTTGAACGCGGCCGACAACATCGCGATCGCGCGAGTGGCTCTCTCACCAGGACAAGAGTTGCGTGTGGGCCAACGCCCGATCACGGTGAAGGATGCGGTGCCAGCCGGACACAAGATCGCTCTCGGCGCGATCGCGGCCGGCGAGAAAATCGTGCGCTACGGGCAACTGATCGGGCATGCACGCGCCGCGATCGAGCCAGGCCAGCACGTGCACACACATAACCTGGCGTTCGAGGAGCTTTCGCTCGCGTACGAGTTCCCTGCTTCGGAGGTCTCGCTGCCTGTAATTCCGAAAGGTGGTCCGGTATTTCTCGGTTATCGCCGCGAGGATGGCCGAGTAGGGACTCGCAATTACATCGCCGTAGTCGCCGCGAGCAACTGCGCCGCGCACACCGCCGAGATGATCGCCGCGAGTTACCATGGTGAAACTTTGCCGCCGAGTGTGGATGGTGTCGCCGCATTTCCGCATGGCGAAGGTTGTGGACACTCGATCGGCCCCGATACCGAGCAACTGCAGCGAACTTTGGCTGGTGTCCTTGACCATCCCAATGTTTCCGCGGCAATTATTCTTGGCTTGGGTTGCGAAGTGAACCAGATCGATCACTATCTCGGCGCGGGTACAGCTCGCACGGAACGCCTGGTTGGCATGACTCTCCAATCAAGCGGCGGAACTCGCGCGACGGTAGAAGCCGCCAGAAGCACCATCGCCCGCTTCATGGAGCGCGCGTCCGAGGAAGAACGCGTCGAATCGCCCGCTTCCAAAATTGTTTTAGGCCTCAACTGCGGCGGATCGGATTCGTTTTCCGGAATCACCGCCAACCCCGCGCTAGGCGTCTGTTCCGACCTGCTGGCATCCGCAGGAGGAACCGCGGTGCTGGCTGAGACCACGGAAATCTTTGGCGCCGAACATCTGCTGGTCCGGCGGGCGCGCAACCGCCAAGTGGCGGATAAGCTGCTCGGATTCATCGCCGGTTACAAGACCTATTTGAAACGGTTCGGTGGAAGCTTCGATGACAACCCTACGCCCGGAAACAAAGCCGGCGGTCTAACCAACATCCTGGAGAAGTCGCTGGGGGCGGTGGCAAAGGCCGGAACCTCGATGCTGACGGACGTAGTCGACTACGCAGAACGCGTCCACTCGCCCGGCTTCGTCTTCATGAACACTCCGGGTTACGATCCGATATCTCTCACTGGACTTGCCGCCGGCGGCGTCAACCTGATCGCGTTCACCACCGGGCGCGGCAGTGCGATCGGCTTTCCCACCATTCCCGTGATGAAGATTGCGAGCAATAGCGACACCTATCGACGCATGCGCGACAACATGGACGTAAACGCGGGCCGGATCGCCGATGGAGAAACGGCAGTGGCCGACGTCGGTCGTCAGATATTCGAGCTGTTGCTGCGCGTCGCGTCTGGAGAGAAAACATCGAGCGAGCGCCTTGGTCACAAAGAATTCGTTCCCTGGCGCATTGGACCGGTGCTTTGAACTTTCACGACAGGAAGTTTCTATCATGATCATTGCCGATCTTTCGCAGATTGCCGGCCGCACTTACCCGGCGCGGCGCCGCACACAGAACCTGGTCGGCGGGGCGAGTCCGATCCAGGCGACGAATTTCGCGATGGGGAACGTGACGCTAGAACCGAATGGCGGCCAGGTGCCTTGGCATAACCAGGAACAGGAAGAGATTTACTTCATCGTCGAAGGAACCGGCGAGATGTGCTTGGGAAGCGAAAAGACAACCGTGACCGCCGGGCAGGCCGCCTACATCCCGCCGCGCGTATACCATCAGTTGACAAACACGGGCGCGACGCCGCTGCGCATGATCTACTGCTATGGTCCAGCCGGTGATGTAGCGCACTGGCGTCAGGAACTGGACGGGACTTTGCCGCGCGCCGGTGTCGAAGCACCGCCGCTTCCACCGGGTGCCGCGCCGCAGTGTGTTTCAAAACCGTAGGCAGGGGTGAGCTTGAGTTCGAAAACTGTACATTCCGTCGGCATCATTTTGAACGGCGTTACGGGACGCATGGGTTTGAATCAGCATTTGCGCCGTTCCATCTTGGCAATCATGGCGCAGGGCGGAGTGAGAATTTCCGACACCGAAGCCATTCTTCCCCGCCCCATGCTGGTGGGACGAAACGCCGCCAAGCTCGAGGCATTGGCTCAGGAAAGCGGCGGCCTGCCTTGGACGACTGACCTGTCAGTTGCGCTCGACGATCCGGCGTACTCGATTTATTTCGATGCACAAACTACCGATCGCCGAGCCGATGCGGTGCGAAAGGCGATCGCAGCCGGTAAGAATATTTACTGCGAAAAGCCGAGCGCCGATAGTCTGGCGAGTGCTTACGAGCTTTACCGGCTGGCCGAGAAAGCCGGCGTGAAACATGGAGTGGTCCAAGACAAGCTCTGGCTGCCGGGATTGATGAAGCTCAAGACGCTGCGCGAGCTCGGCTTCTTCGGACGGATTCTTTCAGTCCGCGGTGAGTTCGGCTACTGGGTTTTCGAGGGCGACACAATTCCCGCGCAGCGGCCTTCCTGGAACTACCGCAAGGAAGACAGCGGCGGCATCATCATGGACATGCTGTGTCATTGGCGGTATGTGCTCGACAACGTCTTCGCGCCGGTGAAGTCGGTTTCGTGCCTGGGGGCGACGCATATTCCCCGGCGATGGGATGAGTCTGGCCGTCCCTATCAGGCGACGGCGGACGACGCGGCCTATGCGACGTTTGAGCTGGAGGGCGGCATCATCGCGCACTTCAACTCATCCTGGTGTGTTCGCGTCCGCCGGGATGATCTGCTCACCATCCAAGTGGATGGGACGCACGGGTCGGCGATCGCAGGACTCCGGCATTGCTGGATCCAGCCGCAGGGCGCGACACCGCGCCCGGTGTGGAATCCCGATGTTGACAGTGCGCTCGACTATTTCGCCGGCTGGCAAAAAGTTCCACAGCAGATCGATTTCGAAAACGCCTTCAAGCAACAGTGGGAATTGTTTCTGCGCCACGTCGTGAAGGGCGAGCCGTTCCGTTGGAGCTTGCTCGAAGGCGCAAAAGGTGTGCAGCTCGCCGAAAAAGGCCTGGAATCGTGGCAGAAACGCGCCTGGGTCGACGTCCCACCGGTGGAGAAGTAGCTACTTGGATTGCGTTGCGCGCCGCCGGGTGGTGCGTAGGCGCAGGGCTCCGATAGCCAAAAGTCCAATCGCCAAGGTTGCCGCTGTGTAAGGTTCCGGAACAGTGTTGGCGCTCAGAAACAGATAATCAGAATTAGAATCGTTGACGGTGCGGCCCAACGGCGTGACAAAGAAATAACGATTCGTCTGGTTGATGTTGATGATCGGATTCACCTGGCCGACGCTCAGGTTCGTGCCTTGAGCGATTGGCGTCAAGGACGACAGTGTGGGCAGCGCTATATTACTGCCGAAGATCGCAAAGCCATCCTTCGCGCCGCCGTCGAGCGAGGACAAACCAATTGTGCTCAAGAACGCCACCGAGCCAAGATCGATACGGATCACGTCGAATGTGCTTCCGTTGTTATCGATTTCGTTGACGTCACCGTTGCCAGTGGCGGGACAGTTCGAAGCAAGGCACACACCGAGGCCGCGATCATCCGGTGATTCCTGTCGATTATTCAGAATGACGCCCGTACTCACCCACGCTCCGGTAGTCTTGTTCACCGTCCAGGCTGAGACGGTAAGTCCACCGGTCGACACGGACTGCGCAAGATTGCCAGCCGCCAAAGCAGTAGAAAAATTGATCGTGGTGCCGCTCGCAGCGACGGATCCGAGGAGAGCCAGCAGGGCGGTAAGTGTGAGCGCGAAGTGACGTGGTCGACGCATGATGCTTTTCCTTACACCTAGATTAACTTGCGAGTATTTTCCAGTAAAGAGCCTCCAGCTCCAGTACCAGGTGAACTGTTGTAGTACGACTGTACAGGTCGAGCTATGGTTGGGGAACGATTTGGACCAGCAGGACTCCGGCTTCTTTTTGGAGGCCGCCATGCATGTCAAGCACTTTGCGGAGTTGTTGTTCAGCGCCCGGAATGTCGCCCTCTCCGAGTAAGCCTTTCGCCAGATAGAACCGGGCGCGCTCCAGGTACGGTGTATCGCCGGCAGCGATCACACGTTGCAGCTCTTGAGTCCCCGCGGGCAGTTCATTCTTGAGGATCAGGCAAATTCCCAAATAGAAAGGTGGCTCGACAGATTCCGCTCGCAAATCGGCCGCGGCGCGCAGTGCCGGAATCGCGGCGGAATAGTCTCGCTCCGAGTAGCTCTTCATTGCATCGCGAAACTCGCGGGAAGCGGTGGATGTCGACTCGTACGCAGGTGGTTCGAAGCGTGCCAGAAGCTGAATGCGCTCGGCGGGAATCACGCTCGTGGGCGTAGGCCGCGAGTTAGCGGTCCTTCCCTGACCCGCTTCGCGGCGCGATTCCGACGCTTGCCACATGAACACAACCACGGCGATCGTCATTACGAAGGCAGTGAAAATGTATATCCAGATCCAGCGTGGAAAACGGGAATTATGCGCTATGAATAATATTGTAAGCGATGGGCGTGAGTAAGACTCGACTATTCGCGCTCACGGGGTGCTATCGTATGCACAATGAACCGCACTTTAAAGAAGCTGCTCGTATTCCTCGCGGTGGTGACGCCTTTGGCAAAGGCACAAACCAGAGCGGAGGCGGAGAACGTCACGCTGGTCGGGCACAACGATCTAAATGGCAACGGCGACGGCGGTGAAGGCCTCGCAATTCAGCAATGGCCGGATGGCCGGCGGCTTCTCTATCTCGCGCATGAGGGCCAAAAGACCTGCCTCAGCATCGTCGATGTTACGCACCCCGAAAATCCGACGCTGGTCAATCAGCTTCCATCGCCCTCGCCCGCGATCACACGGTGCAATTCGCTCGGGCTTTCGGGAAATGTTTTGGCGGTCGCCAACCAAACGCTCACCAAGGGACAAAAGACCGCTGGGATGTGGGTCCTCGATGTTTCCGATTTCGACCGGTTGCAACGAGCCAAGACTCTGCAGGATCTTCAGCTCTCATTCTTCGATACGTCCGGACCAAATTCCCGAGGCGTGCACTGCTTGTGGTTTGTTGATGGAGAATTCGCGCATGTGACTACCGGAATGTCCGACTTCGATCCGACTAATCCTGGCGACGACCAGTTCTACATGATCGTCGACCTGCGCGATCCGCGGCGCCCGCGCGAGGTCGCACGATGGTGGTATCCGGGTACTCGCAAAGGCGACGCATGTCTACCCGAATGCTTGCCCGCGCGCAATCCCAGGTTCGACAGCGGTTACCGGCCGCATCAAGTAGAGGTCTGGCCCGATCATCCCGATCGCGCCTACATGGCGTACATCGAAGGCGGTGCGTTCATAGTCGATATCTCCGGCCTGGCCGCCGTAAAGGCAGGCCGCGCCCGCAGCTTTGTTCCGAAGGTTCTGGGCCAGGCGAAGTTTGGACCGCCTTACACCGGCTTCACTCACACCTTCCAGCCCATGTTTAACCACGGCCTCGCACTGGCGTCGGATGAAGATACTCAGGAGAATTGCAAAGACTCACCGAAGCTGGTCTGGCTGATGGATATTCGCGCGGAGAAAAATCCCATGGTAATCGGCACAGCGCCCTATCACGCGAACGACGGGGAGCTCTGTAAGCGCGGCGGGCGTTTCGGTGCGCACAATCTGCATCCGAATTTCCCCGGCCCGACTTCTATGCAGCTCAAGAACACGACCGTCGCAAGCTGGTTCAATGGCGGCGTGCGCATTTTCCGGGTCATGCCCGGACCCGCGGGGGTTCCGGATGCTCCGCCTCACATCGAGGAAATCGGTTACTACATCCCGGCCGCCCCTCCGAAAAATCCCGCGGGCACTTCTCAGATGAACCACGCGATCGTCGATGAAAAGGGGCTCATCTACGCCAATGATCGGTTCACGGGCGGGCTTTACATTCTCAGATACACTGGCCGCGTACCGATGGATTGAGGACGCTAGTGCGCGTCTTCGAAGCGCGCAAATGGTCCTGCGGCGTATACGATCTTCCCGCCAACCATCGTCAGCAGCGATTCGATTCCACCGATTTCCGCGACCGGCGCCGTCATGTAATCCTTCGACAACACGGCGAGATCGGCAAACTTGCCCTCGGTGAGCGAGCCCCGTTTCTCCTCGTCATGCGCGAACCACGCGCTCCCCTCCGTGTAGAACCGCAGTGCATCGGCGCGGCTGGGTGTTTCCGCGGCGCCGCGCAGCGCTACGCCGCCAACTGTCTTGCCATCGAGAAACCACTGCAGCGCAGTAAATGGATTGTAGGACGCGACGCGATGGGCATCCGTACCCGCGCCCACGTTCACACCGATCTCCTTCGCGGTCTCGACCGGCGGTGCGCGACGCGCGGCTTCCGCGCCCTCCTGCTGCAAGAATTGTTCACCTTCAAAATACATCGCGTCCTGCACGGTCCAGCCTAAGCCGAGCGCCTTCATGCGCCTGAGTGTCGCGCCGGACGCGTTGTTCAGATGCGCGATCGACCAGCGCAGCTTGCTGATTGGAACTTCTCGATTGACGCGCTCGAAAATCGTGAGTAACTCGCCCACCGACTGGTCGCGACTCCAATGCATCGTCAGCGACATTCCGCGTTCAGCGGCCCACTTCGCAATTTCGTAATACCTCTGCTTGTCATCGTCACTGGGCTTGTCTTTGTTATTCATCGCCCATGTGATTCGCTCGCCAATTCCGTTAAAACGCAGCATTTCATCGCCAAATCCCATCGGCAGCATCTCCGTCAGGCTCTGGTACTCTTCAAACTCGGAGCCGGGAGTAAAACCACATAGACTGTAGGCGATTCGTAGCGTCAAGTGCCCTTCGCGCCACACTTTGAACAGCGCTTGATAGGACGCCGGTGTCATGTTGTTTCCGCCCGGATCGACAACGCCTGTGAGCCCCAGCCGATTCAGTTCGCGAAAGAATTTCTTCGTCCCTTCCACTTGGTCTTCGAAGGCGGGCTTCGGGAGTTTGTCGAACAGCGCAACGATCGCCGTCTGACCTCCGCTGATAGCGCCCGTCGGCTTCCCGCTTGCGTCCCGCTCCAACTTGGCTTGCGGCGCCAGATCGGTATCGGTCGCGATCTTCAGCGCTTTGAAACCGGCCGGCGTCATCAACGCCCAACCGTAGCCGAGCTGAACATACACCGGATTGTCGGGCGCGGCCGCTACCAGCTCCGCTTGCGTCGGTAGCCGCTTTTCCTGAAACTGTTTCACGTTCCAGCCGCCAGCGACGATCAGCCATGCACCAGGCTTCATCGCGCGCGCAGCGTCGTGGATTCGGCGGTACGCATCCGTCAGCGACGGCGCGCCGATCCAGTTCACTTCCGTGCTGAAACTGAGCGCGGCCCGGATCGCGTGCATGTGCGAATCGATCAAACCGGGGATTACAGTGCGCCCTTCCAGATCGATCACACGCGTTTGCGCGCCGGCCAGCTTCTTGATTTCCGCGTTCGCATCGACCGCGGCGATCTTACCGTCCCGCACCGCGATTGCTTCACGAACCGCGAACCGGTCGTCGACCGTAAGTACCTTGCCGTTCAGCAGAATCGTGTCAGCGCTTTGCGCACATGCCGCACAGGCCAACAGTGACAGGAAAATCAGGCGCGATTCTCTCATGCAGTTCCGGCTACTTTCCGGAACGCGCCGCGATTGCGTTGAATTCCTCGCCCGCAACTCGCATCCCTTCGGTGTCCGCGTCAGGAACCAGCGTACCGTCGAACTCGTGATAGAGCCGAACGGTATTCATCACCAGCCGGTCGCGCGCCCCGATCCAGTTGTCGAACCTGCCCAGAGTGATCTCGGCCGCCGCCCGTCCGGGCCGAAGTCCGGCATCGAACCGCTTGCGAGCCTCGCGCCTGAAGGTCGCCAGGTACTCACCCATCTCGGCGAGTTCCTTTTTCCCGCCAATCGGGCCATGTCCGGGCACGATCAGGTCCACGTCCATGCGCTGGATCTTATCCACCATCTCCATCCACTTCGTGACGTGACCATTGTGCGCAAAGGGCGCGACATAGTAGAACGCGATGTCGCCTGCGAACAGAATCTTCTGTTGCGGCAGGTACACCATCACGTCGCCCCAAGTGTGTGCCGGCCCGCTGAAAATCAACTCCACCGGCATGTTGCCGTAGTAGTAGGTAATCTTGTCGTTGAACACCGTCGATGGCACCACGATCTTCCGCGGCTCCCCGCCCTCGGCCCATCCATCGCGCTTCTCCCACGTAGGGCTCGGAATTGGCGTCGCCAGCATCGCCTCGCGACAATACGTGTGCGACAAAATCTCGGCCCGCGGAAAGAACGGTAGTCCCCAAATGTGATCGCCATGATGATGAGTGATCAGGACCCGGCGAATCGGCTTGGTCGGCGCGGTTTTCTGGATCGCTAGGAGAAAAGACTTGGCGTGCAGCGGCGCGCCGAGTGAATCGATCGCCATCACATGATCGTCGCCGACAATGAGGCCGGCGTTCGAGACACCCTGGTTGAGCATGCCAGGGCCGCCCGCCTGGATGTAGGCGAAGACGTTGGGCGCAAGCTCCCGTAGTTCAGTTTTCCAACTCGGAGCGGCAGTTGAGGCTGCCGTCTGCGCTTCCAAAATCGAAGCCGCGGCGAAATTCGCGCCCACTACTCGGCCGATCGCTTCACGACGGCTCAATAGCGACATGGCAACCGCCTTACTTCATCGGCGAATAGTCGGTAGCTTCGGCGAAAACCGAGTCCACCTTCGTCAACATCTTCCCGTCCACCTGCGATTCCTTCGAAACTTTCTGCCACTCGGGATCCGCAGCAAATTCGGCCCACGATTTCTTGGCAGCGTCTCGGTTCGGGAACGAGAGGATGTAGATCAGCGTATTCTTCGAGAGCGGTTCGTCCATCGGCGCGAAGTAACCGATGCTCGTCATCCCGTGCTTCTTGAAAATGTCGAGTGTGTGATCGCGAAAACGGGAATGCAGCGCTTCCAGCCGGCCGGGCTCGGCTGTGTACGTTCGAATCTCAAAGACCCGATCCTTGGACACTGCGGCTGACGCCGTCGTCGCGCGCCCAAACCAGAAACCCACCATTGCCGCGGCCATAATTCCTAACAACACAGAAAGGCTTTTTCGTGACATGCTCTTCTCCTTGATCGTCGATCTCAGACTTCTGAAGAGTATAACATCCGGCTGCGAACGCCGAGACGCGGAGCGCGAATCCAACACAGGGAATCCGATTCAGTCTTGTATAATGATCGGATTACCGGCACACATTTCAAGAACCAAGTTAACGCCACCGGTTGGAATCCTACTCCCTTCACAGCGCGATAAACAGGAGGTTGCCATGCTGACATTTCGCTTTCTACTGACTTGCGCAGTCCTGCTGCCGCTCTCCGCCGCCAGCACGATTTTCTTCAATCGCATCGGGCCGTCCGGCTCTGAGCTTTTCATCGCCAACGCCGACGGTGGGGCCGAGAGAAAACTTTTCCCGTCTTCCGCGTTTGACTGCAATCCATCCTTCTCGGCGGATGGCCAATGGATCGTCTTCACCTCCGAACGCAATGGATCCGCCGACATTTACCGCGCCCGCCTCGACGGCTCAAGTCTTGAGCGATTGACTGACGATCCCGCGTACGACGATCAGGCTGCACTTTCGCCCGACGGCCATCAACTCGCGTTCG
>JACXTT010007933.1_pt1 | contig 14840 bp, 9 predicted proteins | sample 9270951 | NCBI WGS metagenome assembly JACXTT01 (sample SAMN15532306, study PRJNA645909) | rock metagenome | isolation source: weathered quartz diorite | place: Puerto Rico | collected 2017-06-21
CTGCGTAGACGTTGGCGCCGGTGTGGGGGAGCGCAGGCGCGACGGACCCGGCCTCTAGCGCGACGGACTCGACGAACTCGAGACCGATCTTGGCCGGCGTCGCACAAGTCGCGGCAATCTCGGTCGACGATGGCGAATCGTGGACGCCTTATTACGGACTCGTCAACGGCCAGTTTTACCGGGTGTCCACGGATTACGACTTTCCCTATCACGTTTGCGGTCCGCAACAGGATTCCGGCACGGCGTGTGTGGCCAGCCGCACCGACTTCGGTGAGATTCGGCCGTATGACTGGTATCCGGGCGGCGGATTCGAAAACGGATTCCTGATCGCGGATCCATCCGAAAAACGCTACATGTACACGCAGGGCTGGTATCACGTCCTTCGGCGATACGATCGGATCACAGGTCAGGTCGTCGTGCTGTATCAGCCTACCGCAGAGGATCGTTTCGGCGGCGCCCCACCGCTTGCGTTCTCGCCGCAGGATCCACGCACACTTTACATGGCGGCGCAGCACGTCCTCGCCTCAAGCGACCGCGGTTTGACGTGGCGCAGGATCAGTTCGGACCTTGCGGCGCCTGCCGGTGTTTCAGCGCAACCACCGCCATCGGGCGCAGGAGGCGTTGGCGCGCCGGCGCCCGGCGGTTCTCTTACTTCGCTCGCGACCTCGACCGCAGCGGCGGGCACGATCTGGACCGGCGCCAGTACAGGGTTGATTCACGTCACACGCGATGGCGGAAAGACATGGACGAACGTGACGCCAAAAAATTTGCCGCCCGGCAGCATCAATGTCATCGACGCTTCTCACACCAACGCCGCTACGGTTTACGTGGCACTGCTTTCACGCGACAACCATCCGCACATCTTTCGCACCCGCGATTACGGTCAGAGCTGGCAGGAAATCTCAAACGGCTTGACGGACGGCGAAGTCGTTCGCGTCGTTCGCGAGGACCCTGTCGATTCGAGTCTGATCTACGCCGGAACGGTCACGAGCGCATACGTATCGTTCGACGCCGGCGATCACTGGCAATCGCTGCAGCTGAACCTGCCGACGACAGTCATCACCGATATGACGATCCACGAGAATGATCTCGTCGTTTCGACTTACGGCCGCGGCTTCTGGATACTGGACGATGTGTCGCCGCTCCGCCAGGCGCGCGCGGCAACGTCGTCGAATGCGCCCGCATTCCTGTACAAGCCTGCGCCGGCTTCCCGCGCCCGATGGGACAATACTCAGGACACGCCGGTACCGCCGGAAATGAAGGTCGGCGACAATCCGCCCGAGGGCGCCATCATGGATTACTACCTCGCCGCAACGGCATCAGGCTCGATCACGATTTCGATCAGCGACGCGGCGGGCCATGTGATTCGCCAGTATTCGAACGTCCCTGCAGCGCCCGACCCGACGATGGCGAACGTGCCGGAATACTGGCTCATACCGCCCGTTGTGCTTCCAACGTCCGCCGGGATGCACCGCATCGCCTGGGATCTCCGTTATCCCGATCCGCCGACGCTGAACTATGGCTACAACGGCAATCTGCTCGACTATCGCGAGTACACGCTGAGCTGGCATGCCCTTCCGGGACAGACTCCGCGAACCACACTGGTCGGACCCATGGTGCTGCCCGGAACCTACACCGCGAAGTTGACCGTCAATGGCCGAAGCTATTCCGAACCGATTACCGTCGTCGCCGATCCGCGAGTGCCGGTTCCGGCAACTGCGCTGGCGGCGCAGTTTCAATTGCAGCAGCGCATGGTCGCTGGAATTACGGTGACGTACGACGCATTCAAATACGTGGAGAAGCTGCGTGCGGCGCTTGCGGCCCCACAGATTGCGAGTGCCGCACAAACACTCGACGCGTCGCTCGCGACGCTTGCGAACGGACCCGCCGGTTTGGGAACGGCGCATCGCGACCTCGAGAGACGGCTGAACGATATGCTTGTCGGTGACGTCCAGCCGACGCCGAGCGTCATCGCCGGTGTCGATGGGCCATGCCGGGCCATCGACGCGATGCTCGACAATCTGCGCCGTCTTCAATCCACAAACGCCGTCGAACTGAACGCGCTCCTTGCTAAAGCGAATCTGCCGGCACTGCCCGCGTGGACACCACCCGCGGCTCCCTCGTGTGGAAAGTAGGCTCCGTTGGACGCCACGGCGCCTCGCGCGCGCTCTGAACTCTGGCTACGGCAGCGGAATACGATAAATGTTTCGCTGCGTCGTTTCGCGATAGAAGGCGTACTGGGATGGATTGCGGCCAGGATAGAAAGCGACTCGGGAGGTCTCCGGATAAGTTTGAACGACGGCCAGAGCTTTAACGTTGTCGGCTGTGATACCACCGGTTGGAAGTTCCGGAAGCGCTTGCCCGTCGCGAAGCTGGAAGGCGTAACCTGTACGAAGAGGACGCTGCTCCGCAACATCCGGCCATGCGTATAAAACTTTGCCGTCGCGCGACCATTGCGGCCAGCACAGGTGGCATACGGAAACCGTCCGGTCGTCTCGCAAACTGTAGGCTACCCACACTGGGCCGAGGACCGGATCGCCCGAATCAACTGCAACGATCACCCAGGCTGCATCGAAAGAGCATCCGTGCAACATCACGATAGGTTTTGAAAACGCCTTTTCCGTTACACCGCTTTTATTCCATCGAAATACGAAGGTGGTTTGTCCTTCGACTCCGCGGAAGAACAGAGTGCCGTCTTCCGCAAAGCATGGTTGGTCGGCTTCGAAGGCGATGATCTGCCGTGGCGCAAAACGGCGGTCGAGCGGAGCGAGCCAAATATGGGACTTTCCATCGGTGCCCGGAGAAACGTAAGCGACTTGCTTGCCATCCGGGGCGATCTCGTATCCAGTGATGGCAACTCCAGGAAACACGCGCTCGTTACCACGAGAATCGAGATGATTCACCCACAATTCAGGACCGGCGGATCGCGCCGTCTGTTTCGCCAGCAGGTAGTAAAGGCTGTTTCCGTCGGGTGAGAAAACGTGCATCGCGTGCTTCGTGCCGCTTGGAAAATCGGCGGAGCCATCGGTTGGAATTAGCCGCTCGCCCTTTTCGTCGTGAACCCAGATTTGACTGTTCGTGATCCCCACGGATGTAAGTAGGGAATGTCCGTCCGGCGCGATCCTGACACTCGTTTCCTCGGTGGGACCAAACGTGATTTGCTCGGGAACGCCGTCCGGGAACCGTTGACGCCAAATGTGGAACGATCCGCCTTGATTCGAGCACAGGTAAATCCAACGGCCGTCCGGTGACCATGCCGTATCGAGACACTGGCCGGGCGGTCCTATGATCTTGCCTTCGGAACCGCCGTTCATAGGAACCAATTTGCACGCCTGTGGGTCGCGGTCATCTGCTTCTACGAACACAACCCACTTTTGATCCGGAGAATGGTGAGAGCGCTGGACCGAAAGCCTGGGGTGTGAAGGACGATAAATGTCACGAGAGTCTGCGCGACTCTCCGTTGCGCTAACCAGCGCAGTGGCGACGCCTTCCCGAAACTCGGAAAACAGCACGCGGTTTGCATCGATCCAGGTAAGACTGAACGCATTAGGCAGGAAGAGACTTGGCGTACCGCCAAGCACCGGTACGATCCAGGTGCTCCACGGTACGCCACCCCGGACGGTGTACGCGATTCGGGTCGAGTCCGGCGAAAAGGTTGGCGACATCTTGACGGTACCATCGTGTGTCAGTTGTACCGGTTCGCCATCCGGCAACAGTTTGACGTAGATCTCACCAGGCTCCGGCCGGTTAAAGTAATCGGACGACCCGCGTATGAAGGCCATCATCCTTCCGTCCGGCGAGAAAACCGGTTGCGTCGCGTAATCGAGCGCCGTCATCTGCACCCATTCGGAGATCGACGGAACGCGTGTGCCGTTGAAGCGTGTGTACAAAGCGACAGCCGCGCCGATGATCAGGATGAGCGCGATTGCGACGACGTACCTTCGATGAAAACGCGGTCGCTCTACGATCGTTCCTGTTTTCGCGGCAGTGTGACTCTGTTCGATGTCGCGTCCGGCGCGCACGAGGTCGGCCCTCATATCCGCCGCGGTTTGATAGCGGACATCGCGATCCTTCTCGAGGGCTTTCAGAATGATGCGATCCAGTTCCGCGGGAACATCGCCGTTCAGCCTGGATGGCGGGCGTGGCTTTTCGCTGAAGATCGCTTCGAAAACCGCCGGCGCCGTCGGGCGCTGAAATGGCGCCGCACCGGCTGCCATTTCGTACAACACGGCGCCGAAGGAAAACAGGTCGGTGCGGGCATCGACGTCCTCGCCCCTTGCCTGTTCCGGAGACATGATACGCAACGGTTCCGAAGATTCCACCGGCCACCGAAACGGCGTCTGCGGTCTTGTTCATTTCACTCTTCACGCCGGTCTGTAGTTTCTTGGCCAGACCAAAATCCAGAATCTTTATCGTTCCGCGGTCGGTGATGAAGATGTTCGCCGGCTTAATGTCACGGTGAACGATCCGGCGAGCATGGGCCGCATCGAGTGCTTCCGCGATCTGGACAGCGAAGCTCAACAGTTCATCGGTGGACAGGGGCCGGCCGGCGATTCTGTCTTTGAGATTACGGCCTTCCAGCAGTTCCATGATGAGCAGCGGCTGGCCGTCAAACTCCATGACATCGTAGATCGTGCAAATGTTCGGATGATTCAGCGCGGAGGCGGCGCGTGCCTCGCGTCGAAAGCGTTCGAGGTTTCGCGGATCGCGGGAACTCACGTCACGCAGGAGTTTCACGGCGACGTAACGGCCGAGTCGCATATCTTTGGCGCGATAGACAACACCCATACCGCCGGAACCAAGCGGCGCTTCAACCTGATAGGGTCCGATCGTCAGGCCGGCAAGCGACGGACCGCCGGATTCCGAGCGGTCGAGTGCGTCGATCGCGAATGACTCCGCAGAGTCGTCCGGAGTGCGTCCCAGCAGCGACATCACTTCCCGGTATAACGATTCGTCGCTGCCGCACTCCCCTTGAAGGAACGACTCCCGTTCCTCGGGTTTGCGCTCGAGTGCGGCGTGGTACCGTCCGGCTATCTTTTTCCAGAATTCGGGATTCATGTCTTCAGGGTTTGCGAGACGACATGGTTCTCGTGTGCGGCACAGCCTACCATAGGTGAACCGGGCTTCACGGCAAACGAAAAGTTTTGATCCACCGCGGATCCTCGTAATTATCGTTGAGAGCTTTCAACCGGCTCGAGACGTTCTTGTATTCCGGCAGCATGACGATCCCCTGCGCTTCAAGCGGTCGAATAATCTCCAGCACCGTCTTTCCCCACGCCGTCCCCTCGTCCTTTAGAGCCTCTTTGTCCGAGTGCTTTTCCTGTCCAAGCTCGATGTGAATCATTTCGTGCGCGAAAGCGATCAGAACCGCAAATCGAAAATCCGTCGCCGAAAGACGCGATCGCCATTCCATCAGCTCCGGTATAAAAGCCAGCAGAAGCCGATCGGATTGCACCGGCTGAACCTTCGCGACAACGTGCAACGCGCGGTCCGGATAGTACGCCGGTACGGCGACGTAACTGATTTCGTGTGTTTTGTTCATTTGAATGAACGCCAGCAATCGCCGCCGGAGCGACTCGGGCCCTTCCTGGCCGCCGGCGTAGCCAATCAGAATCGGGCTAATGACCTCATTGGAAAACTTCAGCGCCTCATCCTGGCTCATCACAAAATCCGACTCGCGAATGACGAATTTCGGGTTCTCGCCGTACGCGCGCGCGCTGATCGCCGCCATCAACACAAACGTTCCACAAACGACGCATGAACTGAGTCTGCCCATTTCCGCCTCCCGATGCGGAACCAACCGGTTCCCGGTCGAGAAGGCGGAATGAGCCCGAAGTCGCGCTCATTGTGGACGAAGTTTTTTTGAGCTCTCTGGGGATGTGCTAATGTCGCGGAAACAAGAGAAGAATGACGTCCACAGACAAAGATCTGACGGTTTTACTGGAAGCCTGGAGCAAAGGTGATGAACGGGCGCTCGCGGAATTGACGCCGCGCGTCTACGCCGAACTGCACCGGATTGCGCGGCTGCACATGGTGGGTGAGCGTAAAGGTCACACGCTGCAAGCCAGCGCGCTGATCAGCGAAGCCTACATCCGTCTGATGGATTGGAAGAACGTTCAGTGGAAGAACCGCTGTCACTTCTTCGCTATGGGCGCGAACATGATGCGCCGGGTTCTGGTGGATCACGCCCGAGCCCGGGATTCGGAGAAACGTCTAGGGCAGGCAACCCAGGTAACGCTGGACACTGCCGTGCTTGGAAAGCAGCGTCAGGACACCGGATTGGTCGCTTTAGATGACGCGCTGAAACGTCTCGCCGAATTCGATCCCCGCAAGAGCCAGATCGTGGAATTGCGCGTCTTCGGCGGCCTCAGCGTTGAAGAGACCGCAGAAGCGATGAACATCGCCAACAACACCGTTCGACGCGATTGGAAGCTGGCCCTGGCCTGGCTGCGCCGCGAATTGGAATAACGCTTTCTAGTGAGTCTTCCCTACGGATTGCTGGCGGTGTTTTGTGTTGCTGATCGGACATGCACGGAACATAATTCCGCAATTCCTCACCGAAAAACTGAGCCCGGAACGCCCTTTAAAGGAGGTGCACTCGTGAGTCTGAAGAGATATCTCGTTTACCTATTGTTTCTCGCAAGTGTTGTCGGGGACGCCGCGGCCGAAACGCCGCGTGGCAGTATAACGATCGAGCGCATCTCGCATATCAAGTATCCATCCGCTCCGGCGTGGTCGCCCGACGGGAAGATGGTGGCATTCTTGTGGGATGCCTGGGGAAAGATGGATCTTTTTGCGGTGATACCGGGCCAGAAACCTTTCGCATTGACCGATTACGCCGTAGATCCCGATATCCTCACGACCGATATCGCTTCGTTTACCTGGCTCTCCCCCGATGAGATCCTCTTCGCTAAGGACGGCGGACTCTATACGGTGTCGCCTACAGCTTCATCACCGCGACCGGCGCGCTACGGGACCTTGAGCGACGCGGCAAACTTCAGGCTATCGCCTGACAAGAAATTGATGGCCTTTACGCGAGCTGGCCAGATTTGGCTCGCTACGCTCCCAAGCAAGATCCAGCGCGAGCTCACAAACCTGACCCCGATGACCGCCGGCGGTCCGGTGTTTTCACCCGATGGTCAACGGATCGCCTTTACCGTCGGCGCCGGTGGTGGTGGTGGTGGTGGCCGGGGCGGCGGCCGCGGCGGTGGCGGTGGCGCTCAGGCAGAGCCTTCGTTCCTGCCGTTCAATGGAACCCGGATGAGTGTGATTGGCGATAGCAATCCAATACGAGTCAACGGCGGTGGAGCAACGGAACGCAGGATGGGCGTCGTATCCGTTTCCGGAGGTGACATTTGGTGGATTCCGGTCGTCGGAAATCCGGGATCGGTGCAATTCACAGCCGACGGGTCGCTGCTGTGGACCGAAAGTTCCAACAGCCAGAAGGTCCGGGAAATCAAAACCGCAGCCGTTGGAGGTCAGCCGCGAACGCTGTGGAGAGACTATGACGAAAGATGGTTTACTCCGACCGCGCGGGATTCGAAGGTCACTGTTTCGCCGGACGGCAAATCGGTCGCGTTCGTCAGCGATCGTACCGGTTGGATTCAGATCTATGTCATACCGGTGAATGCCACCGCCGAATCGCAGGCAAAGCAACTGACGTCCGGCGATTTCCTGAACGGCTTGGGGAATTGGTCTCCGGACAGCAGGCAGATCGTGTATCACCGCAGCGTCGCCGGCAATCCGGCGGAGCGGTTTATCGACGTTGTCGATGTTGCAACCGGAAAGAAAGAGCAGATCGTCACGGCCCGCGGCGTTAACTACGATGCTTCGTTTTCGCCTGACGGCGCCAACCTCGTTTTCCATCGAACCGACGTTGAGAATTCTCTCGACATATATACGGTTCCGGCGAAGGCCGGGGCTCCATACAAACGGCTGAGCGATTCCATGCCGGACGGATTGAACAAGGCGGACCTGACGCCACCGGTCTTCGTGACCTTTCCCAGCCGTCTGGACAAGAAGCCGGTACCGGCGACTTTGATGGTTCCGAAAAACCTGGATCGCACACAGAAACATCCGGCCCTGGTTTGGATCCACGGTTCCGGTCCCGACCAGAATTTCCTGGGATGGCATCCCGGCTCCTACCGCATGTACTACTCGCTGTGCCAGTACCTCGCGCAGCAAGGGTACGTCATCCTTACACCGGACTACCGCGGCAGTTCGGGTTACAGCCGAGACTGGTCCACCGGTGTTTACATGAGTCTCGGTGTTGGCGATACCGCGGACGTGGCTGCAGGGGCGGACTATCTCAAGACCCTCGGTTATGTGGATCCGGACCGCATCGGAGTGTTTGGCCTGAGTTTCGGCGGGTTCCTGACGCTTCAGGCAGTGACGGTGGATCCAACGTTGTGGCGAGCCGCCATTGACGTCGCGGGCGTGGTCGACTGGGCAACTTATGGCGGCGGCGGTTACGCGACGCCGCGGATAGGCACGCCGGTTCAGAATCCCGAAGCGTACAACATCTCGGCGCCGATCCAACATATGGACAAACTGGTTCGCCCCCTGTTGATCCTCCACGGAACCAATGACACGAATGTCTCTTTCGTCGACTCGCTGCGGCTCTTCGACGTTCTCATCAAGTTAGACAAACCCTTCGAGTCGCAAATCTTTCCCGGCGAGATTCACTTCTTCCGCCGGGCCATCACCTTGCGCGCCGCGTGGAAGCGCGCAGAGGATTTCTTTGAGCGAAATTTAAAGAGCGGCCCCAACATGCCGAGCAAGTAGAACGTTGAATGAAATGAAGAAAACAATTTCGCTCGTCATTGCCTGCTTTTTCCTCATTCTCCAGAATCAGGCACAACCGCAGAACGCGTCGAAGGTATTCGACTTGAATTACAGCCGCGAATCGCGCGCGGCGATCGGCGCACACCATTTGTGCTCGGGGCTGTGGGTCGTTGGACGCGGATATAAGCGTTCGGCGGAAGAGGTCCTGGCGCAGGATATTGCTCCTTTTAAAACGTTCAGCTGGGAGCCGGATTTCAAGTACGACGTCGACTCCACGCATCACACGGTGACTGTGCGCGGCACAGGGATTTCCCCTCGCACCGCTCGATACAACGGCGATCAGGGTTGTTCTATTCTTCCGCGAGGTGAGAGCGAGATTCACTTCACGCCGGCACAGGTTCCGCGAAATCTTCCCGACGCTTCGCGGCAACCCTGGCCGATGGGTGACGTCAATGCAACTGCAGCCGTCGCGGGCGTAAGAATCGAAACCGTTAACGCCGCCCTGGATTGGGGAATGGCGCATAAGGAACAAAACACGCGAGCCATCGTCTTCCTATACAAAGGAAAGATTGTTGGAGAGCGATACGCTAGCGGCTGGACAAAGGACACGCCACAGATCAGCTGGTCCGAAGGGAAAAGCATTACGTCCGCATTGGTCGGCATTCTGGTCGGGCGAGGAGAATTGAAGCTCGACGATCGGGCACCGGTCAAAGAATGGCAGAAGCCCGGTGATCCGCGCTCCGAAATCCGGATTCGACATTTGTTGAATATGAGCAGCGGTTTGGACTTTCCGTATCTGGGCTTAAACGGACCGGAATCCTACACACTCGAAAATAAGCATCCGCGTATTTACTTCGACGGGCTGAATGTATTCGAGCATGCGATCAACAATCCGCTCGACATCCCGGTCAATACAAAGTGGCGTTACCACAACAGCGATCCGCTGACGCTCGGGAAGATCATCCGCGACAAAGTTGAGGCGCGCGGAGAGAACTACCTTACATTCCCCCAGCGCGAACTCTTCGACCGTATCGGCGTGCGCAACGCTGTTCTTGAGACAGACGCGTGGGGAAACTTCATCATGACGGGCTTCGATTACATGTCGGCGCGGGATTGGGCCCGCTTTGGATTGCTCCACCTCGCTGAAGGCGTTGGGCAAGGTCAACGTATCTTGCCCGAAGGTTGGACCAAGTTCGTGTCTACGCCGGCTCCAGCCGACACGACTCTCGGTTATGGCGGACTGTTCTGGCTCAATCGCGGTCATGCGTGGCCGGGAATTCCGGAGGACGCTTATCGCGCCGACGGCGCGATGGGCCAATACACCATGATCGTACCCTCACGCGACGCCGTCATCGTGCGCATGGGCCCGAGCGAAGCAAACCCCGGCCGGTATTTCGCGGAGCTCTCAAAACGCCTGTTGGAGTCCCTGCCCTAATCTCAACCTTCAGGGTACGTGCTGCGCCGGCGAGTTGCGTTCCAGTAGAGAGCCCAACCGACCAGGTTCAGTACGATCACAACACTGGAGATCTTCATGGCGAAGGTGAGCCAGCTTGCGACGTCGATGATCGGGAAGATCGAGAGCACGACATAGAGCAGCGTCACCAGCAAGCCCGACGCCGACACGACCTTGAGCCAGCGCGGCGGTCTCGGCTCTACTCGACGCAGACCGAAGATGGGGATCGCAAACATCGCGACGTACGCCAGACCGTAGAAAATGCCTGCCGCATTATCGAGCAGTTGAAATGCTTCCTGCTCACCAACGCCGCTAAGCCCCGCGATTCCAAACGTGATAGCGACGAGACCGCAGAAGAAAATCGAATTCACAGGCGTCCTGAAACGTGGATGGAGCCGTGTGAACCACGCCGGCAGCAGTTGGTCCCAGCCGGCCACCATCGGCATACGCGTATTGCCGGTGAACACAATGCTGGTGTTGGCGATCGTTCGGCTCGTCAACAGAAGAATCGCGATAGCGGCCACCAGCGAGCCGAGGCTCGAAGATCCGAAGCCGGTGCGAATCACCTGAGGAATCGGCCCGATGAGGTTGATCTGATCGATAGGCACGAAAGCCAGTACAGAGCTCGTGCCGAGGATGAACATCAGGGCAATCACCGGCGCGGCAATCATGGTCGCGCGTCCGATCGCTCGCTCTGGATTGCGGGTCTCGCCGGCCATCACCGCGACATACTCGAACCCACTCAACGCCCCCATAGCCATCTTGCCGAACACGTTCAGACTGAACAGCGACAACGCCGGCACCGTGACCGCAAACGGGTGATAATCCGGTAACGTGCCGCGAGCCATGTGAACGAATGGCAGTACGATCAACACGGCAAAGGCGAGCATGAGCATCGCGCTGCCCGCATTGTGCAGCCACTTGCTCACGCCCAGTCCGAGTGAGGCGAGCCCCATCAATCCGGCGAGCAGAGCGCAGTTCAGCAGCGTGATGAAGAGTTTGTTGCTACCGAGCCAGGCGCCGCCCGGTCCGAACACATAGGATAGGTTAGTGGATACTTGCAGGCCGACGATGGAAATCAGGATGACGCCGAACATCCACAGATTCCACGCCACCATGAAGCCCATGAACTCGCCGAGTCCGAGCTTGGTCCACTGGTAGAGTCCACCCTCGAGGGGCATCCGCTTCGTCAGGTGGATGACGACTGCGACCTGTGGCAGGTAGAACAGCAGCATCGCCGCCAGCCAGAAGACGAGCTGCTGATGGCCGAGTTTCGCGGCGGTGCCGACCCAGATCGTGCCCACCACGAACATGATCTGCTGCAACACCAGGTCGCGCATGCCGAGCTCTTTCTTGAACGAAGCACTATGGGCTTCGACCCGCTGTTCCTCGGTCGCGACGCGGGCGGTTGCATTGAAGCCGGGCAGGGGTGAAGTCAATGTGTCGCCATCGCCCGAACCAACTCGGTGATCTCGCGCCGTAAGCCCATGTTCATGGTGTTGGAGAAAATCGGTCCGATTCTAACACGGACGTCGACACGGCCCTGGTTTGCCGGCATGCGGATGAAAGCGGCGTGCAGCCAACGGTTGCGGTGATTCCGGATCGGCCACGATTCAAATCGGCGAACCTCAGCCTGTACGCGCCAAAGAACGCGGGATTATCGCTTCTGTCCCACAGTGGCGCGAGCTTCGCCAACCGTGTAACTCCATTGCCTCATTCGGGTCGTCGACGAAAGTGGTGAGGCGCGCTCGGGTCAGACTTAGGGGCGATCTGAACGGAATTCGAAACCTCGGGGCAGAGCTTAAATCCGAAACGAGAAGACTTGGAACTTTGTTTCATTGAACAACGTTTCAAGAGGCGAGGTGGACCATGACGTCCTTCATGCAAGACGTTCGGTATGCTTTTCGAGTGATCGCGAAGTCGCCGGGGTATGCGGCCATCACGATCCTGACGCTCGCCCTCGGCATCGGCGCAAATACCACGATCTTCAGTTGGATCAACGGATCGTTATTGAATCCGATTCCGGGAGTCGCAGTTACGGATCAAGTTGTCACGTTGTCGCTTGGTCCGGATGCGATGCGAGGCTTTCCGTTCACTTATCCCGACCTCGAAGCGCTACGTAACGAGCCGCAAAGTTTCGCCGGGCTGACAGGCATCAACGTCATGCCGATGAACTTGACGAGCACGGGTAAGCCGCAACGCGTTTACGGAATTCTGGCGTCAGCCAATTACTTTGACGTGCTCGGCGTTCATCCCATCATGGGACGCGGCTTTCTGCCTGAAGAAGACAAGACTCCTGGTGCGGCGCCGGTCGTCGTGATCAGCTATCACTTCTGGCAAACCCATTTCGCCGGCCGCTCCGACGTTATCGGCCAAACCTTGAATCTGAACGAACACGCATACACCGTCGTCGGAGTAACGCCCGAAGCGTTTCAAGGCAGTCAGACCGGTATCCGCACCGATCTTTACGTTCCCCTGATGATGGAGCAATCGTTCGTCTCGCTGGGAGATCTGCTTCACGCGCATGGTTATTTTTGGCTGACGGTGATGGGACGCCTGAAGCCCGGCGTCACGCTGAAACAGGCGCAGGAAGAGATGACCGCGCGATTGAAACCGGAAGTGAAGAATTATCCGGAAGCGCATGCCGGTCACAGGAACGTTGGCGTGTATCCGTTGTGGCGCAGCCCCTTCGGGGCGAACGCATTCTTTTCGACCCTTCTGCCGTTGCTCATGGCGATCTCCGGATTCGTTCTGCTGCTTGCCTGCGCCAATGTCGCGAATCTGATGCTGGTGCGCAGCGTCGCGCGACGGCGCGAGCTGGCCATCCGCATGTCACTCGGCGCGAGCCGCTCGAGACTTGTGCGGCAACTGCTCGTCGAGAGCGTTGTCCTCGCCCTGGCAGGCGGTGCGCTGGCGTCGCTCACGACCGTCTGGACTTCCGGCTCAATGATGCGATTCCTGCCCCCAACGGACATGCCGTTTTATCTGTCGACCGGAGTCGACCGCACCGTCCTGCTGACGACGCTGGTGATTTCTGTTTTCACCGGAATCATCTTCGGCATCCTGCCGGCGCTGCGCGCCTCGGGCGGAGCTCCTGTGAATGTACTGAAGGAGGACGCCAGCAGTTCCTCCGGCGGACGCAGTAAAGCGCGATTAACCGGCGCGCTGGTGGTCGCGCAGATTTCGCTTTCCCTTCTGCTGCTGATTTGCGCCGGACTCTTTATCCGCAGTTTTATCAATGCGGAACAGATCAATCCCGGATTCAACCCGCATGGCATTTTCATCGCCTCATACGATCTCTTCCCTGCTGGATATACCGCAGCGACCGGACTTCAATTCGATCGTCAACTGCTCGAAAGGCTCGAAACCCTGCCTGGCGTGCAATCGGTGATGTTGACGAATCGCATCCCGCTTGCGTTCGGCAGAGGCTCAACAGCGGTGAAGCCGGAAGGCTACCTTCCGCCTCCAGATGTTTCGATGGAGACGCAAGTCGCCGTCGTCTCTCCGAAATATTTCTCGACATTGCAGATTCCGCTGCAAAAAGGGCGAGACTTCACTCCCCAGGACACGAGAGAGACGCAGCGGGTCGTCATCGTCAACGAAACGTTCGTGGATCACTACTGGCCGAATCAGGAGCCGCTCGGGAAACAATTGTTTTCGGACTTAACAAAGGAGACGTTCACCGTCATCGGCGTCGCGCGCAATATCAAGAACGATCAGTTGAATGAGGACCCAACGCCCTTCGTTTACCTGCCCCTCTACCAGGTTTACAAGAGCGGCATGACAATTAATGCGCGAGTTACCGGCGATCCGCTGGCGTTTGCGAAAGTCGCGGAGAAGACGATTCACGAATTGAACTCGGATATTGTCGTTTATGACGCCACGTCGCTCGAAGCGCGCGAACAACTCGCGACAATCGGGCTGAGGATTGGAGGAACGTTTGTCGGCGCGTTTGGTTTGGTTGGTTTGCTGCTGGCCGCCGTCGGCATCTATGGCGTGACGTCGTACACGACGCGGCAGCGGACGCACGAGATCGGCATACGAATGGCGCTGGGCGCAAAGCGCGACGACATTCTGCGCATGGTACTTGGCCACGGCATGACGCTAACGCTTGTCGGACTCGCACTCGGTCTGGGCCTTGCATTTGCGATCACGCGATTCATGAAAGGCCTGCTGCTTGGCGTGAGTACGACCGACGTGATCACATTCTCCGGCGTCGCATTTCTGCTTGGTGTAGTTGTGCTCGTTGCCTCGCTTGTTCCAGCTTTGCGCGCGACGCGCATAGATCCGACAGTGGCCTTAAGGTACAACTAATTCTGCTGGGGTTTGTCAGCGTGAGCAACAACGATGACTTCGATGCAGCCGCCAACCGCGAGCCGTTCTGTGAAAGGGGATGTCAAGAGAAACATTTCCCCACCGACGGGCCGCCGGGATAGAAACCTATCGTGGCAGCCAGCCCCTGCTCCGTTGAGATGACGTCTTGATCCGGCTTCTCGCCTGCATTCTTTGTTCATCTCCGCTGCGGTTATCTTCAGAAACTGAAAAGCGAGAGGGTCGTTTGTATGCCGACCATAGTTCTGTCTGAGCCTCGGAGGCTAATGCT
>JACXTT010007934.1_pt1 | contig 14834 bp, 11 predicted proteins | sample 9270951 | NCBI WGS metagenome assembly JACXTT01 (sample SAMN15532306, study PRJNA645909) | rock metagenome | isolation source: weathered quartz diorite | place: Puerto Rico | collected 2017-06-21
CGGATGGACCTGCATCCCGATATCGCGGCGGCGGCGGCGCATGTCCGCAAGATGTATGAACTCGGCATTACGTACTTCGACTGCGCTCGCTCGTACTGGGATGGACGTTCGGAGGAAGCATATGGGATCGGCCTGCAGGGGATCCGCAAGAATGTCTTTCTGACCACCAAAAGCCAGAAGCGAACGGCGAAGGATTGCATGGCGGATCTGGAGACTTCACTGCGGCTGCTGAAGACGGACCACGTGGATCTGTGGCAGCTTCATTCGATTCAAAGCCGTGATGAGTTCGCGAATATCCTCGCGCCCGGCGGCGTGCTGGAGGCGTTCGAGGCCGCGAAAAAGGCCGGAAAGTGCCGGTTTATCGGGTTCACTGGACATTTCGATCCCGAGGCGCACGCCGGGTTGCTCAAGGCGACGGATCGCTGGGACACAGTGATGATGCCGATTCACGCGGCGGACCAGGCGTATCTGAGTTTCGAGAAGACAGCGCTGCCTGAGGCGATGGAGCGCGGCGTCGGCACGCAGGCCATCAAGGTATTCGGCAAGGCGTTTTTGCTGCGCTCGCTGAGTCCCACGGAATGCCTGCGGTACGCGTTGAGCCAGCCTGGCGTGCATGTGGCGATTTGCGGCGCCGGTACGCAAGGCCAGATGGAAGACAACATCCGCGCTGTGCAGAACTTCAAGAAGATGACTGCGGAAGAGATCGCGGATGTTCGCAAGCGGGCCGGGGTTGGCGCGGGAGTCTATACGGGACCAACGATGGAGTACTGGAAAAAGAAAGTCTGAAAAACAGAACGGTTGACGAAGATCGACCGGCCGGCAGCTACTGGAGCGTTTTCTACCAACATCATGTATCAAACCAAAGCCTATTCCGTGGCCAGCGCGACATCAGCGCTGATCGCTACGACGATCGCACGCCGGGATCCAACCGAAAACGACGTGCAAATGGAAATCCTGTATTGCGGCATCTGCCATTCCGACCTCCATTCCGTGCGCAATGAATGGAGCGAGTTCATGCCTACGGTCTACCCGATCGTGCCCGGTCACGAGATCGTGGGACGGGTAACCAAAGCCGGCTCGGCCGTCACCAAATACAAGGCCGGCGACCTCGTCGCAGTCGGGTGCCTGGTGGATTCGGACCGCACCTGCCCCCACTGCAAAGCCGGGCTCGAGCAGTTCTGCGCGAATCAGGTGCTCACGTTCAACGGGCCTGACAAGCATCTCGGAGGCGTGACCTACGGCGGCTACTCCGATAGCATCGTAGTCGACGAGCGTTTCGTGTTGCGCGTGCCCGGCAATCTCGAGCTCGCGGGCGCGGCGCCGCTGCTCTGCGCGGGCATCACGACCTATTCGCCCATGCGGCACTGGGGCGTGACCAAGGGCAAGAAGGTCGGCGTGGTCGGCCTCGGCGGACTGGGCCACATGGCTGTCAAGTTCGCACACGCGCTGGGAGCGCAGGTGGTTGTCTTCACGACCTCTCCGGGCAAGACGGAAGACGCCTTGCGGCTCGGGGCCGATGAAGTCGTGGTGTCGCGCAACGCCAATGAGCTGCAGAAGCACGCAAGCAGTTTCGATTTCATTCTCGACGCCGTTTCGGCCGATCACGACATCAATGCATATCTCAACCTGCTCGGCCGCGACGGCAACCTGACGCTTGTCGGCGCTCCGTCAAAACCCCTGGCCATCGCCGCCTTCGGGCTGATCATGGGACGCCGCAGCCTCTCCGGCTCTCCCATCGGAGGCATGGCCGAGACCCAGGAGATGCTGGATTTTTGCGGTGAACACAACATCACCGCCGATGTAGAAGTCATCCCGATCCAGAAGGCCAACGAAGCGTACGAGAGACTGTTGAAGTCCGACGTGAAGTATCGCTTCTCGATCGATATGGCTTCACTGAAGGCCGAATAGGCGAACATGACAGAACTCACGGGATGGCAGAACTTCTACGTCATCGTGGGTTCGTCCGCCGGCGCTCTGATCGGCTTACAGTTCGTTGTGTTGAGCCTCATCAGCAGCGGAAGAGCCGTGGATCGACGAGGTGACGCCGAGGCCGCCGGGGATGCGTTTGCGACGCCGACAATCGTTCACTTCGCAACCGTACTCGGACTCTCGGGAATTCAGTGCGCCCCGTGGGACGGCATCGGCGTCGCCATCGCCGCAGTGCTTTGGGGGCTGGTGGGATTCTGCGGTGTCGCGTACGCAATCGTCGTCACCCGGCGAATGGGCGCGCAGTCGCTTTACAAACCCGAGTTCGAGGACTGGATGTTCCATGCGGTGGCGCCCATCGCGGCTTACACAACTCTGGCCGGGACGGCATTCGCCGCCCCCACTCATGTCCGCGAGGCGCTGTTTGGGGTCGGCGCCGCGGCGCTGCTGCTGCTGTTCACCGGCATTCACAACGCCTGGGATGCGGTGACGTATCACGTGTTTGTGAAGAAGCACCGACAGGCTGAAGACGAACGCTGATTCCGGCAAAGTCTAAATGTGGCCTGCCTGCGCTGAGGCGATGATTTTGGCGACAAACTCCTTCAGTTCCGCCGGGTTGGCCGCCTTCAGCTGCTTGCGGTACTCGCTGATGAAGGTGATCATCGCCTTTTCCGCTTGATTGAAGTAGACCGCGTGAATGTCGGCGGCGCTGGTCATCGGATAGCCGTCCAGATGGGACATGGCTGTCATCAGAATGTCGGAAGCCTTCTTTCCTGCCGGCGGCGGGTCCGCGTCGCGGATAAACGCAAGGAAGTAGTAGCGCGGATAGTCCGGCGTTCGCAGGAATTGGCCCAGGCGGAACCACATGTCAATCATGTGCCTGACGTCCGCCGGCTTGAAGCCGCCTTGTTTGCGGGCGAGACGGAGATCGTAGATGATCATGTCTATATAGAACTGACTCATCCTCAGATCGTCTTCGTCAATGTTCATTCTCCCGGAATCGGTATAAACGTAGTTCGACATCCAGTTTCTCGACTAATCTCCTTGTGACTGTTAGCGAGAAACCGGGCAAGGGTTAGCAGCCGAGAGTCGGATCGAGGCGCTCGAGCTCCGCCAGCACAGCAGGCGGAACAAGAATACCTTCCCATCAGGATGAGGTAGTTGATGGGTGACGTGTCTGCGACAACAACTAAGGAGTCTCCGAAGCTGCGCGCCTGTGAGGGCGCACGATGTCTTCGGGCAGGTCCAAAGTAATCTGCATGGCAGCGCCTTTCGCCTCATTATCTCGAGGATCGGGCCTCCGAGCTTTTCGTGTGCCTCAGCCGCAGCCGCCGCCGCGACTTCCGGAACAGCGCGCATAGCCGCATTTCGTCGAGATGTTCCCTCACTTCCGGAATGTGAACCGTCTCGCGACAAGTTCGCACAACCTGGATGCGGACAGTGGGCCGGAGAGGATATCCTCCACCCCGCACTCCAGCGCGTCCCACCACAGCTCGGCCGTACTCGTGGAAGTCACGAGTACTATCGGAACGTGGCTGCCCACGCACCTGACGCGCTCGACGAGGTCTCTCCAATTGCCATCCGCCAAGGCGAGTTCCGTGATGAGCACCGTCCTGTCGCGCGCTGCATTCAGCAAGGCAACCGCCGCGTCGATGCTGCATGCCCAGTACGCTTTTACGCCGCGCGCTTCCATTTCCTGCTCGATGGCCGCGGTTCCACTGGCGCCCACAAAAATGAGGGTCCCTGGTAGCTCGTTGGTCTGCATTGACGTGCCGTACGCTCGACTCCACGCTATCCCAATGCGTCCGGGAATTGCCGTAAGCAGCCGTAAGCCGGCTGTTGAGGCGTGGCGTTGTTGAGCAGTAGACTAATGACTTCAAGGTACTTAGCGAGACGCTACGAATGCCACCCTCGTCACCAACAAACATTGCCGCCGACTCCGCTAACGACCCCGTGCCGGCCACGGCGGTTCGCGGCCAACTCGCGCGCGTGGTGAACAGCCCCGGGTTCGTCTCGTCAGTTCGACTATGCCGGTTTCTGGCGCACATTGTGAATCGGACGATTGATGGAGATCTCGACAGTCTCAAGGAGTTCTCGATCGCAATGGAGGTCTTCGATCGCGCGTCTGATTACGATCCGAACATCGACGCTATTGTTCGTGTCGAGGCGCGCCGCCTCAGAGCGAAGTTGAAGGCGTATTACGAGGAAGGGCCGGGTACGGGCGACCCTGTTTTGATTGGACTGCGTCCGGGCAGTTATGTCCCGATCTTCCGCTGGTTGGATGCACAACCACCAAGCCATCGGCAAGAAATCGGTGGCGCAATCCAATCGGGCCGGGCATCCGTTGCCGTGTTGCCGTTCGTGAACATGAGTCCGGAGCCGGAGCAGGACTACTTCTGCGACGGGATTACCGATGAGATCATCAGCTCACTCACGCGCGTTGCGGGACTGGATGTGATTGCGCGAACATCGGCGTTCCAGTTCAAGGGGATCCCGGTCGATATCCGCGAAGTCGGCCAGCGACTCGGAGCGGATCTAGTGATTGAAGGAAGCGTCCGGAAGGCGGGCGAGCAACTGCGGATCACAGCCCAGGCGATTCAGAGCGAATCCGGTCATCACCTCTGGTCCGAGACGTTCCGCCGCGAACTGAAGGACGTCTTCGCGATTCAGGAAGAGATCGCCGAATCTGTCGCCGATTTGCTTCGGCTTCATGTGCCCCCGCCGCCGGGGCCAGCGCATCGCTCCACTCGTAACGTCGACGTCTACACGCGATACCTAAGGGCCCGATTCCTGATTCATCAACAGACTCCTGAGGCGCTGCGCGCTGCCGCCGAGCAGCTGCGGCAACTTGTCGAAGCGTTTCCTGATTACCCTCTTGGACACAGCGGCATCGCCACAGCGCGCGGCTTGCTGACCATCTTTGGGTTGGTGTGCGGGCGTGACGTGTACCCCGAGGTAAAGGCGAGCGCCGAGCAGGGCTATGCTCTTGATCGCGAGTCGGCGGAAACCTGTACGGTCCTGGGCGGACTTCGTTTTTTGTTTGAGCATCGTTGGAAGGAAGCAGAATCGTTGTACCAGCGCGCGCTGAAAATGCAACCCGCGAATGCGACAGCCCACATGTCTCGCGCGATGACGTTGCTCTGCCAGGGAAACATAGATGAAGCAGAGGCATCGCTCCGCCGCTCTACCGAATTGGATCCGCTCTCCGCCAGCGACTGCGCGCGGCTGGCATACCTTCATTACCTGAAAGGCGATGATCGATCGGCCGGGGCGCATCTTCAGCGGTCTTTCGAACTGGATTGCGACTATCCGGAAGCGCGGTTTTATGAGGGACTGTTGCACTTCCGGCAGGAAGATTACGAGGCAGTCCTACAGCGCCTCTCGCCATCGGTCCTCCCACTGGATATTGGCCTGCAGGCTGCAGCCCACGCCCGCCAAGGCAAGCGCTCCCGGGCCCAGGAGTGTATTGAGAAGCTTCGGCGATTGGCCGCCACCCAATACGTGACTCCCCTGGCCGAAGGTCTGGCTGCGGTTGGAATGAAAGATTTCGAAACGGCATTCCTGCGGCTGGAAGAAGCAGTCGACCACAAGACGAACTGGGTCAACTTTTTGGGCGTCGAACCGTTTTTTGACCCGCTGCGAAGCGACGGCCGGTTCGCCAATCTCCTGAAAATGTTGAACCTGTCGCGTTGAGCCGTAAGCTTACGGGCAGGTTACGGCGCATTACTGCCGTTCCATCCGCAGATCGAGGCACTATAGCCTCAAGATGCAACGAAGACACACTCGAACGGCCCGGTGGGTCTTAATCCTAGGAGCGATCGCGCTAGTCGCGCCCGCCCAGGATTCGACCTCTTCCCCGGAAACGCTCACTCCCGAAACCCTCACGGTGGACCAAGCGGTCCGCCACGCTCTCCAGCAGAATCCTTCTCTGCGGACGGTGGAACTCGATGTCGAGAAAGCCGGGGACAACCTGGCCGCATTTCGCACACGCCGACTCCCGTCGATTCGTTGGAACGCGCTGGGCGGGCAACTCCTCAGCAAACCGAGCGTGACGTTCTCACGCGGCGTCTTTGGCAGCTATCCCGGCGTTGGGCCGATACCGAGTGAAGTAGCCAAAGTAGGCATCCCTCGCCGGGCCACGGCATTTGTATTTGGGCAGATCCTTCAGCCGCTCTCGCAGCAACACCGGCTAGGCCTCGGCGTCAAGGCGCTCGATCTGGAGCGGCAGCTTGAAGAAGCAAAGCTAGCCGAACGCCGCTCTGCCGTTGCCGAGCAGGTCCGCAAGGCGTATTACCAGTTGATCGAGACACAGAGCGCGCTGGAGAGCGTGGAGCAGTCACTTCCGTTGTACCGGGAGACGGTGCGGCTCGCCACTGTCGGCCTGCGATTAGAGACGGTTCTGCCAAGCCAGAGGCTGAAAGCGGAGGCGGAAGCCGCCAAGGTTGAACTCGAGGCGCTCAAGTTGCGCAATCCGATTGCGACGCAAACGGAGGCGCTCAATGAACTCATGGGCCGGCCTGTGAATACGCCTTTTCGAACGGCCAGCGTCAAGCAACTCGTCGAGGAAAAAATCAGCCTGGAGGAGACTATTCAGAAGGCCCTCAGCCAGCGTCCAGAAATGCGGCAGGCAAGCCTGCGTATTCAGCAAGCGGATCTCGACATCCGGGTGAAGCGATCCGAGTACATACCAGACGTCAGTCTGGCCCTGACTTACGGCTCTGCTTTCAACTTCCAAAACGCTCTGCCGCAGAACGTGGCCACTGCCGGCGTTTTGCTCGAGTGGGAGGTTTTCGACTGGGGACGCAAGAAGCAGGAAATCAGCGCCAAGCGCCACACAGCCTCGCAGGCGCGGATCGGTGAAAGAGCTCTCGAACTCCGGATCCGGGTGGAAGTTGCGCAGGCACTCCGCCAGTGCGCCGAGACCGAACAACGGGTGAAGGTGAGCACCCTCTCGCAGCTGGCCTCCCGTGAAGGACTGCGCGAGCAGCAGGCGTCCTTCGGCCGGGAAGCTGTGTTGTGGAAGGACGTTCTGCAATCACAAGCTGCTCTGGCAGCGGCGGATGACGAACAGCGCCGCGCTCTCGCAGGCTACTGGTCCGCGAGAGCCGGATTGAAACGTGTATTGGGGGAACAATGAAAACGCGCAAATATTTAGCGGCGACGATCTTCGCTGGCGGGCTCCTGCTCGTTGGCGGTTGCGGACATGAAAAACCCGGGGCGAACGCTCCGGCGCCCGTTCCAGTGCAGACGGCGGTGGTCGAACGCGTTGTAGTGGACACAGCTACTCACTACTCCGCGACCGTCGAACCGGACACCACCGTCGATATGGCCTTTAAAGTGGACGGCTATGTCGAAGGACTCCTCATGATAGGCGGCCGCGCCGTACAGGCAGGAGATTCGGTTGCCAAAGGCGCCGTGCTCGCACGCATTCGCCAAAGCGATTACCGGGCAGGGCTCGACGCATCGCAGGCCCAGGCGCTGCAAGCCGAACAGGGGTTCAAAGCCGCCACTTGGCAGTTGTCGCAAGTGGAGGCGATCTACAGGAAGGCTTCCCTCGACGCGGAGCGCGCAACGGCTCTCTACCAGGAGAAGGCTCTCACCAAGCCGGACTACGACGCTGCACGCGCGCAACTGGATTCCATCAGCGCTCAGGTTGAAGCAGCCAGGAAAAATGTGGAGGCCCAGCGCAACCAGGTGGGGAGCGCGAAGGCGCAAGCGCGCCTGGCCAACATTACGTTCGAGGACACCGCCCTGGTAGCTCCCATGGCCGCCGTAGTGCTGGAGAAACGGATCGAGCCAGGCACCCTCGTGGGACGAGGGGCGCCTGTTTTTCGACTGGGCGATCTCAGCACGGTCCGCGTGGCGTTCGGCGTCCCGGATACGGTGGTCGCCGGACTGAAGTTGGGCACGAGTCTTCCGGTCCAGGTCGACGCGTTGCCGGAGAATTCATTTTACGGGCACATCCGGCAGATCGCTCCGGCAGCAGACCTGGCCACGCGGCTCTACCGGGTCGAAGCCGCAATTCCGAATGCGAACCAACGATTGAAGCCGGGCATGATCGGGAAGGTCTCAGTTTCACGAAGCCAACCCAAGGTACTGCTGCCCGCAGTCCCGGTGAATGCGCTGCTGCGCTCCCCTTCAGATCCCAATGCGGCGTCGGTGTTCGTGATCGAAGGCGCTTCAGGAACAACTCTGGCGCGGCTTCGTGCGATCCGTCTCGGTCCGTTCGTTGGCGCTCGCCCTACCGTGCCGGCCGGCCTGATCGAAGGCGAGCGAGTGGTCACGGGCGGCAGGCAAAACCTGGTGGATGGAACACCTGTCCGCATCGTCGAGTGAATGGGTCGTAGTGAAAGGGAACGAAAATGGCACATGTAACGGATCGAGAATTGATCACCCGAAACCGCTCTAGCGCGCGCTACGTCATCGACCATCCGCAAGTGGCCTTTGTCGGCCTGGCAGCGGTTCTTGCGTGGGGAGTCTTCGCTTACCTGAAGATGCCGCAACGCAAGGACCCAGACATTGCGGTCCGTCAGTGCATGATCGTAACGCCGTGGCCGGGCGCCGAGGCGGCCCGGGTTGAGCAGTTGATCACAAAGAAGATCGAAAGTCAGGTGGGGTTGAACGCCCGAATCGAACAGATCAAGTCAGTTTCCCGTAACGGCCTTTCCGTCGTCTACGCGGAGGTGCAGGAGAAGGGCAAATTCGATGTCATGAAGGAATTCGATGACTTGAAAGGAAAGCTGGATGGCATTCGCGACTTGCCCGACGGCGCCGGTCCAATATACTTCATCAAAGATTTCGGCGACACCGCCGCGCTCATGCTGACGGTCGCCTCGCCCCGCGTTGACGCAGAGGAAATCCGGACGCGTGCCGATGCCGTCCGCAAGGCCGTTGAGGACATCCGCCGCAGGTTTCCGGGCGATCGCGCCGCCGTCGTGATGGCCCACCCGTTCGCTATGGAAACCGCGCCTCTCATGCGGCAGGCCGAAGAGCTTCGATCGTCCTGGTCGGCGCGCAATGTCGGCGCCAAGATAGAGATCATCCAAGGCGCCGGCTTTCTCGGGCTGGATCTCGCCACTGCCCGCACTGACGACGATCTCAGGGACGAACTCCGCCGGTATGTAGAGGAAAATGTTCAGGCGGATCAGCTTCATCCCGACCTCTGGCGTCCCATCATCGTTCGCGATCCCGCGGAGACAGCGCGGTTGATCGCTTCGGTAGCCGGGGACAAGTACAGCTACCGCGAGATGGACAATTTCAGCGATCTCATTGCCCGCCAACTGAAGCTTGTCCCGGTAGTGAGCAAGGTGGAACGCGCCGGCGTTCTCGGTGAGCGGGTGTATCTCACGTTCTCACAAAGCCGTCTTGCAGCGTACGGCGTGTCCCCTGTTGCTTTCATCTCTGCGCTACGGGCGCGCAACATAACGAACTCCGGCGGCGAGGTCAACACCGGCGGAAGGAACATTGCGATTGTGCCCATAGGCGAGTTTCGCTCCGTCGACGAAATCGGCGCTATGGCGGTCGGCACGGGTCCGGGCCGCGCGCCTATCTATCTGCGTGATGTCGCCGAAATACATCGGGAATACGAGAGCCCGGCCTCCTTTCTGAACCAGTACACAAGGCGAACGGAGCACGGGGCTTGGGTTACCACACGTGCAGTCACTCTCTCGGTTCAAATGCGTAAGGGCGAACAGATCGCCGACTTCGGCAAACAGGTGGATGCAAAGTTGGCTGAGGTCAGGCGGCAGGCGCCGGCGGACCTGGCGCTTGCGAGAACTTCCGATCAGCCGCGGCAGGTGACCGAGAATATCGATCTCTTCATGAACAGCCTCTTTGAAGCCATTGTGCTGGTGGTCATTGTTTCCTGGCTTGGTTTCTGGAGTTGGCGCTCGGCCCTTCTAATGGCTCTGGCCATACCCATTACGCTAGCTCTGACCTTTGGCATGATGTACGTCCTGGGCATCGATCTGCAGCAGATCTCCATCGCCTCATTGATCATCGCCCTGGGACTTCTTGTAGACGTACCTGTGGTCGCCGGCGACGCTATCGAGCATGCAATGGGACAGGGTAAGCCCAAGTCTCTGGCGGCCTGGTTCGGACCCACGAAACTGTTCACGACGATGCTGTATGCAACCATCACGAACGTGGTTGCCTATCTGCCGTTCCTCATGCTTTCGGGCGATACAGGCAAGTTCATTTACAGCCTGCCGATCGTTATAACCTGCTCACTCATCGCCGCGCTATTTGTGGCAATGACCTTTGTGCCCTTGATCAGCCGCTATCTGCTCCAGCCTAAGACAGAAATCCCCATTGAGCAGCGCCGGACCACAGGGTATGGAAGGCTCTACTGGAAGATCGGCTCTTGGGCCATTGCCCACCGAAAGCTCTGCGCTTTGGGGTCGTTGGGACTGCTGCTCGTTGGTGTCCTGGTTTTCCGGCAACTGCCGCCGCAGTTCTTTCCAAAGGACCTGCAATACCTTTCTTATGTAGACGTCTGGTTACCCGAAGATGCTCCCCTGGCGGCTACCGCCGAGGCAACCAGGAAGGCCGAACGTATCATCCGTGAGGTGTCCGCGCAATACGCGCAGGAGCACAAGGAGCCTTCAGTTGTGCTGAAGTCGATGACGACGTTCGTCGGCGGAGGCGGACCGCGATTCTGGCTGTCGGCTGCCCCGGAACCGCCACAACCGAACTACGCCCAGATCGTGATCGAAGTTGCCGACAAGCACGAGACCAACCACTTGGTCGGAAGGTGGCAGGAAGCACTTACCGCGGGCGTTCCCGAAGCGCGGTTAGACGTTCGCCAGCTCGAAACCTCAAAGCCGATCGGTATCCCAGTTCAAATTCGCCTCTCAGGCGAAGATATCCCCACCTTACGCTCGGAAGCGGAACGGCTGAAGACCGTGCTGCGAAAGACGCCATTCGCGCAGCGTGTCAGAGACGACTGGGGCGTAGAGAGTCTGCAGACAGTTTTCTCGCTCGATTCGGACCGCTCTGCCGCGGCCGGTGTTACAGCTCAGGACTTGGCGGCAAGCACGGCCACGGCTCTCGACGGCGTCCCCGTGACAGTTTTCCGGGAAGGTGACAAGCAGGTTCCGGTCGTTGCCCGCATGCCAATGGCCGAACGCCACCTACTCTCCCGATTGCATGACCTATACGTTTACTCCTCTCAGGATGCGCGGCGCGTGCCCCTCGAGCAGGTCGCCACGATTGATCAGAGGTTCGAACCGGCGCGTCTCCGGCGCTTTGATCAGTTCCCAGCGATCACGGTGTCATGCTTCCCGGCCGAGGATCGGCTTCCTTCGGAGATCCTCGCGGCCGCTTCTTCCGATATCGAGCAATTCCGGCGCAGTCTTCCGTCCGGCGTGCGGATGGAGATAGCAGGAGAGTACAAAGAGCAGGTGAAAGGCTTCGAGGAACTGAGTGTCGTATTAGCAGTCTCTGTTCTTCTCATTTACATCGCGCTGGTGGTTCAGTTCAAGCACGCCGTGAAACCCCTCCTGGTGTTTGCGGCAATACCTTACGGCACGGTGGGAGCCTTAGCTGCCTTGTGGCTGCTGGGGTCGCCGTTCGGCTTTATGGCCTTCCTCGGCGTCGTTTCCCTGGTGGGAGTGATTGTTAGCCACATCATTGTGCTGTTCGATTTCATCGAGGAGCGCCGAGAGCACGGCGCCCCGCTCGAGGAGGCTCTGCTGGATGCGGGCATCCTCCGGCTGCGTCCCGTGATGATTACGGTTGCCGCAACAGTGCTAGCTCTGTTCCCGCTGGCGGGTCACGGCGGTCCACTGTGGGAACCGTTGTGCTACGCCCAGATTGGCGGCTTGAGCATTGCAACCTTCATCACGCTTGGCCTGGTCCCGGTTCTCTATGCGATTGCTGTCCGTGATCTGAAGTGGGTCGCGTGGACTCTCCCGTCCGCACGGAATCACGAACTTGCGGTCCCTTCGGACATGCCTGCCACAGACGAAGGATCGGCGCGATGAGTGAAGCGAGTGGCATACGATCCGTGGGTTTGGTGACGAGCGCTCGGTGTATCGACCTTCCAGTGGGAGGTCCGTGTCGCGGGGTTTGTGACGCGCGCCAGAGTCTGCTGTTGCGTTTCGAATGACGTGGCCAGAGACTCGGTTCAATTTCAGTGGGAGAGTTGTACTCATCCTCCGCTTTAGATCGCGTGATCTCCGTCGATCTCCGCGGCGTGTTCTCGTGCGTGAAGTACGAATTGCGTGAGATGGCGCGGGCGGGCCGGGGAGTCATCGTCAACACCGCGTCCGTCGCGGGCGTAATGGCTGAGTTTGGCGGCGCCGCCTACGTCGCAGCTAACCATGGTGACCCACATCGAATGAGTGGCGACATTCCAGCATCGGAGACAGGCGAGTGCGGATCTCCTGTGTGAACCAGAGCCAATGCCAACTCTCACTCCCGACAGCGCATCGGCGGCCTGATTCCGTGCATCGAACCAAATGGCACTCTTGGACCATGCAGCAAGTATTCGAGCAGGCGGCGAGCCCGGCGCTGCGCCCATTCATCAAGCGGTTCCTTGTTGTGGAATTTCCTTTCCTCTATGCGGATATGCATCTGCCGGATACCAATCCGGTCGCAGCATTTACTCTCCGGGGAGGGGTTCGGGTCGATGGACACCTTTGCGCACCGCCAGCGGCCTTCACCGGTCCGCGCGTGACCCTGCGCACTCACGAGCATCGAAACAACCATGCCGTGCTGTTGGCGATCTTTACGCCCGTAGGCGCCGCAGCCTTTCTGAAAGTTCGGCTTGAAGAGCTTGCCGGAACGACTGCCGCCAACCTCAGCGACATTCTGGACCGCCCGGCAGATCTCAATCGGCTCCACGAAGAGCTTGCCGGCGCCCAAAGTCAGGGCCAGCGTGTACAGCAGCTAGAGAACTTCCTACTCGCGCGAATTCGCGTTTCCGCGCCCGATCCACTCGTGGCCGCCGCGGTTGCCTGGATCGAGCAGAACACGGGAGGCAAGCGAATTGCGGAGCTGGCAGGGCACATCGGCCTAAGCCAGAGCGCACTCGAGCGCCGTTTTCGGCGGATTGTTGGAATCTCCCCCAAGACGTTCGCCTCCGTTGTGCGGCTTCGGCGCGCTGTACGCCTTCGGAAAGCCGGCGATGATCTCACTTCAGTTGCGCACGCTGCGGGTTACTTCGACCAGTCGCACTTCATCAAGGATTTCCGGCGAGCAACCGGCAGCTCGCCGGAGGAATTCTTCCGTCGCACGCCGGTGGAATAGAACGCCGAATTCTTACAATTCGCCATCGGGGTTTCGCCCCTACTCTGGGCTTATGGAAACGCTACGGACAGCAACGCCTCGTGCGATACGCCGACGGCCAAAGGCCGCATCGGCAATCCTATTGTTCGCCTGTGTAACCGGGATCTTCGCGCAGCAGCCGTCACCCGGACGCCGAAACGCTACTGAAGGAGCATCAATGAAACAGTTCGTCATCATTTTCCGCCAAGGCCCGCGGACGCTTACTGAAGCTGACAAGCAACGCCGCTCTGAGGAAACGACCCCCTGGGCTCGGCGTCAGAACGACGTGGGCCACAAGCTCGAACCTCGTATTCTAGGCCCCGAAGGCGCGCATCGTGGACTGGACGGCTCGGCCGCCACTCCAGCCGATGCGTGGCCCATCACGGCGCTTCTGTTTCTCGAGGCGCGCGACCTCAACGAGGCCACCCAAGTTGCCGAGTCCCACCCGGGGTTACGCTACGGGGCGCGTGTCGAGGTGCGGCCGTGGGCGCCGCCGGTTCCAATCGCTCCGGCCAAACAATAGGCTTCCTCTTGAATGGCTGTTCCTCGGTACAGCCGCGACATCGGCACAGCCCTTTCCTTGAAATCCTGCAAGGTCAATCGAGCTGTTTCCTTTGTCATCGATTTCGATGGGCGCCGGTGTCTTATCCCAGCTCCGCAATGACGACAAGAGAGACGCCGTTCTTCAACGCCGGGTACACGCCTAGGGCCGGACCAGGCAGAGCCGCTTCCTGATCTTCCACCATCGGCGGCAAATGATACGGCCAGAGTCCGAATCCGGCCCAGAAATTGAGGAGCGGCGACTCCACCGTGTCTGTACACAATACTGTCATCGAGCTAGTGCGTTCGCAGGCGCCTCACCCGAATCGGCCGCGCGGTAGCGGGGCTGGTTATATATACGGCGTCCGGCGGCCGCGCTGGGGCCTTGGGCACATTCCAGAGAATCGTATCGGCGGCGGTCCTCCGTGGAACCGGCGCCGTTCGGATTATGGCCTTTCCTCGGCGTCGTTTCCTTGGTGGGAGTGATTGTTAGCTACGACATCCGCAAGGGCGATATCGATCTGTCGAAGTGGCTGAGGAATCCGGCGTCGGAGCCATTGTAGAAAATTTCACTTCCCCTTGACGATCTAGGGAACTTTTCCGGAATCGCTTCCGTAGATCGTCATAGGAAGCGAACTTCGAATGGCAAAATCTCCGGCTCCCGCACTGCTCCAGGGCACCCTGGACCTGCTTATCCTGCACTCCCTCGGCCGTGGACCCCTCCACGGCTACGCGATCGCACAGACCATCCACCTGCTGTCCGATGAAGTCCTGAAGGTGGAAGAGGGCTCGCTGTATCCGGCGCTATACCGCCTGGAACTCGATGGCGCAATCTCCGCCAGTTGGGGGCTCTCGGAAAACAACCGCAAGGCGAAGTATTACGAAATCACCAAGCGCGGCCGCAAACTGATCGCCGAACAACAGGCCACATGGGAACGCCTTTCCGCAGCCGTCGATCTGGTGCTCACGAGGCAACCCCAATGATGACGACGATCCGCCGCCTCTTTCTCAAGCTGTTCCGCCGGCGCGCCCTTGAACGGGACCTCGAAACGGAACTGGCATTCCATCGCGAAATGGCGGCCGCTTCAGGCAACCCGATA